>RRZT010711590.1_pt1 | contig 22756 bp, 15 predicted proteins | sample 2165551 | NCBI WGS metagenome assembly RRZT01 (sample SAMN10456910, study PRJNA506462) | wastewater metagenome | biome: wastewater; feature: sludge; material: wastewater sludge; isolation source: wastewater sludge with Escherichia coli K12::gfp cells carrying plasmid... | place: USA: Moscow, Idaho... | reverse complement strand
GTAGTCGTAGCAATCTGGATATGCCCGATGCCCAGCACGATCTTCTTACCGCACTCAAGAAGACCGGCAAACCTATCGTACTTCTTAATTTTGCAGGTCGTGCAACTGTCATGACATGGGAGAGTCTGAACTTCCCTGCCATACTTAATGTCTGGTTTGGAGGCAGCGAGGCAGGAGATGCTATCTGCGATGTACTCTTCGGAGCCAAGTCGCCCAGTGGCAAACTTACCGTCACCATGCCAAAGAGCGTAGGTCAGATACCTATATATTATAGTCATCTCAATACAGGACGTCCACTTGAAGAAGGTAAATGGTTTACCAAGTTCCGTAGCAATTATCTTGATATCGACAATGCTCCCCTATATCCATTCGGTTACGGATTGTCGTATACCACATTCTCATATAGTGAACCCAAGTTGAGTAGTGACCATCTTAGTGAAAACGGAGAAATAAAGGTATCGGTAGATGTTAGCAATACCGGCAGTTATGATGCTGACGAAGTAGTTCAGATGTACATCCGCGATCTTGTGGGCAGTGTATCACGTCCTGTAAAGGAGTTGAAAGGTTTTCAGCGCATATCCCTTAAACGTGGAGAGACCAAGACCGTTACATTCACTATAACTCCCGACGATCTGAAATTCTATAATCAGAATCTTGATTATAAGTTTGAACCCGGTGATTTTGATGTTATGATAGGTGGTAGCAGTGATGATATTAAGACTTTAAGGTTTACATTAGATTAGTTAGTTTATTATTTATTGCTGTCAAATAAAGTAAGGGGTAACATATAAATAGTTCCCGAAGCACTATTCAAAATAGTACTTCGGGTTTATTTTTTGTTCTAGAACATGCTCCTCTCAATACTAAATAATGGCTTATACGGACTGTCTGCCCTCTCTTTCAGATATGTTTTCTAATATTATTGGGGATTATTGAAGAGGCTGTTGAAGTTAACATAATCCAAATATCAAAACGATTATGGTACCTAAATCTTAATCAATCAAATAAACACCAAACATAGTAGAAGTAAAAAAGCAATCAAGTCCAAAACTCATCTTGATGAGAGTCGGTCATCGTTGCGCCACATTGTGGACAAGTCTTTCCATCCCATTTATAAATCCTGTTGCTTCCGCAATTCAGACATAGCCGTCCTGACTCTGATTGGAATGATGGGGCTGCATCTCCTATAGCACCTCCTACAACAAGCGGTTGCAAAGTGTGGCAGTCTGGACAAGAGACCGTGACAATATGCTGCCCCATGAAGCCTACACCTTCATAGATATCAGCTTCATACCCGCACTTAATGCATTTGTATTTCTTTTTTATAGCCATTTGTTATAATTAATGTGCTGATGCAGATTTAATTATTAACATACGAATATTATTTTGTCTAAGAATATAATTTAGATGTTGCACGCAGCTAATCAAATTATATAATCGGCATTAGAAGAGTTCCTTTATCTTGATAAAAAGAAGCTCCGGAATAAATATTCCAGAGCTTTATTATTTATTTAGCTGCTAATACTTCAACTTCTACAAGTGCACCCTTTGGTAACGCTTTCACTGCAACAGCAGAGCGAGCAGGATATGGCTCATTGAAGAATTGAGCATAAATCTCGTTCATTGCGGCGAAATCACCCATGTCTGCCATGTAGACTGTTGTCTTTACAACATGGCTCAAATCTGTTCCGGCTTCCTTTAGAATGTTTCCTGCATTGGTCAATGCTTGCTTAGTCTGTTCCTTTATACCACCCTCAACGAAATCTCCTGTTGCTGGATCAATAGGAATTTGACCTGAAGCGAATACAAAACCGTTTACCTCGATAGCCTGACTATAAGGACCTATAGCAGCAGGCGCATTGTTTGTGTGAATAGCTTTCATAATTTATATTCTATTTTAGATTTGAATTATTCGTTATTTTTATTCCTTTATCCTCAAGAGCTTTGCGAATTTCATCTATGTGCTCCTGATTCTTAGTCTCAATTGTAACCTTTAATATACATGCGTTCACCTTATTGCGGTTTCCCGTTCTGTCATGATGTACACTTGTGATATTTGCGCCCTTATTTGCTATAACAGTGCAAACTTCAACAAGTTTGCCCGGTTGATCATCAAGCTCCATATCAAGAGTACAGAAGCGACCGCTTTTGGCAAGACCTCTATTGATAACCCTGTTGAGAATTGTAACATCAATGTTTCCTCCGCTTACAATACATATAGCCTTTTTGCCCTTTACAGGAACCTTGTTGAACATGACAGCGGCAACACTTGCTGCACCTGCACCTTCAGCCACCATTTTTTCGGATTCAATAAGTTTGAGTATAGCTGCGCATATTTCGTCTTCGCTTACTGTAACAATTTCATCAACATATTTTGAACATGTCTCAAAGGTAAGCTTGCCTGGTTCTTTTACAGCAATGCCGTCTGCAACAGTAGATACTGACGAAAGACGTTCTATCTTTTTGTCGTGAATACTTTTTAGCATACTTGGTGCACCTTCGGCTTGAACACCATAGACCTTAATCTTAGGGTTGAGGCTCTTTATGGCAAAAGCCACTCCAGAGATAAGACCTCCTCCACCAACAGGAACAATAACGGCATCAAGGCTAGGCAACTGTTCCATCAGTTCAAGTCCAATTGTACCCTGACCGGCAATGACGTTCTCATCATCAAAAGGATGTACAAAGGTGTAACCATGTTCATCGCGTAGCTGCAGTGCTTTCTGATATGCGTCATCATAAACGCCAGGTACAAGACAAACTTCTGCACCTAGTCGCCGTGTAGCTTCTACTTTGCTTATTGGTGCTCCTTCTGGTAAACAGATAAGGCTTTTTACTCCCATAGCCGTAGCACCTAGTGCCACACCCTGAGCATGGTTTCCGGCAGAACAGGCAACAACGCCTTTAGCCTTCTCCTCTTCAGACAGCTGTGAAATTTTGTAATAAGCTCCACGAATTTTAAACGAGCCTGTCTTTTGCAGGCATTCCGGTTTAAGATAAACATCTACGTCCGGGTTAATCTTTTTTGTATGCACTAATTCTGTCTTGCGTATCACATTGCTCAAGACATAACGTGCTTTATAAAAATTGTCTAACTGCAGCATTCTTTTCTTCGTTTTATGTTAGCAATACTCATTGCAAAGTTACAATGATTTTTTGTATATCAGTAAAACGAATCACTTTATTTTCCTAAAAAACGTGTGTTTAAATAATTATTAAAAGTCTCTTTATATAAATCACCTATTGGTAGATATACATCTTGGTTCATTATAACACGATTTTTGTTTACTTCAACGATCTTATCGAGGTTTATAATATATGAACGATGAATTCTCATAAAGTTTACTGGCAGACGCTCTTCAAGTTTTTTCATGCTTAGTAGAACAACAAGTGGCTTAGGTTGTGATAATAGATGTATCTTCATATATTCACTCATGCCCTCTACATATAATATATCAGAAATATCCACCTTGACAATTCTATGCTCGGTCTTGAGAAATAGGGTAGAAGCATCTTCTGTAACACTTTGACTTGGTGCAGAATCGTTATCATTAATCTGTTCATAAACGCGCTTCACCTTGTTTGCCGCCCGTTGGAACTCATCAAGTCCAAATGGTTTCAGTAGATAATCAACAGCATCAACCTTATAACCTTCTACAGCATACTCACTGTAAGCTGTGGTAAACACAATTATAGGGGGATATGCCAAACTCTTAACAAAATCCATTCCATTGAGGTCTGGCATATTGATGTCACAGAACATGGCATCTACAACATCATTTTCCATTATCTGTTTTGCCTCAATAGCACTCTGACATTGAGCGACGATAGATAAGAATGGTATTTTGTTGATATATGCAACGAGTTGCTGCAATGCTAGCGGCTCATCATCAATAGCTATACATTTAATCATCATATTTTGAGTATTCATTTATATACTGTTATGTCATCGGTAAATCTAATTTTACATTATATGTATCGATGTTGTCTTTTATCTCCAATGTATATTTGTCACCATATATAAGTTCCAATCTTCGTTTTACGTTGGCAAGTCCCACACCACCTTGTTTCGGAAGTCCTGTTTCTTGTTTCTCTGAATTTTCTTCTTGCTTTTTACTGTTGATGCAAGTAAAGAAAAGTCTTTTGCCTGTGAAACTAATACTGATATTGATAAAACTCTCTTGCTGATAACTTATGCCATGTTTAAATGCGTTTTCAATGAACGTTATCAACATGAGTGGAGGAATTCCCATGTCGTTTATAGCATGTTGTATGTCAAGTGAAATCTTCACCTTATCGGTGTATCTGAGTTTCATTAATGTTATATAGTTATTGATAAACTGTATTTCGCGTGCTGCAGGAATCAAAGATTTGTTTCCTTCATACAGTATATAGCGCATCATTTTAGATAGTTCGACAATCGTAGTCTTTGCTTTCTCCGGATCAATGTCTACAAGTGCATGAATGTTGTTAAGGGTATTCATAAAGAAATGCGGATTTATCTGATATTTTAGATATTCCAATTGCTGTTGAAGGTTTTGCTTCTCAAGCTGTTGCATCTCTTTAGAGTCCTTGTCATTCTTAAAATATAATTTCACACCAAGATTCATTCCAATAAGTAAGACTAATATCATTGACGATATAATATCTTTTTCTGCTAAGAACATAGGTAGATCCGGATGTCTCTCTTTCATGTCAGGTCGATCATTCATTCCCATAGGTCCATGATCTGCCCTGTCAAATTGATGTGGCAGTTTATCTACTTTAAACCCATGCATGCGCAAGTCTCTAGCCATGAATTCTATTCTGTGCTTTTCCATTTTTTTTCTGAAGTCCTTTGGCTTCTGTGAAAATTGGAAGATGACAAAAATAGTGATAAGACATATTGTCGTAGCTAAATAGATTACCTTTTTCTTTTTGTATATCAGCAAGGGTGCCAATATGAAATTATGTATAAGAAAAATGATTAGATATGCCGTGTACAAATTCCATACATGGAATATCTCTGACCAGTCCATAGACATGGCTGAGTTATTCTGCACCCGCATATACATACTTGATGCGGGAGCAATAAATAATATCAACCATAAAGTTAGGTATATTAAATTTTCCTTATAAGCGGATGATTTTATTTTCATTATTCTTATAACGTTATGTTTATATAAAAATTGCATATTTTGTTCTTGTTAGTGGGCACCACCAGGGAATCCACCACCTCCCATACCTCCGATGCTACTTCCGCATGAAGAATATGGACTGCTTAATGAACTTACTGATGCTGCTGATGTTCCTGTGCTACTTAATGTGGCGGCGGTTATAAGTCCATGCCATGCCGTACCTGTTGATTCGCTTCCTGTATATATTGTGTAACTGCTACCAGTCTTCATAGAAGGTGATGTAAAGTTCCATTATAACTACGTCCCATTGAAAGACTCATAATATTTGTGTAAAAGTGCTGCTTTCTAAATAGTTCTCGTCATTGGTATTTATTATTTCATTTTCGGTAACAGTAGAAGTTGAGTCAATGGCAATGTCGAATGTAGCTAAATCTTCTAGCGCCCTGCCTGCACTTCCTGTGGAACTAGATGAATTAGAACTGGTATTTTCATAGTTATCATCAAAAATGTCGTTACCAGATGAGCACGCGATTAGCTTTGTTGTTGCAGTAATAAGCAATAAGTTTATACGCTGTTTCATAATTATTTTGGTTTATAAGAACTTTCCGCAAATATAATCAAACATTAAATTATTTTAAAAACTAATCAGCCAACACCGCTTTTTTCTCAGTAAATCTGAATAACATACAAAAAGATGCATCATTTGTTGTCATGATGCACCTTTAATAGTTGAATTATATAACTGACCTAATTTAATCGTTTATGTTTCGTGAATCAGAGCTTTCTTAAGCTTATGCTCTCGTATTTGGGATGGCTGGAAGATTACGGTTAGCATACACATAGCCTATGCTACAGTCAAGTGCATCGCTGCTAAAGGTATGCTTATCCGTAAACTAACCGTTGTATTTTTCTGGCACGTGTCGTATAACCTTTTTTGCATTTAAATCTTGTGTTCTTTGTATTTTTTATGCCGATATATTGCTCACTATGACGGAACTGTTTTTGGCTAGTTGAATCATTACCACCTCTGTATTTTTCGCTCTACCGCTGTAATGGTAACTTTGCCCAGTTGTTGCTCGTCTTCTTTCAAAGCCACACTTGTTGTGTTATCAAGCTCATTGAAGGAGATTGCACGCCGTCATTTTTTTGTCTGATATGATACTTGATGATAAGATTGTGAGCGCTGTTGTTATTCAGTTTCTCTTTTAAATCTTTTCAAGTTTCTCTTTCTTAGACAATGCAAAGATAAATAGGTAATGTTTCAATGATATTGCCTTTGAGTTATGAAATCCTTACAATATGATTACATATAAGAAATGAATAATACAAACGTATTAAGTGATCTTGTTATACCTTAGAATAAGGTGGAATAATCTTAAGAGATGATTAAAAAGATAGCCGTTACAGCATGTTTCTGATACGTTCCAATTTGTGTGCGATTACAATGTTAAAATCAAAAAATAATGGCGAAATTAGTTGGAACATATTTCTTATTTTCATATATTTGAAACGTAATCAAATAGGAACCAATCCGTTAGAGGATGGTCAACCTAATTTCTTTAAGCCATACCATATGGCTATCTGATTTTATAATCAGAGCAAGAAAAAATGAGGCGGGGAATGATATCTTTTCTCCGCCTTTCTTTGTGCTCTATTATGCATGAAGCTCCTCATTTATAATAATATATTTTTGATTATTATATGTATTTGTTACATCACGAAAAGTATATGTAATATGTATATAGTAGTATTATAATTTAATATATTACTTTTGTAAAATCAAAGTGCAGTAAGTTAAATTATAATTATTCATGGCTGCATGTAATAATAATCTATTATTTCTTATGAGAAATTATCGTCTAAAAACTATATTGTATATAGTTTTATTGTTTTCTTCAATTACAGCTTCCGCTTGGGAAGGTATGGCAATGCCACAGTTGCATGTCGAAGGCAGATATTTTAAGGATGCTAATGGGAATATTGTGAACTTGCATGGTTTTGCACAGACTTATAGTCCGTGGTTTAATGAGCGTGGCGCAGTATGGAATAACTATGATGTCAATGCGTGTTTAAATTATAATCAAGGATTGATAGATAATATTCTGGCTGCTGGTTGGAAAGTTAATTTCTTACGCTTACACATGGATCCTTATTGGTCTAATACTCCAGGTATACAGACAAAAGGAGAGAGTGATATTTCGGCTTTTGATTATAATCGTTTTACAACATACTTTCAAAGTGTTTTTGTGCCTATGGCTAAGTATGCGATTAGTCACGGACTTTATGTTATAATGCGTCCACCAGGTGTTTGTCCAGATTCTATCGCTGTGGGTGATGCATATCAAAAATATCTTATCAAGGTTTGGAATTATGTTTCTGCAGACTCATATATAAAGAATAATCCAAACATAATGTTCGAACTAGCCAACGAACCTGTGCGTATATGGTCTGATGGGAAGCAGGCTGGTTTCAAGGAATTGAGTGACTATTTTCAAACTATAACAAATACGATTCGTGCAAATTGTAATAACATCGTGTTGGTGCCAGGATTGGGTTATCAGGCTAACTATGAAGGTTTTGCCGATTATCCAATAAAAGGCGAGAACATTGGTTACGCAGTACATTGTTATCCGGGATGGTATAATAGTGGATCTGAAAATACTCCAGACGTAAATTATCAGTTGTTTAATGATGGTTGGAATAAACAGATAAAACCAATATCTGACTTGGCACCTATCGTTGTGACAGAAATGGACTGGGCACCGGAAAAGTATCAATCTTCATTTGGTAAAGGTGTTACTGGAACTGCTGGCGGAACTGGATTTGGTGCTAACTTCAAGAAGATAACAGATGATTGTGGAAACGTTAGTTGGTTGATATTCACAACTCCAGATCTTATGGCAAAATTCAAGGATGACCAAGGAAACGGAGATACTTTTCTGACTGATAATGAAGCATGTCCTTGGCCTACATATCATTGGTATCAGGATTATGCAACTAAACAATATCCACATGCAGACTTTACATTTAAATCGTGTTCAGACAATGGAGATGGAACTTTCACAAATCCAGTGATTCAAGCTGATTTTCCGGATCCAGACGTTCAGAAGGTTGGCGATACATATTATATGGTGTCAACGACGATGCATAATTTCCCAGGCTGTACTCTGCTCAAATCAAAGGATTTGGTGAATTGGGAATATTGTAGTAATCCGCTTGCAAAAATGTCTTCTAATTCAGAATATAACCTTGAAGACGGTAAAAATATCTATTCAAAAGGTGCATGGGCTAACAGTCTTATGTATAAAAATGGAAAATTCTATATACTTTTTAATGCCTTTGGAAATGGTGATGATGCTGGTGGATATTTGTTGTCAGCCACAGATGCTGAAGGACCTTGGACTATGACACGTCTTTCAAGAGGTTATTATGATCCAGGAATGATGACTGATGACGACGGAACAACCTATGTAGTATGTGGAAATAAAAATCTAAGCGTTATCCAGTTGGACGATAATTTTGCTCCAGTGAAGGAAGTTGCTGTAGATGGAGGCTTTGACGGACTAGAAGGTAGTCATTTCTTCAAGAAAGACGGATATTATTATATCTATTCAACTTGTTGTGCATGGCCTGCAACCCAGTGGTGCTTCCGTTCAAAAAATGTATTTGGTCCTTATGAGAAGAAAGAAGTGTTAAATAGCGATGATATCCATCAAGGAGCAATGATACAAACTCAAAGTAACGAATGGTGGACAATGCTTATGAGAGATTGTGGAGCTTTTGGAAGAATGCCTTATTTATTACCAGTTACCTGGAATGATAATTGGCCTGTTATTGGTAATAATGGTACTGATGCTGGAACATATACAAAACCGAATGTTGGTGTGAACTATGATAGAAAATATTTGCCAACAAACGACAATTTCAAAAATTATCTTTTGGGCAGCCAATGGCAATGGAATCATAATTCAGATAACTCAAAATGGTCTTTGTTGGAAAATCCTGGTAGATTGCGTCTTTACACGGCATCTGTAACAGACTCTTTGCAGAAATCAAGGAACATGCTTACACAACGTATCTTTGGATATAGAGATAATACCAAACCTTCATATGGAACAATACGTATGAATGTAAGCAATATGCATGACGGTGATATGGCTGGTATTGCTGTGTTTCAGGATCCTTACGCATATATAGCGATTAACAAACAAGGAAACACTTTCAATATTGTTCAGAGTAACACAGCTGATAAAAATGTGTATTCAAATACGATAACATGTGATTCTGTTATCTACTTGCGCGCGGTTGCCAATATCGCTACTTCCAAAGCTTCGTTTTATTACAGCTTAGATAACGTTACATACACTAAATTCGGACATGATTTGGATATGAAGTATAATTTATCTGTCTTTGTGGGAAATCGTTTTGGAATATTCAACTATGCTACAAAAGAACTTGGGGGAAGTGTAGACGTAGATTGGTTTTCAACAGAAAAAGACTTCGCTGAAGATACGTTCTATGATAAGTCTTCTGTAGCTTATTCTGAAAATTATCTCACAGTAGCTTCTATCTCGTCTGATAAGTCATCTTATTCACTGCTCGCAAATTCAGCAAAGTCGTTTGTCGTTACAGCTACATATAAAGACGGACATACCGAAGATATTACGTCGAGCGCTGACTATAAAATTTCAAACGATAATATAGTGAGTATTAAGAATGGCAGATTTACATCTTATGGGGAGGGCAATGCTGTTGTCACTGTAAGTTACAAAGATCCTCTTGGAAATATCGTTTCAACAAATCTTAATATATCTGTAAATACATTTCCTCTGACGGCTGACGGTATTAATCCTTCTATGTATGGAACTGGAACTTATAACGAATCTACACATACATTGGTTACAGGACAATATGGCTTTGGAGGTTGGGATTACTCCAATGGAGTAGATTTATCTAATTATAAGTACATCGTGATAGAACTTAACAAGGCTCAGAGTTGTGGAGCTTCTTTCCGACTATTTGATGAAACTAGCTATTGGAGTAAGCCTGCAATGATGGATGTTGGAAGTAGTACTACTGTAAAAATAGAACTAGCAAAGCTAGTGAAAAATGGAACAACAACACCGTTAGGTATAACACATATTTATAAAGCGGGGTTCTGGTCTTATGGAGGTGGTGATATTTCAATAAAGGATATATTTTTCAGTAACGACGGTGAAACTCCAGTGACAGGTATCAAGGAAATAGATGAAACAGATAAACCTGTTGATGTGTATAATCTTTCAGGCATGCTTCTTTATTCAAAATTAAAGAAAGTTGATATCTTGAAAAAACTATCTAAAGGTGTATATATAATAGGTGGGAAATGCCTAGTGATAAAATAATGTTTAATATAATAGTATAAATAAAATTTTGAAAACTCGTTTATTTTTTATACATTTGCGTATAATTTTAAAATTATGGTATAATTATAAAATTGTAAATATGAATGCTAGAACAATATTTCCGTTGCTGTTTTCGATGATGGCATGGAATGCTAATGCAGTAGACCTTAATTTGTGGTACAACAAACCTGCTTCTATTTGGCAAGAAGCCTTACCTCTTGGCAATGGTCATATGGGCGCTATGGTTTATGGAGGCGTAAATCATGAGCGAATTCAACTCAATGAAAATACGGTGTGGGGAGGTTCTCCTTATAATAATTCCCGAGCTATAAATCCGGATACCTTATCGAAAATACGTAATCTTATTTTCACGGGAGAAACAGCTAGTGCTGAACGAATGATAAACATGTATTTCATGACTGGACAGCATGGTATGCCTTATGAAACGGTGGGTAGTTTGATTATTGATGCCCCGTTTACAACTAAGCCAACTTCCTATCGACGAGATTTAGATCTTAATAGAGCTATTGCAACTACTAAATTTGAGATTGGTGGCGTAACGTATAAGCGAGAAGTCATAGCTTCTTTTACAGATAAAGTTGTAATCGTTCATATTTCAGCAAGTAAACCGCATTCAATATCTTTTGCTGCAAGTTATGATTCTCCGCTTCCTCATACAGTGAGTTACGAAGACGGAAGATTGGTGATGAAAGGCAAGTGTCTTGAGCATGAAGGGGTGCCGGGGAAAGTACGTGTGCAGACAGTTATGGATGTGAAGAATGAAGGTGGAAAAACTGAATTCACAAGTTCTAGACTGATAGTATCTAATGCTAATGATGTAGTACTATATTTATCTTCGGCAACTAATTTTGTTAATTACCATGATATAAGCGGTGATGAAGTAGTGAAGTCGGTTACATTGCTTAAGAATGCAATGAAGAAGACTTTTTCAACAGCCTTAGTAAATCATGTAAACTATTATAAAAAACAATTTGATAGAGTTTCATTGGATATGCCTTGTACTGGTGATATTAATAAATCAACAGATAGAAGACTTGCAGATTTCAATAAAGATAATGATCCATCATTTGTTTCTTTGGTATTTCAATATGGACGATATCTCTTGATATCTTCTTCTCAGCCAGGCGGTGAACCTGCTAATTTACAAGGTCTTTGGAATGATAAACTTAATGCTCCTTGGGATGGTAAATATACTATCAATATAAATACTGAAATGAATTATTGGCCAGCACAGACTACCAATCTTTCAGAAGCAGAACTCCCATTGATACAGTTGGTTAAAGATCTTAGTGTGACAGGTAGAAAAACAGCCGCTGAAATGTATGGTGCTAAAGGATATGTAGCCCATCACAATACTGATATCTGGCGCTCTACCGGAATGATTGATGGTGCTACTTGGGGAATGTGGCCTAATGGAGCGGGATGGTTAAGCACACATCTTTGGCAAAGGTATCTTTTCAATGGAGATAAAGAATATCTAAAGAATGTGTATCCACAGTTGAAGGGTGCTGCAGATTTCTATCTGACAGCAATGGTTAAGCACCCTAAGTATGGTTGGATGGTGACATGCCCAAGTATTTCTCCAGAACATGGACCACATGGAAGTTCATCAGTAGTTGCTGGTTGTACGATGGATAATCAAATTGCTTTCGATGTGTTAAGTAATGCATTGCAGGCTTCTACTATATTAAACGAACCAAAGGAATATATAGATAGTCTTAAAGATCGATTATCAATGCTTGCCCCTATGCAAATAGGACGTTATGGACAGTTACAGGAGTGGTTGGAAGATGCTGATGATCCACATGATAATCATCGCCATGTATCTCATGCTTATGGACTCTTCCCAAGCAATCAGATATCGGCAATCCGTACTCCGTTACTATTTGAAGCCGTTAAGAACACACTTCTGCAAAGAGGAGATGAAGCAACGGGGTGGAGTATAGGTTGGAAGATAAACTTATGGGCGCGCCTTCTTGATGGAAATCACTCATATAAACTTATAAAGTGCCTTCTTGATATTTTACCTTCTGATGAAGTAGCAAGGGAATATCCTCATGGTAGAATGTATCCTAATCTGTTTGATGCTCACCCACCATTCCAAATTGATGGTAACTTTGGATTCACTGCTGGCATAGCTGAGATGCTTTTGCAAAGTCAGGATGGTGCAGTACAGGTGTTACCTGCTTTGCCAGAAGAATGGCATTCTGGTAATGTAAAGGGACTCAAAGCTAGAGGTGGATTTGAAGTAGCAATGCAATGGAAGGATAATAAGGTGAAGAAGATTGATGTAAAGTCCATCATAGGTGGTAATCTTCGTCTTCGTTCATATGTGCCATTGACGGGAAAGGATCTGATAGATGCAAATGGTGACAATCCTAATCATTTATTTGATACAGTACAAGGAAAGCAACCTGTTGTGTCATCAGAGGCAAAACTAAGTAAGCCGGAACTTAGAAAGATATATGAGTATGATATAATGACTAAAGCCGGAAAGGAATATAGAGTTTACGCAAAATAAAGAATAAGATAACATATCCTGATGTCAGGATCGTCAAGCTGATCCAGTTACTTGTAAGGTTGCCATATATTATGGTTGTGCTGATACTGTAACTGGATTAGCTTTTGGATATATTCCTGATATTATAGGGTTTACCCGTAGAACTAACATCTTGTAGTAAAATAACTTTGATTTAAGTCGTGAAAAAGGGGCTGCGCCGTTCTGAGAATCAGAATGTGGCGTAGTCCCTTTTGTTTAAACAAAGAATGTGATATTCTTCTTAATATAATAGTAATTTGTGTTGTTCGTTTGAATATATACTTATAGCCATTGCCCGTATTTTCTAATAAAGTAGCGTTTCACTGCTTGTGTGAGAATTCCGTAAGATAGCAATATTCCTGCTAAATATGGATAATACATTATTGGCAGTGGAGTCATCTTAAGAGCCGCCCCTACCTGAGTATATGGAATTATAAGTCCTATTGCTGCGATCACTAAAGTCATAAATATTACAGGTGCTGCTGTACGGCTTTGTATGAAAGGTATTTTACCAGTGCGGATTATATGAATCACAAGTACTTGTGACAGTAACCCCTCGACAAACCATCCTGTTTGGAATAGGCTTTGAGATGCTGGTGTGCATGCAGAGAATAGGAAGTACATCAATGCAAATGTAATATAGTCAAAAATAGAACTTACAGGCCCCATAAAGAACATGAATCTTGATATGCCTTTTGTATGCCATACTTTAGGACTCTTGATGAAATCTTCGTCCATGTTATCCCAAGGTATAGCTGTTTGTGAGATATCATATAACATGTTTTGTGATAATATTTGGATAGGAAGCATTGGCAGGAACGGTAAAAGAATACTTGCTCCTAGCATACTTAGCATGTTGCCAAAGTTACTACTAGTAGTCATTTTTATGTATTTGACAATATTACCGAATGTATTTCTTCCGTATACAACGCCTGTACGCAATATATTGAGATCTTTTTCTAACAGAATAATGTCAGCACTTTCTTTGGCAATATCTACTGCTGTGTCTACTGATATGCCAACATCAGCTGTCTTTAGGGCCGCAGCATCATTTATTCCGTCACCCATAAATCCTACAGTATGTCCTTCTTCTTGAAGCAAAGTTACAATTCTGGATTTCTGCATAGGACTTAGTTTCGCAAATATAGCTGTTTCTTCCAATTCCTTTTTCAGTTCATTGTCATCCATTGTTTCCAACTCGTTTCCAAGCATTATTTTGCTAAACTTAATACCAACGTCATTGCATATTTTCTTAGTAACGATTTCATTATCACCTGTTAGAACTTTTACGTTTACTCCAAGTTGCTGTAGTGACGAAAGGGCTGTCTGCGCTGATGGTTTAGCAGGATCTAAGAAGCCAACGAAACCAGCCATAATCATATCTTTTTCATCTTCAGCAGAATAAGTCGGTTCTCTATTACTAAATGTTTTTACTGCAACGATAAGTATTCTGAGTCCGTCTTCATTTAATTCTTTAGACATCTTCATGATATGATTCCTTGTCTTTTCATCCATAGGCAATATCTCATCAGTGTCGATTTGTAATTGTCTATCTTCTCCTGGATCATAAGCTCGTGAACATAGTTGCAGCATTTCTTCTACCGCACCTTTACATATTAATAGATGACTGCCGTCTGAACGCTCAAGAATAACTGACATACGACGACGTTGAAAATCAAAAGGAATCTCGTCAATCTTTTTATAGGCTTCGTCTGCTTTCAGTGAGTCGTGTAATTCTATATGGTCAAGAATGGCAACATCTAATAGACTCTTTAATCCTGTTTGGTGATAGCTGTTCAGATAAGTCCATTTCAAAACTTCTTCATCTGATTCTCCATAAATGTTTAGATGACGTTCTAATACAACTTTGTCTAATGTGAGAGTACCAGTCTTGTCGGTACACAAAGTATCCATTGCACCTATATTCTGTATTGCATTGAGACGTTTGATAATCACTTTATTCTTACTCATGTTAACAGCTCCTTTTGCAAGATTTGCTGTTACAATCATAGGAAGCATCTCTGGAGTTAGACCAACAGCTATTGCAACAGCAAAAAGCATTGCGTCTATCCAATTATCCTTTGCAAAACCATTAATGATAAATACAACAGGAACCATTACTGCCATAAACGAAATCAACAGATAGCTTACACGCTTCAGACCCTTGTCGAAACTTGTTTCCTGTCTTTTGCCAGTAACCGTTTTGCTTATAGATCCAAAATATGTATGTTCGCCAGTAGTTACAACTACTGCGGTAGCTGTTCCACTAATAACATTCGTTCCCATATAGCAAATGTTTTGCAGATCTATTATTGGGCTTTTTGCAGCGTCTTTTGTATTATAGTATATTGCTTTTTTCTCAATAGGTAATGATTCTCCAGTAAGTGCTGACTGAATAACAAATAAGTCTTTAGCATTTATTATTCTGCAATCTGCAGGTATCATGTCTCCTGCAGAGAGATGAATGATGTCTCCTGGTACAATATCTTTTATGTCTAGCTCAAACTTTTCTCCGTTTCTTTCTATGGTAGCTGTAGTCTCTACCATGTCTTTTAGCTTTTCAGCAGCTTTATTACTTCTATATTCCTGAATAAATCTTAGGGCAACACTTACTGTTACCATAATGCAAACCATAATTACCGTAGAATAATCTCTTTCAGTAATTTTTGGTAACCAGATATCAATGATGGCTGATATAATAGCAATAAAAATAAGTATTCCTATAAATGGATTGATAAATGCACTTAACAGTTGCTTTAGCCAAGAAACCTTTCCTTCTTGTCTAACTTCGTTATATCCATAAGTTTCGAGGCGGTCTTTTACTTGTGAATCATCTAAACCATTTTTAGTTGTTGCTGTTTGGTCATACAACTCGTTCTCTGTGCAGCAACTTGCTTTTCTTAGTATTTCAGCTTGGTCCTTGAAACCATTAACTGGCTTAAATGTTGGTCTTCTGTTTAATTTCATTCTAATTACCTCCACAATTATTATGATGAAATGGAGGTAACAGGGATGCATCTTTCCCTAATTAAACTTCATTACATCGGGTTTCTTAATTATATGACTATCAGATTTGTCGTTCATTTGGAACAATATTTTTTTTAATTCGCCGCAAAAGTAATTTATTATATTCCAAAACACGACCATTTTATAATAAAAATGGTTATTTCTTAGAGAATTCTAATCTCGGTCATGTGTTACGTGTGAATACTGTCAATAATCAGTTTGGATATACTGACTTTGAAATAACAGATGTTATTTACTGATGGTAATCAGTACTTTATGATAGATGGTTACTTCTGAACAACTGTAATTGAGTATTTTGTGCTCCAAAACGGTTTGCTTACACTTTGATTACTATATTTAAAATGTGTGATGTGAGCATTACTATGCGTACATTATATATATGTTGCTGCTATATTATCTCTATATTACCGTAAATGATCAAGGAACTTAGTTCTTGTATTGTAAATTCTGTGCTTTCTTACTGATATGTAACTATCTGTTATCTGCTCAAAGTGTCACATTGAATGTTCTTAATAAAGCAAATTGATATAAATCAAGTTATTAACAGTTTCAAATTGATAAGTATGAAAAATAATTTACAATACAGATTGTAACATCGTTGTATTAGTTGTGTACGCAAACAGGAATTATGTCGCTTCAAAATGAGCAAAAAGTAACTAAATTGTTATTTTGATGTCCCTTAAAATGGGTGTATTTTACAAATTGAAAGTTTTTTGCCCTATTTTTGATAAGTTTTAAATTGAAAGTGGGTGGTTAAATTACGACTAATTTATGGTAGAAAAATATGTATAAAATAGTGTTAATAAATTATTGCGTTATCAGATAAAATATATATATTTGCATCAGAAAAAGAATAAAAACCTAAAAAGTATACAACTATGAAACGATTACTTTTGATATCAGTAATGGCAATGTTGACCATCGTAAGTTTTGGTCGTAAACATGTAGCCCCAAATGCAGTTGTTGTAGCCGACACTATTTATTATGCTGATAACATGATGAATGTCGCAAACAGTGAGCAAGCAAGCTATTACAGATTGCTGATGACTCAAGGTCAAGGACTAAATAAGAAAGATGTCTTCAAAGACTTCTACATGAATGGAGTTTTAAAGGCTGAAGGTGCTTATAGTTTTATTGATCTTGGTAATGATGCTAACACAGTACTCGACGGTGAGTTTACTACTTATTATAAGAATGGTAAGGAGAAATGGCACGGACAGTATGTAAACGGTAAGCGTGATGGATATTTCACAATGCAGATGCGTGAGGGTGGTGTTGCTGTAGTTCAGTTCGTGAACGGCAAATCAGCTCATGATTACTTCACAGTAACAAACGCAGACGGCACAATGGAAAAACGTCCAATCTCTGATTTAAAGAAGTTGATGTAATAAATAAGATTTCTCTCTTAATAAAAAGATAAATTACAAAAGTCTCTATTTAAACAATAAACAAGAAGAAAATGCCTGCTTCGTGAGAAGCGGGCATTTTCGTTGTATATAGTTGTACTTTGAGTTAGTTAAACAAGGCTCTTGTTACTAAGTAAATCTTTGCTCATTATGTAGCCATCTTATGAGTTTGAATTCTGCGATTCCTTGAGAGTAATAATCATCATTTTGATGCCTTTACGCTATACTTGCAACAAAGGCTTTACTGCAATAATGTTTCTTATGTCTATTTTGAAAAATATTCTGAAGGAGTTTTACCAGTATATAGTTTGAAATTGCGAACGGCCGTTGATCTAGAACGGAATCCTACATTATAAAAAATATCCTGATAGTTATATATCCGCTCATTGTTAACTCTGTTTATAAAGTCTTCAATGCGTAAGGAATTAATATATGCGTTGAAATTAATATAACCAAGATCTCTCAAAGCCTTTGAAAGTGTAGTTCTGTTGGTAAATAACGAGGTAGCCATAGAATTTAGAGTGATATCTGGATTTCTATAGTCTGACGTACGTTTCATATATGAAACGACTCTTTCGCACAATGGATTTAGTTTTTCTTCTATTTCTTCAATGTATTCAGACTCATTGCAATCTTCACAAGTATTTTCTACAGCATTTGCTTTTGGTAGTTTGATTAGTCTTTCGAACAATTCCATATAAGCAATATATATGCTGCAGCCAGCACTAACATAATAATAAAGAATTCTTATAATAAGATTGTCCGAGATAAGTATGATTATATATGCAATCGTATTTATAGTGAAACATATTGTGTATTTCATCATCCATGTTCTGTCCGTATTGTTGTAGCGTCGAGTATAAGGAATTGTAAATATTAGCAGAACAGGAGTGAATACCAATATGGCAAGAGACATTCTAAACCAAACGTCAATCTTAATTAGATTTGGTATCATATCTACGAGAGAATGGTATGGTGGAAATGTTACGCCTAATAATCTTAGTACATTATAAATAAGCACTAAAAAAAGCAATGGGCTGTATAGTTTTATTATTCGCCAAAAGTTTAGATAGCCAGGCGATATTACTTCTATCGGATACATGATGTAGGATATCACCATAAATATGGCAAGTAATAGCATTGGAACAGAAATAACTAACTCGGGCTGTTGTCCTTTACACAAAGCATAGAACCTTGTTATGTAATTAAATACAGAGAAAGCTACAATACATGCTAGGATAATTCTAGATCGTTCGCCACTTTTTCTGCGGGCGAATATGAGCAACGATGTAAGCAAGCATGCTATGGCTGCGGCAAATGTGGTGGCTAAATATAGACTTTGCATAATTTATTTTGCAAATTTAATTAAAATAATAGATATTTTAGATGTAAACTGCAAAAATTTGTGATAATGAAACATGCAATTTGTGATAATGCAACACATGAATATGTGGAATTGATTAATTTTGCACTGTGCATTATATGTCAATATTCTATTATTATATTAAAAACTAAATGTAAAGTTACAATGAAAAAATTATCTTTATTATTGTTGTTGTTTGCTTCTTTATTAGTGTCTTGTGGTACTGATAATGATGTAGCAAAAGTTGATAATCCTTTTGACCCATCAAGCGAACTTGTTGATAGTGTTCTTAGAAATAAAATCGTTGTTATTAGCGATTTGCATCTAGGAAATGATCTTGCTTACTCTGAAAATGTGAAACATCTTAGCCGTCTTGCTCAGTTTCTTAACGAAGTGAGAGCATCTAGTACTATAAAAGAACTGGTTATAGCTGGTGATATGTTTGATGAGTGGTATATACCCACACGAACTAATACTTATGATAACAAAAGTCAGGGAGATTTTATTCTCAAAACTGTAGCTGCAAATAAAGCTATATTTGATGTGCTTAATGGCATAATAAGTGATAAAAAGATAAAGGTAACTTATATTCCTGGTAATCATGATATGGGATTTACTCCAGCGAGTATTGACTTAGCTATGCCTGGAGTGAATCAAGCTCGTGATAAAGGACGCAATAGTTTAGGAACTTATTATCCTGATAATTATCCAGAAATAGCTATAGAGCATGGACATCGATATGATTTTTTCTGTGACTTAACTTTAGATGGGGCTGATCCAAATGTTAAGGGGACAACTTTTGCACCTGGATATTTCTTTGCTCGTATTGCTGCTAACTCATTTGTAAATCCAATTGCGATAGAAAATAGAACACGTGTGCCTGATGTAAAATTAATTAATAAGAATGACTCTGAACAAGTTTATAAATATACTTATTATAAATTATGGAAGCAAGTTTTAGATAGTGTTATATATGTTAATGATAATTTTGATGACAAGATTATTACTACAAATGTAGATAATTTCACTAAGGCTTATTCTATTAATGACATTCTCCCTTATAACGATGCCAATGGAAACATACAAATGAAAATGTATAATGGTTTGTTTACTCAAGAATACTGGCATAATCGTATGGTAGATAATGATGCAAATGTTGCAACATATATCAAAGCTGCTATTATAGGAAGTCTGAAAACTCAGTATATTGATGACCAATCTTACGTTCAGTATTTTAACTGTCCGGATACGCAAAATATTCGTGTTGTAGTATTTGGACACACTCATATACCAAAGATGATGACTAGTATTAATCAGTGTGACCTTCCATGTGTTTATGCTAATACTGGAACTTGGGAAGATAGAAAAAGTCGTATAAAGAGTAATGTTATTGATCAAGATTCGATTAATATGAATTTTGTTGTTATCACTCCAAATAAGACAAACCATAAAATATTAAATATTAAGTTATATAAATATCTTTATGGTGCACATAGTGTAGTAGATAGTAAGGATGTTGACCTGTCTACTAATACAAAACAATAATAATGTAGACTTCCAAGATTTTCCATATAGTTAATCAAATTTCATTTAAAAATAGATAGAATGTTTTTTCTATTTAATTCAAAATATATAAAGATAGCGTTAACGACTTATGTAATAGAAGTAATCAGGTAAATAAAATGAAAAGCGGTGAGTGGGCGATATATAAAATATGTGTATCTTCTCTCACTGCTCTTTTTTTGACTATTATCATGCAGCAATAATCATAATATTTCCATGCATGCCTAATCAGATAATCCTACAAGATATGTTATTGTTTCACGTAAATTGCCATATTATAATATTGAGAATTCTCAATATACTATTTTACAAATAAAGGTGTTGCTTATTTTGAGTTCATCGTCACTTTGATTTATTACTACTCACTAATTCTTCACTTTTACTCCTTATTTAAACTGGGTAAAAGTGATGACGTGACGATTATATTATTAAAAAACTGTTCAGATGTTGAATAGATAATTACTAGACATTATAAGTTGATGTCTAGTTCTACCGGGCAGTGATCGCTTCCAAATATCTCAGTATGTATTTTGGCATCTTCAATATTCTCTTTTATACGTTCTGAAGTTAGAAAGTAGTCAATACGCCAGCCTGTATTATTTTCACGAGCATGAAAACGATAGCTCCACCAACTGTAAGTAACTTGCTCTGGATATAAAGTGCGGAAAGAATCGATGAATCCATTGTTTAACAATATTGTCATTTTCTCTCGTTCCTCGTCTGTGAATCCTGCATTTTTATGATTGGTCTTTGGATTCTTGATATCTATTTCTTGATGTGCTACGTTCATATCACCACATACAATAACAGGTTTGTTTTCATCAAGCTTGTGAAGAAATGCCTGAAAGTCTTCCTCCCATTTCATGCGATATTCTAGACGTCGAAGCCCGTCTTGTGAATTAGGTGTATAAACCGTTACAATATAAAATTTATCATATTCAAGAGCAATAACGCGTCCTTCATGGTCGTGCTCGTCAATTCCAATACCGTATTTTATGCTTAATGGTTTATGCTTGGTGAATATAGCTGTTCCACTATATCCTTTTTTATCAGCATAGTTCCAATAAGATTCATAACCAGGAAATTGTAAGTCAAGCTGTCCTGCCTGCATCTTAGTTTCTTGAAGGCAGAAAAAGTCTGCATTAAGAGTATTGAAAGACTGTTCAAAATCTTTGCCAACACATGCACGAAGACCGTTAACGTTCCATGAGATAAATTTCATATTGTGACAGTTTAGTTGTTATTATTATATGCTTCCTACAGCTTGGAAAGCTGTGTTTATATCAAGTTGATCGTCGCCGACCTTAATGCTCTTTATAAGGAAGTTGATGCTACTCTTTTTATTATAGTATTGTATCTGTGGATAAATATATCCATAAGAACTTGTTTGATAATCGTCGAAGGTTATTTAACAATCTTTTCCGTTATAATTAAATTTGAGAGTCTTATTTGCAGGAGTCATTAGGTAGAAATAATAATTCTGTTCCCAATAAGTCTTTGCTGCTTGTGCATAAGTATTTACTGCTCCTATAAGAGTTTGTCCACCTGCATTAGTGACAGCATCCTTGATGTTTGAATTAGTTGTTACATAATACTTCAAGAAGCTAATAGGGAAAGAAAAACATGTGAATGTAGAGTCTGTTGATTATACATTCCAATCTACCTCAACTGAATCTTTTTTGCTATTATTGTAGAAATAAAGATAACCAGAATAGTCACCTGCAAGAGATTGTAGTGTCTGCTGGCGCTGTGCTCCAGACAGAGTGATAATGTTGCTATCATTGTTGTCTTTGTCATCACTTAGACACGAAGTTAAGGTTGTTGCTGCCAAAATAGTGCAGAACAAAAGCAAGATTGCGTTTTTTAGATTTTTCATATAATGTTTTTAATTAATATTATGTATAAGGTAAATGCAAGGGATGAAGAAACCTTGCATCCCGTTGCTCATTTTTTTATATTCTTTTTGATTCTCCGCGAAGAAGACTCATGAATTCTTGACGCGTAGTCAGAGAATTAAATACACCGCTGAAGTCACTGGTTGTAGTTATTGAATTTTGCTTTTCAACACCACGCATCTGCATGCACATGTGCTTAGCTTCAATGACAACCATTACTCCTTGAGGTTTGAGCGTTTCTTGAATACAGTCTTTAATTTGTTGTGTAAGTCTTTCCTGAACTTGTAATCGATGACTAAATATGTCTACTACACGTGCAATTTTACTTAATCCAGTGATATATCCATTAGGAATATAAGCTATATGTGCTTTTCCGTAGAATGGTAACATATGATGTTCGCAAAGAGAATAAACGTCAATGTCCTTAACGATTACCATTTG
>RRZT010009627.1_pt1 | contig 22760 bp, 19 predicted proteins | sample 2165551 | NCBI WGS metagenome assembly RRZT01 (sample SAMN10456910, study PRJNA506462) | wastewater metagenome | biome: wastewater; feature: sludge; material: wastewater sludge; isolation source: wastewater sludge with Escherichia coli K12::gfp cells carrying plasmid... | place: USA: Moscow, Idaho... | reverse complement strand
TGTCGGCGCTGGCTATTGCTGCGCCAACACACGCCGAAGAATCCACCGGCCTGCCGATCACGGTAACGGCGACACGCTTTGCTGAACCCACTGCCTCTGTACTGGCGCCGGTAAACATTATTACCCGCAAAGATATCGAACAATTACATGCCCGCTCACTGGCCGATGTCGTGAAAACATTACCCGGTGTGGAAATGGTTTCCAATGGTGGTCGTGGACAGCAGGCATCTGTGATTGTCCGTGGCGCCACGTCAGCGGAAACGCTGGTCCTGATGGATGGCGTTCGTATCAACAGCGCCACCAATGGCGCTACCGATTTCAGTGGTATTCCATTAAATCAGGTTGAACGTGTTGAGTTTGTGCGTGGTGCGCGAGCATCAGTTTATGGTTCTGATGCAATTGGCGGTGTGATCAATATTATCACCCGCGGCACGGCAGGGCAGACCAAGCATATGCTGAATGGCAGCGCCGGCTCCCGTGATTATCAGAACTTGAACGGCAGTACTTCCTTTGATATCAATCAGCAGCAACATCTGAAACTGGCTGCCGGTTATGAAACGGAAGATGGGTACAACGTTCATCCGGTGGAAGGTGTCAATGACGGTGATGAGCATGGTTTCCTGGGGCGTAATGCCATGCTGGATTACCAGAATCAGCTGACGGATGAAGTGAACGTGTATGGTGCAATGCACTGGACGCGCAACACGATGCAAAGTGACGGTTCCTATAGTTATGGGGATTACAGCCAGCATGAACGTGATGAGACCTGGGAAGAAAATACCCACTATCAGTTAGGCACTAAATACCAAAAAGATCGTTATCAGACGGAACTGAATACCAGCCTGATCAATAACGACATGTATTATTACCCGGATATGATTTCCCGTGATGAAGCGAGTTCAGTCTATAAAACCAGTCAGTATCAGCTGAACTGGCTGAATAACTATCAGATCACGGATCCCTGGACTGTGGGCGCGGGTGTCGATTTACGCCGTGACGTACTGCACTCCGATTCACAATCTTCCGGCAGTGCCTTTTTTGATGAAGATAAAAACCGTAATAACGTGGGTGTGTATGCGTTATCGCAATATCGCTGGGAACAGTGGCTGGGTGAACTGAGTGGCCGTACCGATGATAACCAGCAGTATGGCCGGCATAATACCTGGCAGGCGGGTCTGGGCTGGAACTTCCTGCCGGAATATCGTCTGAGCGCGCGCTATGGCACCGCCTTCCGGGCGCCAACCTTTAATGATCTGTATACCCCGTATTCGGTCTCGCCGGATTTGAAACCGGAAACCTCCAAAAACAGCGAAATTGCATTGGAAGGGACGACACAGGAAGTGTTATGGCGTGTGACTGCATACCGTAACGATCTTGAGGATATGATCGAATGGGCGCCGGACAGCAGTGGTTACTGGTATCCGGGTAACGTAGGCCGGGCACGGATCAAAGGCATTGAACTGGAAGCAGAATTTGCCACCGGTTGGTTAACGCATAAGCTCAGTGCGGATTTCAAAAATGCGCGTGATCTGGAAGACGGTACCGTACTGTCGCGCCGGGCAAAACGTAACTATAAGTGGACGGGCATGGCGAACTGGGACAAGTGGGATGCGTCGCTGACCGGTCAGTACCAGAGCGAACGTTATGACAGTTCCACCCGTTTAGCCCCTTATGCGCTGTGGAATGCGGCTGCCGGTTATCATGTATTACCGCAGCTGCGCATCGGTGGCCGGATCGATAATCTGTTCGATAAGGATTATGCCCTGGCTTCCGGTTATGCCACACCGGAACGCAGTTACTACGTCGATTTCAGCTACCAGTTGTAATTGCTGCTGCTGATTCACCCGCAAATAAAAAGGGTTCGCTTTGTGGCGAACCCTTTTGTTTATGAGAGAGAGAAAAAGTTACTCGTCTTCGAGATAGGCATAGCCCTGCAGACCGGCTTCCAGTTCTTCCAGCAATGCTTTACGAGTTTCTTCACTAAGTGACGGGTGCGCGACCAGCTTCTGGTAATCACGACGGATCACTGACGTGTCGATATTGACGTAACGCAGCAGGTTATCCACGTTATCACCCTTGATGATATTGGTGATCACCGGTTCACCGTTATCGTTCAGGCACACTTCCGCACTGTGGGTATCGCCAAACAGGTTATGCAGATCACCAAGGATCTCCTGATAAGCGCCAACCAGGAAAAAGCCCATATAGTTGGTTTCATCATTGCGCATTTCAGGCATTGGCAGCGAATTTTCGATACCCACACCATCGACATACTCTTTAATCATGCCATCCGAATCGCAGGTGATATCCATGATCACACCGCGACGGGTTGGCTGCTGATCCAGACCACTCAGTGGCATGATCGGGAAGATCTGGTCAATCCCCCAGGCATCCGGCAGTGACTGGAACAGGGAGAAGTTAACAAAGCATTTATCTGCCAGCTTCTCGTTCAGTTCATCCTGCAGATTACGATGCATGCGGTTAACCGGATCCAGCATTACCTTCAGTTTCAGGCAGAGATTCAGGTGCAGATCTTCTGCCCAGGCGCGTTGGTGTAAGGACAACATGCCCAGCGTGTATTGCGTGTGCACGTCCGCCAGATCAGAAACGGAGTCGTGGAAGATTTCCAGCAGGCCCGGATCTTCTTTCTCATGCAGCTCTTTCCAGCTATCCCACATGTTCTGCAGCAGCATCGGCGCTTCGGCATCCGGTGCATCCGGCAGAGAGGTCGGTAGCTGACTTTCCATGCCGACGATATTGGAGATCAATACCGCATGGTGTGCCGTAATGGCGCGCCCGGATTCGCTGATGATCATCGGATGTGGCAGGTCGAATTCTTCGCAGACATCGCCGATGCCCCACACGACGTTGTTGGCATATTCGCGCAGGTTGTAGTTGGCCGAGCAGTGGCTCTGCGAACGGGAACCTTCGTAATCCACACCCAGTCCGCCACCGACGTCGACGACTTCGATGTTGGCGCCCAGATGGCGCAGTTCCGCATAGAAACGACCGCATTCACGGATCCCGCCCTGAATATCGCGGATATTGGCAATCTGTGAACCCAGGTGGAAATGCACCAGTTGCAGACAATCCAGTTTATCGGCTTCACGCAGACGTTCGACCAGTCGCAGGATCTGGGCGGCATTCAGGCCGAACTTGGATTTTTCACCGCCACTGGCCTGCCATTTACCGGAACCCTGTGATGCCAGGCGGGCCCGCACCCCGATACGAGGGGTGATATTCAGGCGTGCCGCTTCATCCAGGATCAGCTCCAGCTCGGACGGTTTTTCCACCACGATATAGACGTGGTGACCCAGCAGTGAGCCGAGCAGGGCATGACGGACATATTCACGATCTTTATAACCGTTACAGACGATCACCGAACCCAGATCATGGTGATGTGACAGCACGGCCAGCAGTTCCGGTTTGGAACCTGCTTCCAGACCCAGTGCCGGTTTATCGGCAAAAGCACGGGTCACCGATTCAATAACCTGATTCTGCTGGTTTACTTTAATCGGATAGACACACTGATAACGGCCTTTGTAGCCATAGCTTTGGATTGCCTGTTCAAAGGCACCAAACAGCGCATTGATCCGGGTTTTAATAATATCCGGGAAACGCAGTAATACCGGTGTGGCATACCCCTGTTTGCGTAACTGTTCGATGATATCGACTAAGGCTATCTTGCAATCCAGCCGGGTTTTATCCGGTGTCACAACGACACGGCCCAGTGCATCAATATTGAAAAAGCCCGCGCCCCAGTAAGGGACGTTATACATTTTCAGGGCGTCCTGACAGGACCAGTTTGCCATGGCATTTCCTTAGTTCAAATCAACAATAATCACAGTGCAGTATCAGGCGCGTTCGTGTCAGCAGCATGGCAGTATCCCTGATGCGCCCTTCTGATCGCGGCGTATTTTATGCGTATTACTCTGGCGATAAACATTTTTTTATAGTCATATAAATCCTCTTTTGAGTACCTTTGACTAGGCAGTGATCCTGTGTGAATAAAAACGCGGATCAGGACATACAACGCCCATATTCATGCAAAAAAAACTTACCGGATTGCGTCAGATCCCACCGTAATAAGCGAACAATGCCAGCAGGATCGTACACATAATGTTCAGTACAAAGCCAACCCGGATCATATCCCGCTGCGGCACATAACCACTGGCATAGACAATGGCGTTCGGTGGTGTGGCAACCGGTAGCATAAAGGCACAGGAGGCAGAGACTGCGATCATGATCGACATAATGCTGACTGACATGCCCATATTCGTGGCGACGCTGGCAAACAGCGGCACCATCAGTGCGGCGGTGGCGGTGTTCGACGCCAGTTCGGTCAGGAAAACGACAAACGTGGCAATTGCCAGTAGCAACAAAAGCGGATGGGCATGGCTGAACCACGCGGTGATCTGCTGGGCCATAAACAGACTGGTGCCGGTCTCTTTCAAGACGGCAGATAAAGCCAGTCCGCCCCCGAACAGCATCAGAACGCCCCATTCCGTCTGCCGTTCTACATCCCGCCAGCTGGCAACACCGGTAATACAAATCATCACTGCCGCCACCAGTGCAATCAGGGTATCCAGCTGATCAATGCCTCCCAGCCAGACGGAGAGTTGCTGTGAGCTGATCCAGGCTAATACCGTACAGGAGAAGATAACGAGTGTCAGTTTATGCTGTCGGGTCCAGACAAAATCCATCTGCTGCATCGCGCATTGCTGGTTTAATTGCGGACGCAAAACCAGATAGAGCGCTGCCATGGCACAGGGCATCAGGATCAACACGATCGGAATACCAAAGACCAGCCATTGCAGAAAGGTAATATGAGCCTGCGCGGCGGCGATGACATTCGGCGGACTGCCAACCAGGGTACCGATACCACCGATACTGGCGCTATAAGCCATCCCGAGCAGAATAAAGGTCCGGGTACGGTGATCTTTTTCCTGATCCAACTGTATCGCAATACCCATTGCCAGCGGCAACATCATCGCTGCGGTGGCGGTATTACTGATCCACATTGAGAGCAGTGCGGTGATCCCGAACAGCAACCCCACTGCAGTCTGTAATCGTCCTTTGGCCAGCACCAGGATCTGCTGCGCCAGAAATTGATCTAACTGTTGTTTATGTAAGGCGGCCGCCAGCGCAAACCCCCCGAAAAACAGATAAATGGTCGGATTGGCAAAATGACTGATCGCCGGTTGCAGCCCGAAGATCCCGAGCAATACGGCCATAATCGGTACCAGCAGGGCGGTGACGGTGACATGGATCGCCTCGCTCAGCCATAACACCGCAATAAACAGGAACAGCGATAAACCCTTATTTATCCGGGGTTCAAACGGCAGCCAGTTCAGCAGGATCAGCAGCAGCGCTATATCCAGCAGTAGGATCAGCGGTTTGTATTGTGACTTGAAAATACCGGTAGTGGATGTGTCATCAGACATACACACCTCAACATCATGGGATGTTTTATCTCTTAGTGTAGTTGAGGTGGTAACGAACGGAGATTATTCCGCGGGTTGGCGCAGATAGTGGATCACCTGATTGCTGCTGCCCCGCCAGACCAGGGAGGGGTCTGCCAGCTCCTGCACAAACTTGCCATCAACCAGCACATCAATCAGTGCGGTGATTTCCTGCTGGCCAGGGGTGAGTTCGGCGAGCAGATAACCGGTCCACATCCAGATATCTTTACCGGGACATTCCGCGCGGATCCGTTTTACCAGCGCCAGTACATCGGCCTGATTCGCCGGATGCAGCGGATCGCCGCCGGAGAAGGTGATGCCACGGCGTTTGATTTTAGTGTCATTCAGATCGGCGATGATGCGGTCGGCCATTTCCTGAGTAAACGGATGGCCGGAATCGGTGCGCCAGGTGGACTGGTTATAACAGCCACGGCACTGATGTTCGCAGCCGGAGACAAACAGCGTGCAACGGGTACCCGGGCCATTTACCACATCAATCGGGTAATACTGGTGATAAAACATCGCGGGCTCCTGAGCGGTAATTAATGCTGACACCATACTCGGCAGGAAAAGAAAAATCAAAGCAGCAAAAGCAGGGATAAAGCAAACGCCCCTTCAGTCGGAGGGGCGTGTCCGGATCACTTAACCCAGGATCTCGCGGGCATTGATTGGCTGCAGCGGACGATTGTTTGCGTGCACCATGACCTTTTTAAAGGCGTCAATCTGTGCTTTCGAAACAAAGACTGGTTTCTTCATGACAATCCAGCGAACACCTTCGGTGCAGGGTGGGGTAGTCAGTGAACCGTTGAAACGATAGTAGGCGTGGTCTTTAGGGAAAAACTTCAGCGCATTGTTTGCCGGAGACAACGCGATTTTGTCACCTTCTTTGGCTGGCATGTGTGTCCACAAGCTTTCCAGCGCTTCGTTGGCATGACCTTCTTTAAACATCACGGTAACGACAGCCAGATTGCCATCCTTGTCCGCATGTACGAAGTGACCTTCCAGCGGGTAGGATTCACCTTTGATCTGGTTTTCACTCGGCGCATGGAAGTGGAACTGTTTCAGCGCGTATTCCACGCCATCAATCACGACATTACTGCCGACGTCATACACTACCTGAACGGTATGACCGTTGTTCAGGATCTGGCTGCCACCTGCTTTATAGTTGAATTTCAGTGGTTTCAGCTCTGCCTTGATAAAGCCGTCCAGGTTAACCGGCGTCTGGTTTTTACCGGCACAGGCACCGAATTCCGGTGTCAGTTTTGCCCAGTTTTCAGGGCCGGTTTCACCACTGTAGCCCCAGTGGGCATGCTGTTCAGCGGTGAATGCAGAGAAGGAGGTGAGCAGCATGGCTGCACAAAACAAATTCTTTTTCATTGTATGGATCCCGAATTGATTTATCTCGAATGGCCAACAAAAAGCGCCCCGGAGGGCGCTGCAGTATAACCTTATTTACTATGTGGTTTTGTAACTAAATGTACTCAAGCGATACTTTTTCAGCGTTGCTCGCCGGGGTTATATCGGAATTTGGTGCCGTCCGGGCGTGATTTGAAGCGCCGGTGCAGCCACATATATTGCGCCGGTGCTTTACGTACGGCCGCTTCCAGAACCTGATTACTGCGGGTGGCATCGGCAATATCATCGCCGGTCGGGTAGTTCTGCAGCGGTGGTTCAATTATCAGCTGATAACCACCTTGTGGCAGGCGGATGTTGTAGCAGGGCAGGACCACGGTATTTTTTACCCGGGCCAGCGTGGCGGTGCCGGTAATCGTCGCGGCATCACTGACACCCAGAAAGGGCACAAAGACACTGGCATGCGGACCATAGTCATGATCGGGGGCGTACCAGAGCGCTTCTCCCTGCCGCAGGGTTTTGATCATCCCTTTCACATCGTCACGGTTGACCAGATATTTATTGCTCTTGCAGCGACCATGATATTGCGCGTATTCCAGCACCGGATTGGTGTTCGGACGATACACGCCGACGCCCGGACGCAGTAAGCCGAACATGCGGGCATTCAGTTCCAGCGTCATAAAATGCGCGGATAACAGCAGCATGCCCTGTTTATTGGCCACCGCCTGTTCGACATGTTCCGCACCCACCACCTGCATGATCTTGCGGATCCGGCGATCCGGCCAGAACCAGGCGATGCCGGTTTCAAAGATGGCCCGGCCCACATTGGCAAAATTTTCTCTGATTTGCTGTTCTCTGGTTTCCTCGTCCCATTCCGGGAAGGCCAGTTGCAGATTGGTGCGTGCGATCCGGACCCGGCGCGGCAGGATCTTCATGGTTAGCCAGCCTAAGGCAGCACCCAGTTGCATCAGCACCGGATAAGGCAGTTGTACGATAAGCCACAGCACTGCGTGTCCGAACCATTGTGGCCAGTAGCGTGGATGAAACAGACCGGCAGTCAGACGAGGAGCGGTATCAGGTAACTGTGTTGCGCGCATAGCAGATGACCAGAGAGTAGGTTAGAAGAAGATAAAAACCCTGCCAGTTTAGCAAATGGTAGTCAGGGTGGCGAATAGCTGTTTGGCCTGTGATAAACTGCGCCGCATTCAAGTCAGTATTGAGTGAACACTATGACTATGCGCATTACCTTACCTGATTTTTCTGCTGCCCGCGTGCTGGTGGTCGGCGACATTATGCTGGATCGCTACTGGAGTGGCCCGACCCGCCGGATTTCCCCTGAAGCGCCGGTGCCGGTCGTCAAGGTCGAAAAGAACGAAGATCGTCCGGGTGGCGCGGCCAACGTGGCATTAAACGTGGCGGCATTGGGCGGTAAAACCACTTTGCTGGGGTTTGTCGGTCAGGATGAAGCAGCCGATTGTCTCGAAGCGAAGCTGGCTAGCCATAAGGTCTCTTATGATCTGGTCAAGGTTGCGGAATTGCCAACCATCACCAAACTGCGCATTCTCAGTGGCAATCAGCAACTGATCCGCCTGGATTTCGAAGACTCTTTCGCAGCAGCAGATCCGGCGCCATTACTGGCGAAACTGGATGCAGCCCTGCCGGATTTTGATGTACTGATCCTGTCGGATTATGCCAAAGGTGCACTGACCTGTGTGCGTGACATCATTGCGCTGGCGCGCAAACACAAGGTACCGGTACTGATCGATCCGAAAGGCGACAGCTTTGAAAAATACCGCGGTGCGACGTTAATCAAACCCAACATGCTGGAGTTTGAAACCATCGTCGGCAAAGTGAAAAACGAAGAAGACTTGATCGAAAAAGCCAAAAATCTGCTGAACGAGCTGGATCTGGAAGCCTTGCTGGTGACCCGTTCCGAAAACGGCATGTTACTGGTACGCCGCGGCGGTGCGGTACTGGCACTGCGTACTCAGGCCCGTGAGGTATTCGATGTGACCGGTGCCGGGGATACCGTGGTCGGTGCACTGGCAACGGCGCTGTCGGCCGGTAAGTCGCTGGAAGAGGCGTGTGCGATTGCAAATTGTGCCGCCGGCGTGGTGGTTGCGAAACTGGGGACTTCCACTGTGAGCCCGCAGGAGCTGGCGCAGGCACTGCATGAACACAGTAGTGTGGAACAGGCATTCGGTGTCATGAACGAAGCCGAACTGAAAACCGCCGTGCTGGCGGCGCGCCGTCGTGGTGAGAAAATTGTCATGACCAACGGCTGTTTTGACATTCTGCATGCCGGTCATGTGTCTTACCTGAAAGCCGCCCATAAACTGGGTGATCGCCTGATCGTTGCCGTGAATGACGATGCCTCTGTGCGTCGCCTGAAAGGCGAAAAACGTCCGATCGTACCGGAAGATCAACGCATGGCGGTGTTAGCCGCGCTGGATTCGGTCGACTGGGTGGTGCCGTTTACTGAAGACACCCCGCAGCGCGTGATCGCCGGGATCCTGCCGGATCTGCTGGTGAAAGGTGGTGACTATCAGCCGCAGGATATTGCCGGTTATGCCGAAGTGACCGCCAATGGTGGCGAAGTGCGGGTGCTGCATTTTGAAGACGGCTGTTCCACCAGCAACATCGTGAAAACCATCATCGAGCGGGAATGTAAATAATCCGTATCAGCATCCTGTTCCGAATGGAGCAGGGTGTTGCATTTTGTCACACTTGTGGCACAGCTTTGCTACGACTCTTTGTTTTACTTCAGGATATCCATTTCCTACGGACGTCTTGTCATGCGTTATCTCTTTCTACTTCTTCTCATTTCTCTCTCTTGCTGGGGACTGACGCTGCCTTTGGATGCGATGCAGCAAGGCTTCCTGTTCTGGCGTAATCAGGGTGTTCAGTTAACCGGTATTCTTGCTCTTGCCCTGATGGGCGCCTTAATGCTGATGGCGACCCGTCCGGCCTGGCTGGAACAGCGGTTAGGCGGGCTGGATCATCTCTATCAGTTGCATAAGTGGAGCGGGATCACGGCCGGCTCCATGGTGCTGCTGCACTGGCTGCTGACGAAATCCCCCCGCTGGCTGGTGGACTGGGGCCTGCTTGAGCTGGGGCCGCGGCCTGCCGGTGCCCATGTGCCGGATGCCTGGCGCGGCATAGCCAAAGAGGTCGGGGAATACTGCTTCTATGCCATGATCCTGTTTATGATTGTCAGCCTGGTTAAAGTGCTGCCGTACGGTCGTTTCCGTCAGATCCACAAAGTGGGGGCAGTCCTGTTTCTGCTGGCCGCCTTTCACAGTATTTATCTGTTACCCGATGCCACCCGCTGGACACCGTTTGGTCTGCTGACTCTCATCGCCGGTGTGCTGGGTTCACTGGCGGCATTGTGGAGTCTCTTCGGACTGATTGGCCGGCCGCGACGTTATCCGGGACAGATCATCGAGATCCGCGAGCATGATGGGAATGTGCTGGAGCTGGAAGTGGTGCTGCCGACAGATTTTCAGGATGAGTATCTGCCGGGGCAGTTTGCCTTGCTGACGCTGCACAAGGAAGAGGGTTCGCATCCTTTCACCATTGTGCGGGAAGATGTACAGAACGGCAGTATTATTTTTGCTATCAAGGCATTAGGTGATTATACCCGCCAGCTGATCGGGCAGGTGCAGGAGGGCGATGACGTCACGGTGGAAGGGCCGTATGGCCGGTTTGTGCTGCCGGAGTCGGGCGGCCAGGAGTACTGGATTGCCGGTGGTATTGGCATCACACCGTTTCTTGCCTGGCTGGAAGGGCTGGTAGCTGAAGGGTATCACCGGCCGGGTGCGCATCTCTATTATTGTGTGAACAGCCGGCAGGAGATCCTGTTTGCCGAGCGTCTGCAGCAGTTATCCAAACAGACAGGCGTCAAAGTGACGATCGTCGATCGGGAGACCGATGGTTTTCTGGATCCATCCCGTCTGGATATTGATGAAGACACCCGGCTCTGGTTCTGCGGTCCGAAAGGCATGCGGGACATGCTGTTAAAACATGTGCCTGCTTCGCAACTGCATTACGAACAGTTCGATTTCCGCTGATGAATGGTAGCCGCCAGTTATCTGGCGGCTTTTCCATACAGCTGACCGCGTAGCAGCATCTGCACAGTACGGAAGGCCAGATACCCAATAAACAGGTTAGCACCAATAAAAATGGGGATCGCCAGCCATTGTGCGGAAGGCAGTCCGGCCGCCGCCAGTTTCAGACCGCTGACCGTGGTGGCAGCGACACCGAAGGTGTAAGCCCAGTAAGAAGGCGCAAAGGCCTGTGCGCCCAGCCAGGCACCCAGACGTAACCCCAGCAGCAACTGAAACAAGCCATATCCCCACAGCATTAGCAACCACGGTGCGGTGCTGCCCGGCATTAACAGCAGTGATGCCATGGCACAGACCACCGGCGGTGCAAACTGAATGCCGAGCAGCGGGCGTTGCGCGACCGGCATGGTTTTCGGATGCCACAGGCGCTGAATGATCAGCGACTCCAGCGCCAGCCAGGAGAAAACACCGGCACCGAGAAACAGCCAGCCCCAGTCCGCATGTCCTAAGGCACCTAAGGCCGCCGCACTGGTAAAGTTGCCGGCGACAGTCGGCAGATACAGCGTCGGGGCGGTATCCAGCGTATCGCGCCCGCCCTGCCAGAGCGTGCCGGTATGCCACAGGGAAAACACCAGATGCCAGCTGATACCCGCGATAGTCAGCAGCCATGCAGCGGTCAGGGAGTAGGGCAAGACTGCCAGTACGATTAAGAGTGTGGAAGCGCCCAGTAACGCCGGCGTGCCGCCCTGTACCGGATGCAGAAATTCGGCTTTCACCAGCGCAAAATGGCGGATGGCCTGTGCAAGGTAGCCCAGCAGCAGCACCGCCCAGACGCAACCGGCCAGCAATAATAATCCTTCACCAATCAGTGCCGGTAACTGCCAGAGATGAGCCGCAATACGCCATGCCTGCCCCAGGCCGGATAAGCCGAGCACCATGCCGAAGAAAGAGGCGGGGATATGTCTGGATGTCATCGTAGCTTGCTCCTTATTCTTTTCTGAGCAACAAAAAGCCCTGTCAGGCTGGACAGGGCTTTTTGATATAAATCATGTAGTCAATATATCACTTTTTTGTCATTAACCCATTATTGATATCCAGCAGATCCTGTTCTGACAATGTTCCGGCTGTCTGCTTCAGTTGCAGGGTGTTCAGGATGTAGTTGTAGCGGGCATCCGAGAGTTTTTGTTTCGCGAAATACAGTTTGGTGGTTGAGTTAAGAACATCAACGATGGTACGGGTTCCGACCTGATAACCGGCCTGAGTCGCAGTGAGAGCGCTGTCAGCGGAAATCACCGATTGCTGGTAAGCCTTGATGGTACCAATGCTGGCGAACACGTTATTGTAGTTTTTATACAGATCGGCCTGCATGCTGCGGTAGGTTTTTTCCAGACTTTCGCTGGCAGCGACATAGTTAAACTGCGCCTGTTTTACCTGTGACTGGGTGGCACCGCCGGAATAAAGCGGCAGATTGAATTGCAGACCAATCGTGCCCTCATTGACGGTTCCATCCTGCTTTGATGTGGTGTTTTTTTCATAATCGGTGTAGTCGGAATTTGCTCCCAGCTTCAGATCCAGCGTTGGCAGATGACCGGCTTTGGCCAGATCAATCTGCTGTTTCGCGACATCCTTGGCGATGCGTAACTGATTCAGGGCCAGGCTGTGATCCTGTGCCTGCTTCAGCCATTGCTCGGCGCTTTGCGTCATCTGGCCTGGGCTGAAACGTTCGATATTCAGCACATCCAGATAACGGTGTTCGGTGCCGGTCAACTGGCGCAGTGCTTCATAACTGTTCGCCAGAGTATTCTGGGCATTGATGGTGTCGGCGACGGCCAGATCATGCACGGCTTTGGCTTCCTGTACATCGGTGATGGCAGTCATGCCGACATCAAAGCGCTGCTGTGTTTCATCCAGCTGGCGCTGCAGCGCTTTCTCATTGGAGAGGGAATACTCAAGACTATCCTGTGCGGCCAGCACACTGAAATAAGCCTGAGCAGTACGCAGCATCAGACTCTGTTTCTCCAGATTCAGGGCGACATCGCTGGCCATTGCCTGTTTACTGGTGATATCCGAATTCATCCAGACGGACTGACGGAATAACGCCTGTGTCAGTGAGATCCCAGCGCCGGTAGTCCGGGCGGTATAAGCGTCATCATTGTTTGATTTCAGATAGTTGGCATTCGCATCTAAACCAATCTGCGGCAGTTTGGCCGCATCGGCTTCGTTGATTTTTTCAAAAGCGACATTACGTTGCGCCAGTGTTTCCTGTAACTGCGGATCTTTCTCCCGCGCCTGATGATAGATATCGAGCAGGCTTTCGGCATATGCCCACGGGGAAAGCCCCAGCAGAATAAACACGGACAATAATGATTTTTTCATTGGGTTATACACTCCAGTTTTAATCCAGCGTTTTCCGGAAACGCAGCACACCTACTAACAGCATAGCGAATAAAAACAGTAATAATGGCCACAAATGCGGCCACATTTCCGCCATTCCGTTTCCTTTGAGCATAATTCCGCGGATCAGGCGAATAAAGTGGGTCAGCGGTAACAGCTCACCAATCTGCTGCGCCCAGAACGGCATGCCGCGGAACGGGAACATAAAACCGGAAAGCAGCATGGAGGGCAGAAAAAAGAAAAAGGTCATCTGCATGGCCTGGGTCTGGTTGCGGGCCACACTGGAAATGGTGATACCGATGCTGAGGTTGGCGGCAATAAACACCAGAATACCCAGTAACAACCAGCTGCCCGGACCAATAAACGGCACCTCAAATAACAGTTCGGCGACAATCAGGATCACCGCGACCTGCACAAAGCCAATCAAAACATATGGCAGGATTTTGCCCAGCATGACCTCCAGTGGCCGTACGGGGGTTGCCAGCAGATTTTCCATCGTACCGCGTTCCACTTCGCGGGTAACGGCCAGCGCGGTCATCATGATCATGGTCATGGTGAGGATCACACCCATCAGGCCGGGCACAATGTTGTATTGCGTCAGACCCTCCGGATTAAACCGCCGCTGGATCACCACCTCATAGGGCTGCGCTTTACCATTCAGGGCGCTGAGTGTGCCGGTCAGTTCGTGTTGCAACCATTGCTGACTCAGTTGCTGCAAGGCACCAATGGCATTGGCGGTCGCGGAAGGATCGGTGGCATCGGCGGCGACCAGCAGCTGCGGTCGTTCTCCGCGCTGCAGTTTTTTGGCAAACCCGGCCGGAATGATCACCGCAAACTGGGCATCACCTTCTTCCAGCCAGTGATCGGCTTCTGCCTCACCCAGATCGGTCGCGACCAGCTGGAAATAACCGCTGTTTTCTAATCCCTGTACGATTGCGCGGGTAAAAGGGGTTTGTTCATGCGCAACGATGACGGTTGGCAGATGTTTAGGATCGCCGTTGATGGCAAATCCGAACAGGATCAACTGGATCAGCGGAATGCCCAGCATCATGGCGAAGGTGAGCCGATCGCGGCGCAGCTGGATAAATTCTTTCACGATCATCGCCAGCAGCCGGTGCCAGCTTAATATCTGATTCATAAGCACCTCTAGCGGAAATTATCCTGACTTTGCTGCATCAGATGAATGAACACATCTTCCAGTTGCGGCGTGATCAATTGCCAGCGCAGGTCGTTGCGTTGCCGGAATGATTCAATCGCCATCGCTAAAGCAGCGGCATCTAATCCGTTGATATGCAGGCTGTTACCGAAGCGGGTAATCAGTGCGACAGCGGGGTGTTTTTGCAGCGCCGGCAAGAGCACATCGACCTCGCCCTCAACCAGCCAGGTCGTAAACTGACTCTGCTGGATCAACTCCTTCGGTGTACCCCCGGCCAGCAACTGGCCATAGGCGATATAACCGAGACGATGACAACGTTCGGCTTCATCCATGTAATGGGTAGAAACCAGCACCGTCATCCCCTCTGCGGCCAGCTGATGGATCTCATCCCAGAAATCCCGGCGGGCTTTCGGATCAACCCCCGCCGTCGGCTCGTCCAGTAACAGTAATTGCGGTTCATGCAGCATACAGGCGGCCAGCGCCAACCGTTGTTTCCAGCCGCCGGATAAGGTACCGGCCAGCTGATTTTGCCGTGCCTGCAGACCGAGCCGCTCCAGCGCCTGCTGTACCCGTTGTTTGCGTTGCGGCATGCCATAGATGCGGGCAATGAAATCCAGATTCTCCCGCAGGCTTAAATCGTCATACAAACCGAAACGCTGCGTCATATAACCGACATGACGTTTGATATCGGCTGCCTGTCTGACAATGTCATAGCCCAACGTATGACCGGAGCCGCTGTCGGGCGTCAGCAGGCCACACATCATGCGGATTGAAGTGGTTTTACCGCTGCCGTTCGGCCCGAGAAAACCGAAGATCTCGCCGCGTCGTACCTGCAGACTCAGATTATCCACCACCAGCTTGTCACCGAAGCTCTTGTTTAAACCCTGCACATCGATGATCCAGTTTTCACTGTTCATGGCTTATTGCTCCGTTGGTGACAGTGCAACAGCCACCGGCTGCCCGGGGTGCAACGGGAAGGCGTGTGTATCCAGCGGTTTGGCTTCCACCATAAACACCAGCTTGGCGCGGTTTTCTTTACTGTAGATAACGGGCGGCGTGTATTCCGCATTGCTGGCAATAAAACTGATCCGCGCCGGAATCGTCGCCTTGCAACCATCACAACTGATGATGACACTTTGTCCCGCCTTGATCGTCGCCAGTGCGGTTTCCGGAATATAGAAACGGATCTTCACCGCTTCGGGAGCTAACAGTGTCACCACCGGAGAACCGGCCGGGATCCATTCACCGGGCTGATATAAGGTCTCTTCCACCGTTGCCGTAACCGGACTGAGCGGCGAGGTTTGAGCGACCAGCCAGTCGGCATGGCCGGTTTGCGCTTCTGCGGCGGTAATGTCGGCCTGTGCGGCCTGACGTAAATCGCTACGTGCCGCCTGTGATGCCAGTGACAGTTGTGCTTTCAGATCGCGGACCTTGCCTTGTGCCTGCAAACGGCTGCTGGCGGCCTGATCGAGTGTGGCCTGATTGCTGAAACCCTGCTGACGTAACCGCTGCTGCCGGCTCAGCTCCTGCTCACTTAAGCGCAGTGCTGCCTGTGCGGCACCGAGCTGTGCTTCCAGTGCAGTGATCTCTTCACTGCGTTTGCCTTTACTTAGATCAGCGGCCTGAGCCTGGGCTTTTTTCAGGGTAGCGAGCGCAGTTTGCTGATTGCTGCTGACTTCACTGCTTTCCAGTCGGAACAATGGCTGGCCAGTCTGAACCGGTTGGCCTTCCGTGACGGCCAGTTCCCGCAGATAACCGGCCACGGGCGTGGCAATCCGCACATAGTCGCCTTCCACATAGCCGGGCAGGGTGTTTTCGGTTTTCGGCTGACAAGCACTTAAGCCAAAGGCACAAAGCAACAATATGTACTTACGCATGAGGTTCCTCCCGTAAGGCCATCAGACCGGCCCAGCTGAAACGGACAATGTGGTTTTCTATCTCTTCCAGCCAGCCGGGATCGGTCAGCAGATGCGGGCTGGTGCGGACAATCAGTGGGCGGGCCAGCACATAGATGATGCACTGACTCATCATACTGAGCGTACAGCGTAACAGCGTATCCTGCGTCGCTTCCGGCAGGATCTGCTGTAACAGACTCAGTATCTGCTGCAGTTGTGGCTGCTGAAACCGATGATAAATATCATCCAGTGCAGCCGTCGGGTTGACCATTTCCCGCAAAACCAGCTGGGCTATCCGGCAACCCTGTTGCTCATCCAGCATCCGTAGCAAAACGCTGTGGATCAGAAAACGGAACCGATCCGGCAACGGTAATGCACTGTCGCTCAGCAGCGGTTGCTGGGTGATGGCCAGGTCGCCGTGGTAACGCAGCACCGCCAGATAGAGCCCTTCCTTACCACCAAAGTGATAATTAATTGCCGAGAGACGCACACCCGCGCGCGCCGCAATCTGCTGCACCCGGGCCGCCCGGAAGCCCTGTTCTATGAATTCCGGGGTGGCGGCGTGAATAAGTTTCAGCCGCGTTTCTTCGCCGTGCGCACTGGCGGCAAGATCATGAATAGTGGGGAAGGCCGGCATAAGTCGTCTCTGTTTTAGAAAACCTTTTCTAATCATTGGCTGATAAGCAGGCAGATGCAAGGCGATTAGAAAAAAAATTCTAATTATTTTGTGACGAAGAATCACTATTGCCCCTGTGCGGGCTTCGGGGTAACCTTCCTTTCTTTGGCATAACGCCAGTACGGGAGTCGTCACCATGACAGATCAACTCTTAGCTGCTGATCAGCATTACGATCGTAATGATGTGGAAATTATAAAGTGCGAACCCTGCTTTAAAGGTTTCTTCCGTATTAACCGTTACCACCTGCGGCATAAGCTTTTTGCCGGTGGCTGGGGGCCGGTTATCCAGCGTGAAATGTTCGAACGGGGCCATGCGGCCGCGGTTCTGCCATACGATATCGAAAACGATAAGGTGGTTTTGCTGGAACAGTTCCGTCTGGGCGCGTATGAAACCAAACAGGATCCGTGGTTGCTGGAGCTGGTGGCGGGCATTATCGAACCCGGTGAACAGGCTGACGAGGTGATCCACCGTGAAGCGGAAGAAGAATCTGGTCTGAAACTGCAACGTGCCGAGTTCGTACTGAGTTATATGGTCAGCCCGGGCGGTACGACGGAACGTATTGATCTGTATGTCGGCAAAGTCGATTCGATGCTGGCAAACGGTCTGCACGGTCTGGCGCATGAAGGTGAAGACATTCGTGTGCATGTGGTCAGTCGTGAGCAGGCTTACCGCTGGGTGGAAGAAGGGCGTATTGATAACGCCACGACGGTCATTGCGCTGCAGTGGCTGCAATTGCATCATGCCGATTTACAACGCCGCTGGTTGGGTGGATCGTGACGACGCTGTGTGTTGCCCGGCGTCATGTGCCCGATTTACCTGAGCTGCACCGGGCCTATGAAACCAACTACATGGCGCTGATGAAGCTATTACCTTCGACAAATGATGGCGCAGCCCGGTTGTACAATATTGCGCAATCATTACAATTCGCGGTCCGGATTCTGGAAAACACCCGCTACACCACGTTGATTGAAATCTGTCAGCACAATGACGAGTTTCCTGATTTTCTGAGAAGTCACATGCAAGTCCGGTTATACCACGACGCGCGTATGGCGGAAGTGTGTGTCAGTCAGCAGATTTCCCGTTTACTCCCCAGCTATGATTATCCGAATCCGGCTATGCATCAGCGGGACGAAAAAGAACAGTGTAATCACTTTCTGGCAGAATGGCTGCGTTTCTGTCTGGCACACGGGTATAGCGCTGAAGCGCTGGCATATTAAAAAATAATGAGATGATGCCACGACCCGGACTGCCCGCAGGATGGGTAAATGAAAGGCATTGTCCGCAAGTATATAGAGAGAGATTTTGGAAACCTGCACATTAAGTAAACCGGACGATGGTATCGTTCGATTATTGCAGATTTCAGATACGCATCTGTTCGCTGAGACAAACCGCGATTTACTGGGAATTGCCACAGCGGATAGTTTTCAGGCGGTACTGGATGCCATTACTGAATTGCCGCAAACGTATGATGTGGTACTCGCTACGGGCGATCTGTCGCAAGATCACTCCGCGACTTCCTATCAGCGTTTTGCCCGCATGGTCACGACATTGCAGAAGCCAGTTCACTGGTTACCGGGTAATCATGATCACCGGGTACTGATGCAGAATGAACTGCAGGTCTCCGGTATTCGTCCGGAAATGCAGCTGGTCGGTGACCACTGGCAGGTGATCCTGCTGGATAGTCAGGTGTACGGCACGCCGCATGGCTGGCTGAGTCATCTGCAACTGGAACAACTTGAAGCTGCACTGCTGCAATATCCTGAAAAGCATGTCCTGATTTATCTGCATCATCATACCTTTCCGATTGGCTCGATCTGGCTGGATCAGCACGATCTGAAGAATGCCAGTGACTTTCTGGCGGTACTGGCACGCTATCCGCGGGTAAAAGCGGTGCTCTGCGGCCATGTGCATCAGGAGTATGATCAGTATCATCAGGGGATACGTTTTCTGACATCACCATCAACCTGCATTCAGTTCCAACCACTGAGTGTGGATTTTTCACTGGATACCATGTCTCCCGGCTGGCGTTATCTGCAGCTGTATCCGGATGGTCGTATTGCGACACAGGTCTGGCGTCTTGAACCTGGCCAGTTTGCTCCCGATTTACAATCTACAGGCTATTGAGATGTCGCCAACGCTGATTTATCTGCACGGTTTTAATTCAACGCCGAACTCGGTTAAAGCCCGGCAAATCGCGGAATATCTGGCTGCTGAACTGCCGGATATCCAGGTTTGTATCCCCAAACTGCCGAATACACCGGCTGCCTCCTGGCAAACGATACAAGAGACGCTGGCTGATCTGGGCGATCGCAAGATCGGTCTGGTTGGCAGCTCCATGGGCGGTTTCTGGGCCACGAAAGTCGCGGAAGTTTACGGGCATAAAGCGGTCGTGATTAATCCGGCTATCCATCCGCATCATTTGCTGCAACAACTGCTCGGGCCGCAGCATAATCCTTACACCGGTGAAGATTATCTGCTGGAACAACATCATGTTGATGAGTTGCGTGATCTCGGGATCCCGGAGCTGCAGCATCCGGAACGGATATGGTTATTACAGCAACAGGGCGATGAAGTGTTAGACTATCGCCACGCATTACAATTTTATCATTTTGCACGAACTACAGTAGAGCAGGGCGGCACTCACGCTTTCACAGGATTTGAACGTTACTGTGCTCAGATAGTAAGATTCCTGCAGTTATAAACCGTCTTCACGGAATACCATGACTCAAGCTTATACCGCTGAATCCATTGAAGTCCTCAATGGTCTGGAGCCGGTGCGTCGTCGCCCCGGCATGTACACCGATACCTCTCGTCCGAATCATCTCGGGCAGGAAGTCATTGATAACAGTGTCGATGAGGCGCTGGCAGGGCATGCCCGGCGTATTGATGTCATTCTGCATGATGATCAGTCGCTGGAAGTCACCGATGATGGCCGCGGTATGCCGGTGGATATTCACCCGGAAGAAGGGGTGCCGGCTGTTGAGCTGATCATGTGTAAATTGCATGCCGGCGGTAAATTCTCTAACAGTAACTATCAGTTCTCCGGTGGTCTGCACGGGGTGGGGATCTCGGTCGTCAACGCGCTGTCGCGCCGTGTCGAAGTCACCGTGCGCCGCGATGGTAATGTGTATGAAATGGCCTTTGAACAGGGCGATAAAGTCGCTGATCTGACCATCACCGGCACCTGTGGCAAGCGCAACACCGGTACCCGGGTGAAGTTCTGGCCGGACGCGAAATATTTCGATTCGCCGAAATTTTCTGCCAGCCGTCTGGTGCATATTCTCAAAGCCAAAGCGGTATTGTGTCCGGGCTTAACCATCCATTTTGAAGATCGCGTCAATCAGCAGGTATATGACTGGTGTTATCAGGATGGTCTGCGTGACTATCTGCTGGATAACCTGAAAGACGTCATCCGTTTGCCGGAACAACCGTTTACCGGTCAGTTCAGTGCCGACAATTCGGCGGTGGACTGGGCATTGTGCTGGTTGCCGGAAGGCGGCGAGCTCATCAGCGAATCGTATGTCAACCTGATCCCGACGGTACAGGGCGGTACGCATGTCAACGGCCTGCGTCAGGGCCTGCTGGATGCGATGCGCGAGTTCTGTGAATTCCGTAATCTGCTGCCACGCGGCGTGAAGCTGACGCCGGATGATATCTGGGATCGCTGCGCCTATATTCTGTCGATCAAGATGCAGGATCCGCAATTTGCCGGTCAGACCAAAGAGCGTTTGTCTTCGCGTCAGAGCGCGGCGTTTGTTTCCGGCATTGTGAAAGATGCGTTCAGCTTGTGGCTGAACTCGAATATCGAACTGGCGGAACAGCTGGCGGAACTGTGCATCAACAGCGCGCAGCGTCGTCTGCGTGCCGCGAAAACCGTGGTGCGCAAGAAGATCACGCAAGGGCCGGCGCTGCCGGGCAAGCTGACCGACTGTAACTGTTCTGATCCGATGCAGGGTGAGCTGTTTCTGGTGGAAGGGGACTCTGCGGGCGGTAGTGCCAAGCAGGCACGGGAACGTGAATTCCAGGCCATTATGCCGCTGCGTGGGAAGATCCTGAACACCTGGGAAGTCGATGCCTCGGAAGTGCTGGCCTCGCAGGAAGTCCATCACATCTCGATCGCGGTGGGGATGGATCCGGACTCTGATGATCTGAGTGGTCTGCGTTATGGCAAGATCTGTATCCTCGCCGATGCGGATTCGGATGGTCTGCACATTGCCACTCTGCTGTGTGCGCTGTTTGTGAAACATTTCCGTCCGCTGGTGGAAAAAGGGCATGTGTATGTCGCGATGCCGCCACTGTTCCGAATCGATCTCGGCAAAGAAGTGTATTACGCGCTGGATGAAGATGAGAAAGAAGGTGTTCTGCAGCGCCTGAAAGCCGAGAAGAAACGAGGCACCCCGCAGGTGACCCGCTTTAAAGGTCTGGGTGAAATGAACCCGAAACAGCTGCGTGAAACCACCATGGATCCGAACACCCGTCGCTTAGTGCAACTGACATTAAATGATGAAACGGACGAAACCATGCAACTGATGGATATGCTGCTGGCGAAGAAGCGCTCCGGTGATCGTCGTGAATGGCTGGAGACGAAGGGGAATCTGGCGGATATCGGTTAGTTTTGCCGCTGGAGCCTGTGTGGTCATACCGTTATAATGCATGTTAATCCCATTAACATACAGAGCGTTCGACGATGGAAAAAAAGACCGCACGGTTAACTTTACTGATTGATCCGGTAAAGAAACAAGCCTTTGAAGATCTCTGTACGGCGCAGGATCTGACGCCGTCGCAGGTGGTTCGTCAGATGATCCGCGATTATCTGGATGAACATGGCGTCACCTATGCGACGAAAAGTACACTGGGTGCCAAAGCGAAAAACGAAACCACGCCCTGAGGCGTGGTTTTCTTTTTGAGATGATTAGCGCTCGTTAACCGCCATTTTTTCGCTGTTTTCCGCAAACCGCAATTCGCAGTAATTCAAGGCTTCATCAAAGGTCGTGAAGTTGTGGCCTTCTCCCACCAGATCGATGATACCGGCTTTCGTCAGCTTTTGTTGTACCGTTTTATTGGCTTCACATAACAGGATGGTGACGTTGTGTTTTGCTAATAAATGGATGACATGTTCCAGTGACTGCAGCGCGGTGAAATCCATAAACGGGACATGGTTCAATCGCAGGACCAATGCTTTCGGTTCGGTATTGGTTTGCGCCAGTGCCCGTTGGAAAGTTTCTGCTGCACCAAAGAACAGCGGGCCGTCGATGCTGTAAACCATCACCTGTGGCGGTAATTTTTTATGTCCGATAATTTGCAGTTCTTTCTCCAGATCATCCTCGCTGTGCTGCTGGATTTCGACGGCGCCCGCCATCCGCTGCATAAAACTGAATGCGGCCAGAATAACCCCGATATTGACGGCAACAACCAGATCCGTGAACACCGTCAGCAGGAACGTGATCAACAGGATGGCGGTATCTGTTTTCGGTGCCTTCTTCACCATTTCCACGAAATGCGGCAGTTCACTCATGTTCCAGGCAACGACAAACAAGATCGCCGCCAGCGCGCACAATGGAATATTGTTGGCCAGTGGCGCCAGAAACAGCAGGATCATCAGTAACACAACAGAGTGAATGATGCCGGCCAGCGGGCTGTTCCCTCCATTACGGATGTTGGTCGCCGTACGGGCAATCGCGCCGGTCGCGGCAAAACCACCGAATAAAGGGGCGATGATATTCGCCAGACCTTGTCCGATCAGCTCCTGATTCGAGTCA
>RRZT010474974.1_pt1 | contig 22766 bp, 22 predicted proteins | sample 2165551 | NCBI WGS metagenome assembly RRZT01 (sample SAMN10456910, study PRJNA506462) | wastewater metagenome | biome: wastewater; feature: sludge; material: wastewater sludge; isolation source: wastewater sludge with Escherichia coli K12::gfp cells carrying plasmid... | place: USA: Moscow, Idaho... | reverse complement strand
GATGGCGTCGGCCCATTCGGCCTTGGCCAGCAGCAGGCCGCCGCGAGGACCGCGCAGCGACTTGTGGGTCGTGGTGGCGACGATGTCGGCGTAGGGAACCGGATCCTCCTCCCCGGTGAACACCTTGCCGGCGACCAGGCCCGCGAAGTGGGCCATGTCGACGAACAGGGTGGCGCCCACGGCGTCCGCGATGTCGCGCATCTTCGCGAAGTTGACCCGGCGCGGGTAGGCCGAGTAGCCGGCGACGATGATCAGCGGCTTGAACTCGCGGGCGTCGGCGAGCAGCTTGTCGTAGTCGATGATCTGCGTCGTCGGGTCGGTGCCGTAGGAGCGCTGGTGGAACATCTTGCCCGAGATGTTGGGCCGGAAGCCGTGCGTCAGGTGGCCGCCGACGTCGAGGCTCATGCCCATGACGCGCTGGTTGTTGAACTCGTGGCGCAGGGTCTCCCAGTCGTCTTCGGACAGCTCGTTGACCGTCTTGGCGCCGAGACGCTCCAGGGCAGGCGACTCGACGCGCTTGTTCAGGATCGCCCAGTAGGCGACCAGGTTCGCGTCGATGCCCGAGTGCGGCTGGGCGTAGGCGTAGTCGGCGCCGAACAGCTCGCGGGCGTGCTCGGCGGCGACGCTCTCGACGGTGTCGACGTTCTGGCAACCGGCGTAGAAACGGTGCCCGACCGTGCCCTCGGCGTACTTGTCGCTGAACCAGGTGCCCATCGTCATCAGCACCGGCAGCGACGCGTAGTTCTCGCTCGCGATCAGCTTCAGCGAACCTCGCTGGTCGGCCAGCTCGGCGCGGGTGGCCTCGGCGATGCGGGGCTCGACGGACTCGATGATGGACAGGGCCTGCTGGTAGACAGCGGACGCGCGGTCGTTCACGGGGGCTCCCTCGTAGGTGGTGTCGGGGACAAATCTATCCCGGGCGGCCGTGGGGGTCGAAGCGGCTGTTCAGCGCAGGAACCAGACCCCGACGACCACGGCGACCACGGCGCAGGCGAACGCCGCGTCGGCGGGTGTGATGACGACCGGACGCCAGAGGGTCCGCGGTTGCCGCTCCAGGCCCCGCAGCTCGAGCGACTGCGCCAGCCGCTCGCCCTTGCGGATCGAGACAACGAGCAGAGCGAAGGCACGGCGTCCCAGGGCCGCCGCACCCGGACGCCGCTGCTGCGGGTCGCGGACGCCGTGGGCGGCCGCCAGCAGGGCCCACTCGCGCGGCAGGTCTTCCAGGATGCGGTAGCCGGCCAGCAGCGAGTAGGCGAACCGGGCGGGCAGGCGGCCGTTCTGGTGCAGGCTCGTCACCAGCGCCACCGCGTCGGTCGAGGCGATGAAGGCGACCGAGGCGGTGCCGATCGCCATCGTGCGGAAGGCCAGCGAGAACCCGATGGCGAGCGCGTCGGGATCGTTGGGGCGGGTGACGATGTTGACCAGCAGCGTCCCGAGGGCGAATCCGGCGAAGACGAGCTGCGAGACCAGCAACGCCTTCGGGGAGATTTTCGCCCCGACCACTGTGCCGACCAGCAGCAGCGCCCAGAGCACTCCCGGTCGTAGCGGGTCGAACCAGAACATCACCACGATGCTGACCACGAACAGCACGATCAGTTTCACCAGCGGGTTGCGGGTGGCGAGCAGGCTGGACGCCACCGGCGTCCGGTCCCACGGCAGCCCGGTCATGCAGGCACCCGCGTCGGTGCCGTGTCGAGCCACGACAGGACGCCAGCCGCCTCGGCCGACCCCACCAGCTCGCCGAGGGCGGCGAGCAGCGGTGGCAGCGGGCGGCGTCCGAGGGCCCGGTGGGCCGGCGCATCATCGAGGACGCCGCGCTCGCCGAGCACGACGACCCGGTCGGCGTGGGTCGCGACCTGACGCAGATCGTGGCAGGCGAACAGCACGGCGCGGCCGGCGTCCGCCCAGGCGCGCAGCGCCAGCATCGTCGCCCGGGCGTCGCGCCGGTCGAGCCCGAAGGTGGGCTCGTCGGCCAGCAGCACGTCACGGTCGTGCACCACATTCGCGGCGAGGCTGAGGCGGCGCTTCTCGCCACCGGACAGGCGGAACGGGTTGGCGTCCGCAAGGTGGGTGAGGCGGAACTGTGCCAGCGCCGCCGGGACGCGGGCGGCGTCCGGAACCTTGAACGCCACCTCGTCGGTGACGCTGCCGGCGACGAACTGGTGCTCGGGATTCTGGAACGCCATCGCGGGCGGGGCGCCGCAGAGGTGTCCGGAGAGGGGCGGCAGCAGGCCGGCCAGGGTCAGCAGCAGGGTCGTCTTGCCGACGCCGTTCGCCCCGATCAGGGCGACGAGTTCACCGCGACGAAGGTCGAGGTCGACGCCGCTGATGACCGGCTGACCCGGACGCCCCACCGCCACCTCGCGCGCACTCAGCACCACGTCGCCGAGCGCCGGTGTTGGCTGCCGGGAGCCGTGCCGGGCCAGCAGAGCGAGGTTCGCGGCCGCGTCCAGGCCACCTCGGACGCCGCCGACCGCGACCAGCTCGGTCTCGAGCGGCAGCCAGTTGCCCGCCCGGTGCAGGGCGTCGCCGGCCCGGTGCAGCACCTCGGCGGTGGCACCGGACGCCACGACCCGCCCTGCCTCGTCGAGCGCCAGGGCGCGCTCGGGCAGCCCGTGGACGCCAGCCGGTCCGGCCAGCTCGTCAAGACGATGCTCGACGACCACCGTGGTGGTGTGCCGGCCGGCCGTGCGGGCCAGCACGTCACGGAAGGCGGCGACGCCGGCCGGGTCGAGCATCGAGGTCGGCTCGTCGAGCACCAGCAGCTCCGGGTCGTCGACGCAGGCGGTCGCCAGCCCCACCCGCTGCAGTTCGCCGCCCGACAGTTCGGCGGCGTGCCGGTGCCGCAGCCTGGCCGCACCGACCGACGCCAAGGCGGCGTCGATGCGGGCGTCGATGAGCGCCGGGTCGACCGCGGCACCCTCCAGCACCAGAGCCAGCTCCTGTTCGACGGTCGGCAGGCAGACCGCTGCAGCGGGATCCTGGCCGAGGAAGCCCAACTGCTCGAGGGCCGGACGCACCACGCGCCCGGTGACGTGCGAGGTGATCGAGCGCGGCACAGCCCCGGTCAGCAGGTTCAGCAGCGTCGACTTGCCCGAGCCGGAGGGGCCGAGCACCAACGTCGACGTGCCGGCCGGGAACTCGGCCGACACGGCGTCCAGAACGGGGCGCTCGCGCCGCGGGAAGGTGACGCTGACCCGATCGACGCGGGTCGGCTCGTCAGCGGACACCGGCGGCCAGCCGGTCGCGCCCGATGGCGAAGTTGTCGACGACCCCGGTGCGGACCAGCAGGTCGACGATCACCTTGGCCAGCAGGCCGCCCAGGATGACGCCTGAGATCCCCTGCACCACGAGGCGCCCCAGAATGATGTTCTGCCCGAACCAACCGCCGCGGACAGCGCTCCACCCGAAGACCAGCAGTGCACCGAGCAGGCCCGACAGGGCATACATCGACCACGTCCAGCGGCGGAACCGGGTCACCAGGAACGGCAGCTCGCTGCCCAACCCCTGCAGCAGCCCAGCCACCAACAGCGGGACGCCGACCGGCGAGCCGAGGAACACCACCTCGACGGTCGCGGCGATCAGTTCGGCGAGGATGCCCGCGCCGGGACGCCGGACGATGGCTGCCGCGATCGGCGCGACGAGCAGCCAGAGGCCGAACAGCACGTGCTGGGCGAGGTCGCCGGCCGGGCCCATCGCGACGGCGAGGCCCTTCCAGGCCAGCACGATCACCCAGTAGACGAAGCCGAACACGACCCCGAGCACGACGACGAGGACGATGTCCTTCAACTGCCAGGGGGTGCGGGTGGTCTGGACGGTGGGGATGTCGGAATCGGTGGACATGGCGCCTCCTCAGGCTTCGACGGTCGGGGAGCCGACCGACAGGGTCAGATGGGTGACGACGTGGGACAGGTGGGCACCGACGGTCGACCAGGCCTCGACGGCGGTCGCGACCACCTCGCTCAGGTCGCCCTCGAGCCGGGTGGCGTAGTGCACGCTGCCCGCGACCGTGCCGCGTGCACGCGCCCGCTCGATGGCGGCCTCGATGACGTCGATGGTGGCGGCATCGCCAGGGGTGAGGGGGTAGAGCGACCAGGCTGCCTTCGCCAGCACGCCGGTACGGGCGGCCGCGATGGACGCCGCGGGCCGCAGCCCTGAGGTGGCCAGGTCACAGGTCACCTCGCCGGGGCAGCCGCGCGACAACAGGACGTGCGCGACGACATGGCCGCCGTTGCTGCGGTGGTGGGCGGCGGCGGTCAGGGCGACGATGTGGTCGGCCAGGCGTTGCTCGGCGGGCTCTGCGACGGCTCCGACGAAGGTGCCCACGGCGTCCGTCGCGATGGTCAGGCCTTCGGCGAGACCGCCGGCGGTGACGTCGTCGAGGGCGCCGAGGATGACCTCGACGTAGTCGTCGCAGTGCGGGTGGATCGAGATGCGCAGTCCGACGCCCAACTCGGCCGGGGTCGGGGTGGCTGCAGGGGAGGGCCCGGCGGCGGGGGCGGTCATGGTTCCTTCCGACCGCCGAGGTTCGAAGCCACGGGTCGCCACAGCGGCGACCGGTGGTGTCCTGCTCCCTACGCCGGTACGAACCGGATCAGGTATCGGGTCTGCGGATGTTCCGCACTCTCAGCGCCTTGCGCGCTCCCCGGAGGTCACCTTCAACCTAGGCCCGTCGACCCGACCCCGTCAACGCTCACGTCAGTCGTCGGTCTCGAGCGCCAACTCGCCACGGCTGCGTCCGACCTCGTAGAGCGCGATGGACGCCGCGACCGACGCGTTCAGCGACTCGATGCCGGCCCCGATCGGGATGGACGCCAACACGTCGCAGTTCTCGCTGACCAGGCGCGACAGGCCTTCACCCTCGCTGCCGATCACCAGCAGCACCGGACCGTCGACGCCGGGGATGTCGCTGACATCCGTGGCGCCCTCGCCGGCCAGCCCGACCACGACGAAGCCGGCGTCGGCGTACTGCTTGAGCGTCCGGGTCAGGTTGGTCACCAGCGCGACCGGGATGCGGGCGGCGGCGCCGGCCGAGGTCTTCCAGGCGGCGGCGGTCATGTGCACGGTGCGACGCTCCGGCAGCAGGACGCCGTGGGCGCCGAACGCGACCGCCGAGCGGATGATCGCGCCCAGGTTGCGGGGGTCGGTCACCTGGTCGAGAGCCACGACGAGTCCTGCTTCGGCGGCGAGCGCGTCGTCGAGGAAGTCCTCGGCGTCGGCGTACTCGAACTCGGGCAGCTGCAGCGCGACGCCCTGGTGGACGGCGCCGTTGGTCAGCTTGTCGACCTCGTGGCGCGACGCCTGCAGGAGCGGAACCCCCTTCTCGGCCGACAGCCGCAGGATGTCGGTGACGCGGGAGTCGCGCTCCACCCCCTCGGCGAGGTAGATGGCCTTGGCGGGCAGGCCGGCGTCGAGCGCCTCGAAGACGGGATTGCGTCCGACGACCCATTCGGCGCCGGGGGCGTTCTTGGTGCGGATCTGACGCTGGCCGCCTGACTGGCGTCCGCGGCTACGCTCGCCGCCCGAAATGGGGGAGTCGTCGGCCCCACGCTTGCGATACGCCTTGTGGTAGGGGCGATCCTCCGCCTTCGGCGTCGGGCCCTTGCCCTCCAGCCCTCGGCGGACGCGGCCGCCCGACCCTGCGGTGTTCCCGCTCGGACCGGTGCCTTTCCCGCGCTTGCGGACGGCACCCTTGCGTTGGCTGTTCCCCGGCATGCGGGCCAGCCTATCGCGTGGGTGTGACTCCCTCGTCGCTACTTCGTCAGGCTCCACCGGGCGCCGTCGGGGGTGTCCTTGACGGTCAGGCCCACCGCGGCGAGCGCGTCGCGGATGGCGTCGGCGGCCGCCCAGTCCTTGCGGGCGCGCGCCTCGGCGCGCTGCGCGAGCAGCGTCGACACGAGCCCGTCGACGACGGGGGTCAGGTCGTCGGACGCCGCCGCGTGGGCCCATTCCGGCGCGTGCGGGTCGAGCCCGAAGATGTCGAGCATCGCCAGCACCGAGGCGCGGGCGGCGGACGCGGCGTCCAGATCACCGGACTGCAGTGCCGAGTTGCCTTCGCGCACCGTGGTGAACAGCACCGCGAGCGCGCCGGGCGTGCCCAGGTCGTCGTCCATGGCCACGGCGAAGGCGTCGGGCACGACGCCCCGAGCCTCGGACGCCGGCCCCAGGGCGGCGTCCGCACGCTCGAGGAACGAGTCGATGCGCGCCAACTGGGCAGCCGCCTCGGTGAGCGCCTCGTCGCTCAGTTCGATCGCCGACCGGTAGTGCGGACCCGCCAGGTAGAGGCGCACCGCCCGCCCGCCGTGCTGGCCGACGGCCGAGCCGACGTCGGCGGTGTTGCCGAGCGACTTGCTCATCTTCTCGCCGGCCATCGTCACCCAGGCGTTGTGCATCCAGTAGTTCGCGAACGGACGCCCTGCGGCCTGCGACTGGGCCATCTCGTTCTCGTGGTGCGGGAAGCGCAGGTCGAGCCCGCCCGCGTGGATGTCGAAGGCGTCACCGAGGTAGCGGCCCGCCATGGCCGAGCACTCGATGTGCCAGCCCGGACGTCCGCGCCCCCACGGCGCGTTCCAGGACGCCGTGGCCGGGTCGCCGGGCTTCTCACCCTTCCACAGGGCGAAGTCGCGCGGATCGCGCTTGCCGCGCGGATCAGCGTCGCCCGCCGGTTCCATGTCGGCGACCTTCTGCCCGGTCAGCGAGCCGTACTGCGGCCAGGACCTGACGTCGAAGTACACATCACCCGAGCTGTCGGACGCCGCGTACGCGTGCCCACGCTCGATCAGCTCGGCGATCAGTTCGATCATGTCGGGGATGTGACCGGTGGCGCGCGGCTCGTAGGTGGGCGGCCGGACGCCGAGCAGCCGGAAAGCGTCGTGGAAGGCGCCCTCGAAGAGGTAGGCGTGCGCCCACCACGGCCGGCCGGCCTCGGCCGACTTGGCGAGGATCTTGTCGTCAATGTCGGTCACGTTGGTGACGAGTGTGACCTCGTAGCCGGACGCCTCGAGCCACCGACGCAGGACGTCGGCGTTGACCTCCTTGCGGACGTGTCCCAGGTGCGGGGCCGACTGCACGGTGGCGCCGCACGCGTAGATCGACGCCTTGCCCTCGATGAGCGGCGTGAAGGGCAGGACCCGGCGACGGGCGGTGTCGTACAGCTGGAAGGTCACGTCGACGAGTCTAACGGCCGCGCTGTTGCTCTTTGGCGGCTGCCTTGCGACGGAGTGCGTCGATGTCGAGGACGTCGCTCAGGAGCTCGACCTCGGGATCGTGCGCGGACGCCTCCCAGGGGTCGACCGGGGCGTCGTCCTCGAGGCCCTCGGGCAGGTTCGGGTCGAACATGGACGCCCCCAGCAGCATCTCGGCGGTCGTCTCGACGTCGGGCAGGGCGCTCATCGCCTCGTCGGGCAGGCTGGACAGCACGTCGCGCACGTAGCTCTGCGCGGCGACCGTCAGCGGCACCTCGCGGTTCTCCCGCTGCGAGGCGTACCAGCGGTGCTCGAGCACCTCGTGGAACACCTGGGCGGGGTCGCGCTTGTCTGTCAGCTCCGGCGGGATGGAGGACACCACGGGCTGGAACGCCTGGCTCAGCCACTGGTGCGCGACGACCGCCTCGTCGAGGTGCTGCTGGCCGGTGAGGGTGCGGTAGGCGTCCAGATCGTTGAGCAGACGGCGCGCCTGGTTCTCTTCGGCGTCGATGCCGGTGAGCCGCAGAAGACGCCGGGAGTGGTGCCCCGCGTCGACCACCTTGGGCTGGATCTGGACCTGCGACCCGTCCGGCGATGTCTGAATGTCCAGTTCGGCCACGTCGAAGCCCAGGTTGTTGAGGCGACGCACCCGGCTCTCGATGCGGTGCAGTTCGGCGCCGGGAAACTCTTCGCTGGCGGTCAGTTCGTGCCACAGCGCCAGGTAGCGCACCTCGATCTGCGCGACGAGGTCTTCGGGGTCGAGGGCCTGGTCGAGCAGCTGGCCGGCCTCCAGGTCGCAGAACTCGCCGAACAGGTTGGTCATGGCGATGTCGAGGTCGTGGGCGCGTTGTCCATCGGTCAGGCTCGCGTGCAGTTCGCCTGTTTCGGCGTCCACCAGATAGGCGGCGAACTCGCCGGCGTCGCGCCGGAAGAGGATGTTCGACAGCGACACGTCGCCCCAGAGGAAGCCGACCAGGTGCAGGCGGGCCAGCAGCACGACCATCGCGTCGAGCAGACGGGACACGGTATCGCTGCGCACTCCGGCCGAGAACAGCGTGCGGTACGGCAGCGAGAACTGCAGGTGCCGCGTCAGCAGAATCGTGTCGAGCGGCTCGCCCTCGGGTGTGCGCCGCTCGGAGACCACCCCGATCGGCTCGACCGCCGGTGTGTTCAGCTTCTGCAGATCCTGCAGCAGCCGGTACTCGTGGACGGCCGTGGAGCCGAGCAGTTCCTTGGCCGCGTAGACGCTGTCACCGACCCGGATGAAGCGGACGACGTGGCGCGAGATGCCGCGGGGCAGGGCCACCAACTGGTCGGCCGGCCAGTCGGCCAGCGGAGTGTTCCACGGCAACGGGATGAGGCGGGCGTCGGGCTGGTTGGCGAGAAATCGGGGCACGAGCCCACCCTAGAGCCCGCTTCAGACAAAGTGGGTCGGCGGACGCCCCGATGCCGGAGGGGGTGGCCGAGCCGACGGCGTCCACGCCAGCGAACCGAGCCCACGGCGTCCGGGAGAAACGGCGCCAGGGAGAAAAGGAAGGCCCCGCGGATCACCGCGGGGCCCTTCCGGAGACCGGAGGTCAGGAGATGCGCTCCTGGGTCTTGTTCGAGAACACGTGGAGACGGCCGGTGTCGGGCTGCAGACGAACGGTCTCGCCCTTCTGAACCGGGGCGCGCGTGTTCAGGCGGGCAACGAGCTGCTGCGCGGTGATCTTCTCGTCATCCGCCAGGCCCGAGAGCGTGCCGTACAGGTACGAGTCGGCGCCGAGCTCTTCGACGACCGCGACGTCGAGCGCGATGCCCGAGCCGTCCTCGGCCTGGTGGAAGTGCTCGGGACGGATGCCCAGGGTCACCGACGCGCCCTCGGCGCGGGAGAGGATTTCGCGGGCCACTGGAACGACCGTGTCACCGATCTGGACGCCGCCGTCGACGACCTGGCCCTCGATCAGGTTCATGGCGGGCGAGCCGATGAAGCCGGCGACGAAAAGGTTCTTCGGCGAGTCGTACAGGCTCAGCGGGCTGTCGACCTGCTGCAGGATGCCGTCCTTCATGACCGCGACGCGGTCACCCATCGTCATGGCCTCGACCTGGTCGTGGGTCACGTAGACGGTGGTGACGCCCAGGCGGGTCTGGAGGGCGGCGATCTGGGTACGGGTGGACACGCGGAGCTTGGCGTCGAGGTTCGACAGCGGCTCGTCCATCAGGAAGACCTGCGGCTTGCGGACGATGGCGCGGCCCATGGCGACGCGCTGACGCTGACCACCGGAGAGGGCCTTCGGCTTGCGGCTGAGGAAGGTCTCGAGGCCGAGCAGCTTGGCGGCCTCCATGACGCGCTGGTCGCGCTCAGCCTTGGGCACGTTCTGCATCTTCAGCGCGAAGCCCATGTTGTCGGCGACGGTCATGTGCGGGTACAGCGCGTAGTTCTGGAAGACCATCGCGATGTCGCGGTCCTTCGGCGGCAGGTTGGTGACGTTCTTGTCGCCGATCAGGATGTCGCCGGAGTTCACCTCTTCGAGGCCGGCGAGCATGCGCAGCGAGGTCGACTTGCCACAGCCCGACGGGCCGACGAGCACCATGAACTCGCCATCACCGATGTCGAGGTTGAGCTTGTCGACCGACGGATGGTCGGCTCCGGGGTAGACGCGCGTGGCGTCCTTGTATGAAACGGTGGCCATGCCACACATCCTTTCCATGGGCAGGAACGTGCCCAACGATCCGTAGTGGAAAAGCCGCAACTCCGCGGCCCTGCCCCCATTCAACCAGTTCTGAAGCGATTCGGCCACAGTCGGACGACGCCATGTCGCGTTCGTCTGTGGTACAGCGGTCGACGCCGCCCGAGGGGGTCGTCGTTGAAGGGTCGGCAGGGGCACTCGAGAGCGGAGCCCCCGAGCGAGAGCGGAGCCCCCGAGCGGGGTCGTCGTTGAAGGGTCGGGGGGGGAGCCCCCCGAGCGAGCGGAGCCCGCCGAGCGGCGGGGTAGGCTCACGCCGTGAGCACGACCGAGCAGCCGGACGCCGCTGCGAACGACCCCTCGGTCCCGGGCCTTTCCGGCCCGGAGCCCGTCGCCCCACCGCGTCCGGACGCCGCTCCTGCGGCCGCCGGTGAGAAGGAGTGGTGGGACGACCCGTCGCTGCCGTGGCGGCACAAGCCCGAGAAGGCGGACATCTGGTGCATGTCGGCGATGGGTTTCGTGGCCGTCTACACGCTGGTGATGATCCCGCTGCGCCCTGCAGTGCTCGCGCTTTCGCCGCACGTCGTCGGCGGGCTCGGCTACCGCACGGGCCTGATCCTGATCGGGGCAATGGCCTCGCAGGGTGACCCGTGGTGGCCGCTGATCTGGATCCTGGGCGCCGCCATGGCGATGAAGTTCGACTGGATCTACTGGTGGGCCGGACGCCTTTGGGGCCGCAACATCGTCGACATGTGGGCGGCCAACAAGTCGAAGCGGACCCAGCGGATCTACGACCGGGCCTGGGATCTCACCCACCGCTACGAGACCCTCGCGATCGTGCTGACGTTCCTGCCGATCCCGCTGCCCGCCGGCGTGATCTACGCCGCGCTGGGCGCCGCGGGAACGACGCTGCGCAAGTTCCTGACGGTCGGGGCGCTCAGTTCGCTCGTCACGACGGCCGGCTACCTCTATCTCGGTTACCTCTTCGGTGCGCCGGCCGTCGAGTTGTTTGACGTGTACGGCAAGTACCTGTGGTACCTGTCCATCGCGCTGCTCGTGGGCATGCTGGTGGTCTACTTCTGGAAGGCCCGCCGCAAGGCGCCCACACCCTGACGGCGGGCCGCGTCCATCACCGGACGCCGCGGGTCACTGCACGTCGCGGCGGAGCAGACGCAGCGTCCCCAGTGCCATGGGCAGCACCACCCAGACGCCCACGCTGACGGCCAGATGGCCCCAGTGCACGGCGTCCCAGGCGCCCCCGAGCAGGGGCGCGACGGCGCGGCTCGTGTCGAGCCAGGCCGTGACGGCGGCCATGGTGGGCGACAGGCTGGCCCCGATGGTCAGCGCGATCGGGATGAGGAAGTAGGCGGCGATGGCCGCAGGGGCGTTCATCAGCAGCATGCCGAGCGCGAGCCCCTGCAGCGCCGACAGGAGCACGATGAGCAGGCCGATCGCGACGAGGCGCGGGTCGATGGTCCAGTTCATGGGCAACCGCAGGCCTGTGTTTGCGCCCCAGGTCTCGATGCCGGACAGGGCGATCGCGGCGGCATAGGCTGCGGTGGCCACGGCTGCCACGGCGAGCACCTTGGCGAGCAGGACGCGTCCGCGGCGCGGCTCCACCAGGAAGGTCGCCAGGGCGGTGCGGTGCGACCACTCGGTGGTGACGGCCAGGACCCCCATCACCGCGACGATCACGCCGAGGACGGCACGGTGGATGTCGAGCAGGAGGGCCCAGCCGAACAGGGACCCGCCGGCGTCGTCGGCGACGGCCAACCCAGCCATCACGACGAACGCGAGCAGCGCAGGCAAAACGAGTGCCGTGACCAGCAGCGCAACTCCGCTGCGGGTGTCGGCCAGCTTGCGGGTTTCGACGCGCAGCAGCGCGGCGAGACGGACGCGGGGTGCGACCGGCCGGGTGCCGGTCGCGTCGGGGGAGTGGGCGATGGTGGTCATGAGGCGAGCCTTTCGCGGGAGGTGTCGGCGGTGGCGGCGAAGAAGAGCGACTCGAGGTCGCCCTGAGCGAGCAGATCGGACGCCGCGCCCTCGGCGAGGATGCGGCCGCGTCCGATCACGATCAGCTGGTCGGCAATCAGGCCGACCTCGTGCAGCAGGTGGGAGCTGAGCAGAACGGACGCGCCGGCGTCCGCGGTGTGCCGCAGCAGCTCGCGCATCCAGCGGATGCCCTGGGGGTCGAGCCCGTTGGCGGGCTCGTCGAGGATGAGCACCTCCGGACGCCCCAGCAGGGCGTTCGCGACCCCGAGCCGCTGCCGCATGCCCAGCGAGTAGGTGCCGACGCGCTGGCGTGCCTCGCTCGCCGAGAGCTGGACGAGGGCGAGCACCTCGTCGACGCGTTCCCTGGACGCCCCGATCGCCATCGCGGTCAGGTGCAGGGTCTCGCGCCCGGTGCGTCCGGGGTGGACGGCCGACGCGTCGAGCAGCGTCCCGACGCGGGCGGCCGGGTTGTCGAGCTCGCGGTAGGGGCGGCCGAGCACGGTCGTGGTGCCGGAGGTGGGTGGGGTGAGGCCGACGATGGCGCGCAGCGTCGTGGACTTGCCGGCGCCGTTGGGGCCGATGAAGCCGGCGACGGTCCCGGGGGAGACCGTGAAAGTCACGTCGTCGACGGCCGTGTGGTCGCCGAAGCGCTTGGTGAGGTGCGTGACGTTGATCATGGGTACAGCCCATCCGATCCAGTCGGGTGCCAGGTAGTGGCATCCGTCTCGGCGTCGCGGCCCCTTCGGCGAGGGGGAAGGGACCAAAGTCGGTCCGACGCCGACTCGGGTCGGGTCACGGTCGCAGGGGCAGGGCGCCTAGGCTGGCGCGCATGTCGTGGCGTGAGACGTGGGTTCGCATGTTCGAGCCGGAGCGGTTTCCGCCGCCCCCGCTCGGCGGCCTGTCGTCGGCGTGGCGCTACGGGCTCGCCGTCGTCGGCTACGTGTTCATCCTGGTCGGCTACGCGGCGATGGCGTCGTTCGCGCAGCCGGCGACGATCGATGCGGGCGTCCCTACGCCGGCCCCGCCAGGGGTGACGGCGGCTCCCGCGCCTGCGCCGTCACCGGCTCCGACTGCGGACACCCCGGCCGACCTGGGACCACTGTTCCCCGAAGACCCGGAGCTCGCGGGGCTGCTGCCCCCGACATGGGCCGTCGCCGCCGACCTGGTTCTCGGCATCGCCGCACTCGGCGTGGTGCACCTGCGCCGTCGGTGGCCGCTGACCATCGCCCTGTCGTTGTCAGTACTCGGGCTGTTGTCGGCGAGTTCCTTCGTCGTCGCGGCCTGGGCCCTGATGTCGCTCGCGTCGCGTCGGCACCTGGACCGCACGGTGATCGGCGTCGCCGCGGCGATCGGGGCCAGCGTGGCGACGCACCTGCTTCCGTGGGCGTCCAGGTTGACGGTTCTGAGCGTGCTCTTCCCGGCCGTGACTGTCGTGGGCGTGGCGCTGTGCGGCATGTACATCGGCGTCCGGCGCGACGCGACCGCGGCGATCTTCCAGAGGGCCCAGAACGCCGAGAGTGAACGTCAGTTCGCCGTGCTGGCCGAACGGAACCGCATCGCCCGCGAGATGCACGACGTCGTGGCCCATCGCATCTCGGCGGTCGCCATGCACGCTGGCGTGCTGGCCTACCGCACCAACCTCACGCCCGAACAGACCCGCGACGTGGCCCGCATCATCCAGGAGAACGCCACGGCGTCCCTCACCGAGCTGCGCAGCGTGCTCAACACGCTGCGCGGCGGCCAGATGGACGGGCTGATGCCGCAGGCGCCGCAGCCCACGCTCGTCGACCTCGACGGCCTGTTCGAGCACTCCCGCGGGCTCGGCCAGCGGGTGGACGCCACCGTGACGCTGGACGCCGCTTCCGTGCCCGAGGTGCTCGGACGCCACGCCTACCGCATCGTGCAGGAGTGCCTGACGAACGCCCGCAAGCACGCTCCCGAGTCGAACGTGGCGGTGCTCGTCAGCGGCGACCCGGCGCACGGAGTCCGTCTGCGGGTCAGCAACGACATCACCCGTATCGCCGGCTTGGACGCCGCCATCCCCGGCGCCAAGCTCGGCCTGGTCGGTATCAACGAGCGCGTGCAGATGCTCGGCGGGACCCTCACCATCGACGACACCTCAGGCCGCTTCATCGTGGAGGCGAAGCTGCCCTGGCCCACCCGACAAGGAGAATCATCATGACCGAATCCACCATCCGCCTCGTCATCGTCGACGACGACCCGCTGGTGCGCGCCGGCCTGGGGCTGATCCTCGGCGGTACGCCGGAGCTCGAGGTCATCGGCGAGGCCGTCGACGGGGTGGACGCCCTGGATCGCGTCGCCGAGCTGCGGCCTGACATCGTGCTGATGGACATCCGGATGCCGCGCATGGACGGCCTCACCGCCACCGCCCAGATCCTTGCGAAGCCCGACGCCCCCCGCATCATCGTGCTCACCACGTTCGACTCCGACGACATGGTGCTGAAGGCGCTGCAGGCCGGCGCCAGCGGCTTTCTGCTGAAAGACACTCCGCCCGAGCGCATGATCGAGGCGATCACCAAGGTGGACGCCGGCGAAACGACCCTGTCGCCGAGCGTGTTGGCCCAGGTCGTCGCCGCGGCCACCCGCACGGCCGGCGACGGGCGGATCGAGGCGGCCAACAAGTTGCTGGGCACGCTCACCGATCGCGAGCGAGAGGTGGCGCTGGCGATCGGGCAGGGCCGATCCAACGCCGAAATCGGCAAGTCGCTGTACATGAGCATCGCCACGGTGAAGGCCTACGTGACGCGCATCTTCTACAAGCTGGGCGTCGACAACCGGGTTCAGGTGGCGATGAAGGTGCACGACGCCGGGCTGGCCTGACGCGGCGTCCGGCGTCAGTGTCCGAGTATTGCGACCAGAAAGCCGGACTCGTCGGTGAAGGGGCGTAGGTCCCACGTTGCGTGGGCCTGCTGCAGCGTCAGGCCGGCGGACGCGGCGTCCGCCAGAAACTCGTCGAACGCGTAGCCGCGGCCGACGCCGAAACCGACGACGGCGCGGCCGTCGTCGGCGAGCAGCCTGCGGAAGGTGTCGAGGACGCCGTGCCGGGTCTCGGGGTGCAGGAAGGTCATCACGTTGCCGGCGCACAGGATCAGGTCGAAGCGCTGTGGGGCGTCGCCGGGCAGCGTGAGCTCGGCCAGATCGCCGACGACATACGTCGGGCCGGGCTCGGAGCGCTCCGCCTCGGCGACCAGCACCGGGTCGAGGTCGACGCCGACCACGATGTGGCCTGCGCGGTGCAGGTGGCCGGCGTGGCGTCCGGTGCCGCTGCCGGCGTCGAGGATCGTCGCCCCGCGCCCCACCATCGCGTCGGCCAGGCGTGCCTCACCGACGAGGTCGGCACCGTTGGCCGCCATGGCCGCGAAGCGATCGATGAAGCGCTGCGAGTGGCCCGGATCGCGCTGCAGCGTGCGCGCCCACTGGCCCTGAGGGATCGTCACGAGCCTCCGACAGGATTCGAACCCGCGACCATCCGCTTACAAGGCGGGCGCTCTACCGACTGAGCTACGGAGGCAAAGGGTTCGGTCGAACCCCGGGCCCATTGTGCCAAGTGGGGGCGCGGTCGTCCCAATCGACCACCAGGTCGGCGATGCGGGCCGGCCGGTGTGCCCGCCAGTGCTCGCGTTCCTGAGCGGCCCAGGCGTCCCAGTGGGGCGCGAAGGTTGCCCCGTCGCGGGCCAGTGCCCGACGGCGTCGATCGGTCGGATTGCCCCGCACCCAGACGCCGCACGTGGCAAGCGCCCGGTTGGCGGCGGTGAGGGCACCGCAGCCCTCGATCACCAGGTCGAGCTCCGGGTCCAGATCGACCCACTCCGCCGGACGCCCCTGCTCCCAGTCCCAGCGGCGAAAGCCCGGATCGCCGGGCCGCAGCACGTCGCGGGCGACCATCCCGGACGCCTCGGCGAGACCGTGCCAGCCGGGGTAGAAGGAGTCGAGGCGCACGATCTGCAGGCGGCGCGGCCACGCGTCGGCCAGCCAGTCGGCCAGCGTCGACTTGCCCGAGCCCGAGCCGCCGTCGATCAGCACCACGCTGCGCCCGTGGTGCGACACCAGGGGCTCGGGCAGCATGGCGCGAGCCTAGCCGCAGGGCCTGGGAGCCCCGCGTGGCGCGGTCTAGGCTGCGTCCCATGACGACGAAGTCGGGGCGCGTCCTGCTGGCGTGCGACAAGTTCAAGGGCTCGCTCACGGCGTCCGAGGTCGTTGGGGCGCTCGTCGCGGGCATCCGCGACGCGCGACCAGACGCCGACGTCGTGGCCATTCCGGTGGGCGACGGCGGCGACGGCACCTTGGAGGCGGCGTTGGCGGCCGGCTTCACCCGGGTGCCGGTCACGGTGGCCGGCCCGACGGGAGAGCCGGTCGACACCGCCTATGCCCTCCGCGACGACGAGGCCCTGATCGAGATGGCCGACGCCTGTGGGCTGCTGCGGCTACCCGGCGGGGTGCGGGCGCCGCTCACGGCGTCCAGTCGTGGCCTCGGAGAGGCCATCGCCGCCGCCCTCGACTCCGGTGCGCAGCGTCTCCACGTCGCGGTGGGCGGCAGCGCGAGCACCGACGGCGGCACCGGCATGCTCGCCGCACTCGGCGTCCGGTTTCTGGACGCCGCAGGCGCCGACCTGCCCGACGGCGGGGGAGCGCTCGTCGACCTCGCCAGCGTGGACCTGTCAGGGCTCGACCCGCGGCTCGCCGACCGGCAGATCGTGCTCGCCACCGACGTCGACAACCCGCTGACCGGCGAGCGCGGCGCCGCCGCGGTGTTCGGCCCGCAGAAGGGTGCGGACGCCGCCCAGGTCGCCCGGTTGGACGCCGGTCTCGGACGCCTCGCCGGCCTGGTCTCCGACCAGAACGGACGCGACGATGCGGCCCGGCCGGGGGCTGGCGCTGCTGGCGGGGTCGGGTGGGCGGCGCTGGCCGTACTCGGTGCCACGATGCGTCCCGGGGTCGAGATCGTGCTCGGCTGGTCCGGCTTCGACGCCCTGCTCGTGGAGGCGTCCCTCGTCGTGACAGGTGAGGGATCGCTCGATTCCCAGACGCTGGGCGGCAAGACCCCGGCCGGGGTGGCGAAGGCGGCCGCGGCGCGCGGCGTCCCGGTGGTGGCGGTGTGCGGCCGGTCGCTGCTCGACCCCGACGAGTTGGCCGGCACGGCGATCGAGCGCGTGTACGCGCTCACCGAGCTGGAGCCCGACCCGGAGGCATGCATGAGGGACGCCGCGCCGCTGCTGCGCCGCGTCGCCGCGAGCGTGGCGGACGACTGGCTGAAGGAGGCCTGATGGACTGGGTGATCCTGATTGCCTCAGGCGTCCTCGAGGCGGTGTGGGCGAGCGCGCTCGGCGCCTCGAACGGGCTGCGGCGTCCGCTGCCCACCGCCATCTTCGTGGTCGCCTCTGTCGCCAGCCTCTACGGCCTCGGCATCGCCATGAACACGTTGCCGACCGGCACCTCGTACGCCGTGTGGACCGCCACCGGTGCCACCCTCACGGTGGGGTGGGCGATGCTGCGCGGCACCGAGCCGGCCACACTGGCGCGCATCCTGCTGCTGGTCGGCATCGTCGCCTGCGTGGTCGGGCTGAAGGGGGTGGCCTGACATGGCGTGGGTGTACCTGCTGGTCAGCGCCGTGTTGGAGGCGGTGTGGGCCACCGCGCTCGGCCGGTCGAACGGCTTCACCGAGCCCGTCGCGACCGTCGTGTTCTTTGTGGCCACCGTGCTCAGTGTGCTCGGCCTGGCCCAGGCGATGCGCGGTATCCCGATCGGCACCGCCTACGCGGTGTGGACCGGCGTCGGCTCGGTGCTCACCGTCGCGTGGGCGGCGATCAGCGGCGACGAACAGCTGACGCCACTCAAGGTGGTGTTGCTCGCCGGCATCATCGGCTGCGTCGTCGGCCTGAAGAAGCTCGAGGGACGCCCCGAGGCGCCTGCGGCGGACGCATCCGTCGGGACCTCGAACGGAGAGGTCAGCTGACCGGAATGGCCAGCTGCTCAAGGAGGCGGCGGACGCGGCGTTCCACGTCGTCATGGCCCCACCTCCTCCATTGGCTCAATAGTTGTTGAGGCAATGGAGGAGCGTCAAGAGCTGCGTCAGGACGTGATGTGCACTCCCGGGGCTGACAGGAACACCTGCCCCGAACCGGACGCCGTCGCGGCAGGGTCGGACGCGGACAGGAACAGCGATTCACCGCGTCCGAGCCGGAACTCTTGATCGCCCGCGCGGAACGTGGCCTCACCGCTGGTCACCAGCCCGATGCGTGGCAGGCCGGTCGCCGGCACGGCGACGTCGTTGCCGCCCAGCTCCAGGCGCCACACGTCGAACTCGGGGCAGTCGGAGGGGTACTCGAAGACGCCCGGAGCCGTTTCGTGGCCCGACTCGACGCGCGGGAGGTCAGGGGCGAACCGCACGATCGAGATCAACTCGTCCACCGCGATGTGCTTGGGGGTCAACCCGCCGCGCACGACATTGTCGGAGCTCGCCATCACCTCGATGCCGGTGCCCGACAGGTGGGCGTGCAGGACGCCGGCGCCCACGAACGTCGCCTCGCCCGGCTGGAGCGTGACGCGGTTCAGCAGCAGGCCGGCGAGGATGCCGGGATCGCGCGGGAAGTGCTCGTCGAGCTCCAGCGCCGTGCGGGCGAACTCGCCCAGGTCGCCCTCGTCGTCACGGTGTTGGAAGGCGGAGGCCAGCACGGCGTCGATGATCGTGAGCCGGTCCTCCGACAGGCTCAGCACGTCGAGCAACACCTCCTGGAGAGCAGCCTCCCCGTGCCGGTGCACGAGCGGACCCATGACAGGTTCGACGTCGGCGGCCGCGCCGAGGTCGCGGAACAGCTGCATCGTCTGCCACGGCTCACGAAACCCGTTCAGGCTGTGGAACTCTGTCAGCGCGACGAGCATCTCGGGCTTGGGCCAGGTGTCCTGATAGCTGCGCAGGGCCGGGTCGAGGGCGATGCTCTCTTCGCGGGCGAAACCCTCCTCGGCCTGGCTGCGGGAGGGGTGCGCCTGGATCGACAGCGGCATCGCGGCCGACAGGATTTTCATCAGGAAGGGGAGGCGTCCGAACTGCTCCTCGCTCGCCGCGCCGATCAGGCTGGGATCATCGGCGATGGCCTGGTCCAGGGGCACCCCGCCCAGCGTCGACGGGCTCTTGCCATGCGCCCCGAGCCAGTACTCGGCCACGGGCTGGCCGTCGGGCGTGGCGCCCAGAATGTCGGGAATCGCGTCGCGGGTGCCCCATGCGTAATGCATGAGCGTCCCTCGCAGGTACTGCATGTCGGGGCAAACGCCCTCTCTCCCGCCGGGCACGGCGGACGTCGTGAAGTCTGTGGAACAGCGTCCAGTCTCGTGTACCAGAGGGGCCGATACCAAATGACATCAGTGTGATTCCGGTCTACGATGGGCGCCATGTCGCAAGTCGCTCATGAGCCCGAGTCCGGTCTGAGCACGCGCGATGCCGCGATTCTCGACTTCGAGGCCTCGTGGTGGTCGGCGTCCGGTGCCAAGGAGGCGGAGATCCGCCAACGCTTCGACCTGTCCGCCCCGGCGTACTACCAGATTCTGAACGGGCTGCTCGACTCCGAGGCTGCCCTCGCCCACCAGCCCCTGCTCGTGAAGCGCCTCCGTCGGCTGCGTCAGCGCCGCCAGCAGGAGCGTTCGGCCCGCCACCTCACGGTGCGCGCCACCGTCTGACCCGGGACCGCAGCCAGGCCGGCACGGCGTCCGGAATGTCGCTCTCGCACGCCACGTAGCCGCCACTGACCAACCCGGCCTGCCGCTCGAAGACGTTGCCCAGCGCCAGCGTGCGCGTCGTGATCAGCGACCACACCGTCGCGGCCAGATAGAGCGGCAGGAACGCCGGGCCCAGCAGCGCCCACTGTCGGGCGTGCGCCTGCTCGTGGGCGAGCACATCGGGGCAGCGGCTCGTCAGGTCGTCGAAGGTGGACGCCGTGGTCACCACGTTGCCGATCGTGAAGGCGCCGGCGACGGGAAAGCGTAGCCGGTAGCCCTCCGCCAGCCACAGGCCGTTCTCGCCCAGCTTGGGGCGTGCCCCACCCAACCGGGCCACCACGTAGCCGAACAGTGAGGTCAGGTTCAGCGCGTTGACCGTGGCGTGACGGGGGAGACGCCCGGGTCGGCGTCCGCCGCGCGCAGGCCCGTGGGTGTCACCAGCCACCGCCGCCACCCCCGCCGATGCCGCCGCCGGACGACCCGCCGCCCGATGAGCCACCGCTCGACGAGGAACTCCAGCTCGACGAACTGGAACTGCCACCGCCGCCCCACCAGCCGCCTCCGGAGTCGTCGTCGCGCGACTGGCGGGCGTTGTCCTCCCAGGAGGCGATCGCTTCGCCGATCGAGCGGGACGTGTTCGCGACCCAGCCCTCACCCCAGCTCGGACGGTTGTCCCACCAGCTCGACCGCGTGTCGTCGCGGCGGTCGAACAGCCAGGCGGCGTCAGGCTCGGACGCGCTGACGAGCGCGAGCTGGGCGACGTCGCCGATGCCGATGCGTTGGTGTTCGTCGAAGGTGTCGTGGAGGCGTCCGAGCAGATCGGACCAGGTCTTCTCGGCGCCGAAAATGATCGCCCACGGCAGCAGCGGCTCGTAGAGCCTGACGAGTTGCTGGTCGTCGGGGCCGGCGATGCGGGGAGCCTCCTTCGTGCTCTGCAGGTAGGCGATGCGACCGGCCTCGGCCATCATCACGAAGTCCTGCAGGCCGAGCAGGTGGTTGCGCACCTCACGCCCCCGCGACGTGAGTCGCCCGATGCGCGGGTAGTAGTGGGCTGCTGCGACCAGCATCATCACGGCGAGGAGACCCACGCTGAGGAACAGCCATGGCATCGTCCATGCCCCGCGCGCCAGGGCGTACCAGCCCAGCAGGATCACCGCAGTGAGGCCGAGGCCGAGCAGCCACCCTGGTGCGACCACGGCCTTGCGGAGGCCGAGCCCGGCCAGATACTCGCGGCGGAGTTGCGTCGCCACGGTGACCGACAGCGAGCCGGACACGTCACTGAGGCGACGGGGGCGTCCTGTGCCGAAGAGGTTCTCGCAGATCTCCGTCAGGCGGCGGTTGCCCAGATCGTCGACGGTCAGCTCGACGAGGAGGTCGTCGAGCTTGTCGGGGTCGGGGTCCGGATCGGTGAGCCTGGCCTGCCCCTTGACGACCAGGTCGACGAGTTGGGCGGCTCCGCCGGTCTCGGGGCGACCCAGGAAGTCGGCGCCTGCGATCGGCGCGAGCCCGTCGGGGGGAGTGAACTGGGTCACGATCGGCTGGTTGGCGTGGTAGGTGCGGCGGCGGATGTGGCGCATCAGCAGCGAAACACCCAGCGCGAGCGCGCCGACGACGGGCATGGCGACGATCACCCATCCGACCGGAGGGCCCGACAGGCGGGGCAGCGGGAGTGTGGTGCGCACCGTGTCCGGCTGGAAGCCGACCGCGATGGTGACGGTTTCGCGCGGGCCCAGTCCGGCTGCCGAGGCCCGGAACGTCGCCCCCTCGCGGGTGATCTCGCAGCGGGCGGTCGAGCCGGCGAGGCCGCGGTAGCAGGCCTGCTCGCCGAGGAGGCGTCCGCTCAGAGACGGATCGACCGTCAGGGTTGCGGTCACCTCGCCGAACGGCTGGAGCCAGCCGGTGCCGTTGACGTCGAGGTAGATCTCCTGACGTCCGGGGACGCCCACCATCGCGTGGCCGATCGTGTAGTTGATGACGTACACCTGACGCCCGGTCACGTACTCATTCGGGTCGCCGATGCGGATGACGATGTCGCCGTCGTCGGCGGTGCGCCGCGAGTAGGTGATGTTCTCGCCGGACTCGTCGGTGGTGACGAAGCCCGAGATGCGCAGGTTGGTGTCGCCGTACTTGGCGTCGAGTCGCCGCTCGATGCCGCGGTTGGTGTTCAGGTGGGGGAAGTTGACCACGATGCGCTCGGTCACCTCGAGCTCGAGGCGTCCGTCGTTGCCCGGACGGGCGTCGTAGGCGGCGTCGAAGCGCTCGATCGTGAACTGGTTGACCCTGCTGGACGCGCCCGACGTGTTCGACGCGCCGATGATCGCCAACGGCACCAGCATGAGGAACAGCCAGCCCAGCGGGTAGCTGATCCAGCGGGAGACTTGTGACCACACGGCGCACAGGCTAGGCGTTGGGGGTGTCGGACGGGGGTTCGGGCACGGGCGTCGGGCGGGGTGCGGGTGGCGCGGAGCGTGCGCCGGACGGGTGGGTGGCGGGGCGTCCACCGAGCCCTGTCGTTTGCACTCGGAGGGGTCGAGTGCTAAACATGATGTTGGCACTCTCTGTAGGTGAGTGCCACCTGTCTGACTCGATGAGACCCACTGGGTCGTCCGTCGCGGGCATCGTCGATGACATTGACTGAACCTGGAAACCGAACTGGGGGGCGCCAGCCCTCCTGACTGCCGGAGGATTGCCACAACACCATGGCGAAACTGATCGAATTCAATGTCGAGGCGCGCCGCGGCCTCGAGCGTGGCATGAACACGCTCGCCGACGCCGTGAAGGTGACGCTCGGGCCCAAGGGCCGCAATGTCGTGCTCGAGAAGAAGTGGGGCGCCCCCACGATCACCAACGATGGCGTGTCCATCGCCAAGGAGATCGAGCTGGAGGATCCCTACGAGAAGTTCGGCGCTGAGCTGGTCAAAGAAGTTGCCAAGAAGACCGACGACGTCGCCGGCGACGGCACGACGACCGCCACCGTGCTCGCCCAGGCGATGGTGCGCGAGGGTCTGCGCAACGTGACCGCCGGCGCCAACCCGATGAGCCTCAAGAAGGGCATCGAGAAGGCCGTCGGTGCCATCGTCGAGCAGCTGAGCGAGATGGCCATCGACGTCGAAACCCGCGAGCAGATCGCGGCCACCGCGTCCATCTCTGCCGCTGACACCACCGTGGGCGACATCATCGCCAAGGCGATGG
>RRZT011480742.1_pt1 | contig 22769 bp, 17 predicted proteins | sample 2165551 | NCBI WGS metagenome assembly RRZT01 (sample SAMN10456910, study PRJNA506462) | wastewater metagenome | biome: wastewater; feature: sludge; material: wastewater sludge; isolation source: wastewater sludge with Escherichia coli K12::gfp cells carrying plasmid... | place: USA: Moscow, Idaho... | reverse complement strand
GCCACCGCCGGCACCCTGGCAGCCGCAGCCCGCGGCGTCCGCGCCACCGCCGGCACCCTGGCAGCCGCAGCCCGCGGCGTCCGCGCCCCCGCCGGCACCCTGGCAGCCGCAGCCCGCGGCGTCCGCGCCACCGCCGGCACCCTGGCAGCAGCAAGCCTGGCAGGAACCCCCGCGGCACAGGCCGGTGGTGCAGGTCGACGGACGCACCACTGCCTTGCACCCGGGCGGGATCTATCAGCGTCCGGTGTGGCGCAAGCGCAACTCGATCGTGCTGCCGATCATCGCGATCATCATCGGCTCGCTGGTCGTGGGCGGACACCTGCTGGTGTCGGCCAGTGCCGGGTCCGTGGGCACGGTCGCGCTGGTGACGACGAGCATCGTGGCGGCGGTTGGCGTCCTGTATCTGACGTGGCTCGACCGGTGGGAACCCGAGCCACCCGTGCTGCTGGCGAGCGCGTTCCTGTGGGGCGGCGGCGTGGCGATCGTGATCGCGCTGATCATCAACACGACCGCACTGCTGGTCACCGGATCGTTCGAGTTCACGGCCACCGTCGTGGCGCCGCTCGTCGAGGAGCCGGCCAAGGCGGCCTTCCTGTTCCTCCTGATCATGACGCAACGCGGGCGCGCCGAGTTCAACACCCGCACCGACGCGATCGTCTACGGCGGCATGATCGGGCTCGGGTTCAGCTTCGTCGAGGACCTGAGCTACATCATGAGCGGCGCCACCACCCAGGATGCGATCTTCATCGCCGCGATCCGCACGATTCTCGGCGGGTTCGGGCACTCGATCATGTGCATCGTGACGGCGCTGGGATGTTGGTACGGCGTCCAGCGCGGCGGCGGCTGGCAGGTCGGCGGGCCGGCGCTGGGGTTGCTGGGCGCGATCCTGCTGCACGTGGCGCACAACGGCAGCACGACGTTCGGCTTCGTCGGGCTGATCGCCGAGACGCTGCTGGTGTCGCTGCCGGCGACGGTGTTCCTGATCTGGCTGGCGGCCAAGTCGCGCGCACGCGACGGCGTGATCGTGGCCAAGCATCTGCCGGTGATGGTGGCGTCCGGCTGGGTGAGTCCGCAGCAGGCGTACTGGCTGCAGAGCCCGCAGGGACGCAAGGACCGGCTCGCCCGGGAGCATAACCGGGAGGCCCGCGGCGTCCTGCGCACGATCGCCGACGCCAGCACCGAACTCGCCTTCGTGCGGGAGCGGCTCGACCACAGCACCCCTCCCCTGGCCCCGGAACTGCTCGCCCACCACGACGAACTCGTCGGGATACTGGTGAACAACCGGGCGGCGTGGGGGCCGGCGATCGACTGACGCCGGCGGCGTCCGCGGTGCCAGACTGGGGGCTCCGGAAGGAGCGCCATGGATCTCGGACTCACCGACAAGGTCTTCATCGTCACCGCCGCCTCGGGCGGCCTCGGCCGCGCCACGGCCGACCAACTGGTCGCCGAGGGGGCGCGCGTGGTGCTGGTCGCGCGGCGTGAGACCGTGCTCGCCGAGGAGGTGGAGCATTACGGGGCCGATCGAGCCGTGTTCCTGAGTGCTGACCTGGCGGAGCCCGACACGGCCGATCGCGCCGCGCAGCTGGCCCTCGACACGTTCGGACGCCTCGACGGCGCCCTCGTGAGCGTCGGCGGACCGCCGCGCGGGGGCGTCCTGACGAACACTGATGCTGAGTGGTGCGCCGCGTTCGAATCGGTCTTTCTCGCGGCGCTGCGGCTGGCGCGGGCGGTGGTCGCGAACGCGACGGGACCGGTGGTGTTGGCGTTCGTGCTGTCGTCGTCGGCGAAGTCGCCCCTGGGGCAGATGGCGATCTCGAACGGGCTGCGTCCGGGGTTGGCGATGCTGGTCAAGCAGCTGTCCGACGAGATCGGCCCGGACGGCGGGCGGGCCGTGGGGCTGCTGCCGGGCACAGTGACGACGGAGCGGATCCGGTATCTGCACAGCCAGGCTGACGATCCGGACGCCGCCCGCGCCGCCGCGGCGGCCGCGGTGCCGCTGCGGCGACTGGGGCGTCCCGACGAGTTCGGGCGCGTCGCGGCGTTCATGTTGTCGGACGCCGCGTCGTACGTCACCGGAAGCATGATCGCCGTCGACGGCGGCGTGCAGCGGGCGCTGTAGTGGCACTGCCAGAGGCACTGGCACGCGCGGCGGGGATGCTGCGGTGCCCGGCGTGCGGGGATTCGTTGGGTGTTGGCGAGTCGGGTTCGTCGTTGGTGTGCGATGGGGGGCATCGGTTCGACGTGGCGCGGCAGGGGTACGTGAACCTGCTCGGCGGGCCGCAGCCGGCGAACGCCGACACCGGGGAGATGGTCGCGGCGCGGGAGCGGGTGCTGGGTTCGGGGCTGTTCGATCCGGTGTCGGACGCCGTCGCCGCGGCTGTGGTGGAGGCGATCGGGCGTGGTGCGGCGCAGGATGCCGCTGGTTTGCGTGGCACGCTCCCCCGGCCGCTGATCGTGGACGCCGGGGCCGGCACCGGCCACCATCTCGCGCGGGCCGTCGAGGTGGTGGCCGAGAGCGTCGGGATCGCGGCGGACGTGTCGGTCGCGGCGGCCCGGAGGGCCGCGCGGGCACACGGGAGGGTGGCGTCCGTGGTGGCGGACACGTGGCGCTCACTCCCTGTGGTGGACGGGGCTGCGGACGCGCTGTTGTGCCTCTTCGCTCCGCGGAACGCGGCCGAGTTCGCGCGGGTGCTGGCGCCGGGCGGGACGCTGGTGGTCGTGACGCCGACCCCGAGGCACCTGGCGGGGTTGCGGGCCTCGTACGAGTTGTTGGAGGTCGATCCGGAGAAGGACGAGCGGCTACTGCGGTCGCTGGGGGTGGCGGGGTCGGGCGCGTCCGGTGGAAGCGGCAGGCCGGATGGCGGGTCCGGAGGTCCGCGTGAGTCCGCGGTGTTCGATCTGGTCGACCGGGTTGAGGTGACCGCCCAGCAGAGCTTGGACGCCGGCGCCGTGGCCGATGTGATCGCGATGGGTCCGAACGCGTTCCATGGCCGGGCGCGTGAGTCCGGTTTCGTGCGGGCGGACGCCGACGTGGAGATCTCGGTGAACGTGTGGCGGTTCCAGAAGGTGGGCTGACGCGGCGCCCAAGAGTTGGATCAGGGCAGGGTTGTCGTGCAGTTTCCGTGGGAAGTGCGAGTTCCGGATCAGAGTCTTGGCGGCGGTTGGTGACGCCACCGGTGGGGGTGGTGGCGCGCAGAAACGACGAACCGCGTCAAGCGCAGCCGACTCACCCCGACCCACGTTGGATCGATGCCGCCGCAGTGTCAGGTCGGACCCTACGGGGCGCTCCCAGATCATTCTGGCTACGTCCGCGGCACTACTCCCTACCGCTGCTTGAGTTGCGGGTCCGGCGCTGCCCTCCGACACGGATGGGGCGTCCGGTTCGGGGCTGGGTTGGGCGCCTGCTGGCGGTGGGGCGGTGCATTCAGGACGCGGCGGCGCTCGCTCCGGGCTGGGTTGGGCACCCGCTGGAGGTGGGGCGGTGCACTCGGGGGGCGTTCTGCTCCAGGTTGGGCGCCGTTGAGGGGTGCCGGTCTTCTGCGTGCACCCAGACGCCAGCCTCTGGACCCACGGGACCCGGTTGGCGCGATCCGACTCCCCCCCAGCTTGCCTGCAGTGGAGAGGCGGGCACGGGACAATGGCTCCCATGTCCCACCCCTCTGTACGCGGGCCCTCCCGTCGAGCCATGACCCGCGACAGCGCCGTTCGATCGCTGGCTCGGGCGCCGCTTCAGAACTTCGTCGCGTTTACTGTCGTGACCCTCGCCGCGTCCTGGCTGGTCGCCGCGGGGGTGTTCCACGCTGCCCGGCTGATCCGCGGAGAAAGTGCCTCCAGCGACGGACTTGAGGGGTTCCTCTCGTGGTATGGATCAGTCGCCCGCGAGTCGCTCGCGTCCACTGACGCATCGGCGCTGATCTCGACCCTGACTGTCGTGTCGGTCACGCTCGCTCTGGCGGTGATCTTCGCCAGCGGCACCCGACGCAGCCTGCGGCACGCCTTGGCCCTGCTCAACACCGTGGTCGCCTGGAGTTGCCTGATCAGCGCGGGCGCCCTGTGGCAGCTCGGATTTCTCTCCTGGTGGCCGGCACCACACGGCACCACACCATCTCACCCGGCATCGTGGTGGAACGGCACCATCGGTGCCCTTGGCGCCGTGCTGTGCTGTGCCGTCGCCGCAACGATCCGCCCGCTGCCCGACCAACTCGACGCCACGATTCAGCGGGCGCGTGACCGCATCGAGCGGGCCAGCGACGCGAGGGCCCGCTACGAAGGCGCGAGGCAGACGGCCTCGGTCCGGAACGTCGCGAAGCGCCTCAGGTCCGCGCGCGAACGGTGGGTCGCCGGGCTGCGCGTGGCCGTGCGGTCCATCGCGTCCGTCGTGAAGGACTGGCCATGGGTGGTCGCCGTCATCGCCGCCCTTCTGGTGGCGTCCTCCTGGCTTGTCGGTGGAGCTGTCGACTCCCGGGATCTCCCGGCGACTGGCCCCTATCCGAACCATCTGACTCCGGCCTTGGCATTCGGGGTTGCGTGGGGTGCGCTCACCATGCCGTTCGCCTTTCTAACGGTGGGGTCGTGGGCCGAACGCACTGCCGGTTACCGATCCGGCTGGTCGGGCCCATTTCTGTGGTGGGCATTCAGCCTCGTGGTCGGGGTCAACGTCGCACTCCTCGGCTCACCGTCGCCTTCCCAACCCCAAGCCCGCTGGCTCATCGTTGCCGCCGGCATCGCTGCTTCGCTCGCCCCTTTGTCCTGGCCGATCGCCCGGTTGACGCGATCGGGCCGCCGCGTCGCCGCCACAGCGCTTCATCGCGTCGAGACTGTGGAGCGGCGGGGGCTTGCGCTCCTCACTGCCGAACTCAGCGAGGATGCGGCGCCTCACGCACGTGACCGCCCCCCGCCGCCGACTACACCCAGCCCCACCTCGAACTCCAACCGCACCTAGTCCGTGAGACCCGCCGCCCTCCGCGACCGCACGCCCCGATCGGACGCCGCCGCGTCCCGGAGGTGCGCGCCCACACCACGGTCGCGAGGGACTCGTGACACTCCTGCCCACACCCACGACCGAACAGCCCGACCCCAGCACCCCGGGCACGCAAAAGGCCGCAGGTGACCCTGCGGCCTTCGCGGACGACGCCGGCGTCAGAGCTGAGTGATCAGTTCGTCGACGCCGTTCAGGATCTGGTTCGGCCTGAACGGGTACTCGGCGATGTCTTCGGGCTGCGTGACGCCCGACAGCACCAGCACCGTGTGCAGGCCCGCCTCCATGCCCGCCAGCACGTCGGTGTCCATGCGGTCACCGATCATGGCGGTCGTCTCGGAGTGGGCCTCTATCCGGTTCATGGCCGAGCGGAACATCATGGGGTTCGGCTTGCCGACGATGTACGGCTGCCGCTTGGTGGCCGCCGTCATCATCGCCGCGAACGCGCCGGCGCCGGGGAGGATGCCCTCGGGCGAGGGTCCGATCGTGTCGGGGTTGGTCGCGATGAACCGCGCCCCGTTGCTGATGTGCCGGATGGCGTGGGTGATCATCTCGAAGCTGTAGGTGCGGGTCTCGCCCAGCACCACAAAGTCGGGATCAGTGTCGGTCAGCACGAAGCCGGCTTCGTGCAGGGCCGTGGTCAGGCCGGCCTCGCCGATGACGTAGGCGGTCTTGTCGCCCGGCTGCGTCGCCAGGAAGGACGCGGTGGCCATGGCGGAGGTCCAGATGTTCTCCTCCGGCACGTTCAGGCCCGAGCGGGCGAGGCGTGCGGCGAGGTCACGGGGCGTGAAGATCGAGTTGTTCGTCAGCACGAGGAAGCGCTTGGACGTGTCGACCCAGCGGTCGATGAGCTCGGCAGCCCCGGGGAGCGCCTTCTGCTCGTGCACCAGCACGCCGTCCATGTCAGTGAGCCAACATTCAATGTCGCGAGGATTTCGCATGACACCATTGTGCCATTTTTAGTACTTGAAACGAAAAGCAGGTTGCCATCTATTGCCGGATCGTGAGCGATCCGTCACCCACGCGTGGGTTCTGGTTCACTCACCGATCATTCCGGACGCCGCCCTCCCCGGCCGGCGGGCCCCGGTTCCCAGGGTCCCCGACCCGTCAGGCGACCCTGTCGGGCCGCGAGTAGGCGGTCATCCGTCCCTCCCGGACGAACCCGAGCAGCGTCATCCCCACCTCGCCGGCCAGGTCGACCGCCAGCGAGCTCGGCGCCGAGACCGCCGACAACACCGGAATCCCGGCCAGATACGCCTTCTGCACCAGCTCGAACGACACCCGCCCCGACACCTGCAGCGCGTGCTCCGACAACGGCAGACGCCCCTCGCGCACCGCCCAGCCCACGACCTTGTCAACGGCGTTGTGACGGCCGACGTCCTCGCGGATCACCACCGGCTCCCCGGACGCCGTGAACAGTCCCGCCGCGTGCACCCCGCCCGTCCGGTCGAACCCCACCTGCGCCTCCCGGAGCCGCGCCGGCAGCCCCAGCAGCACCTCGGGAGTGACGGTCACGGCGTCCGATGCCACGTCGAAGACGCCCTGCCGGCGCACGGCGTCGATGCTCTCGGACCCGCACATCCCGCACGCCGAGTTCGCGAGCAGCGACCCGCGCCTCCTGGCCAGCACGGCCCGCAGCGGCGGCAGGGTCACGTCGAGCACGTTGTAGGTGTTCTCGGGCTCGCCGGTCTCGCCCGAGACGACCGAGCCGGCGCAGTACTGCGCCGCGATCACGTCGGACGCCGCCGCGACGATCCCCTCCGCGTGCAGCAGCCCGTGCACCAGGTCGATGTCGTCGCCCGGCGTCCGCATCGTCACCACCATCGGCTCACCGTTCAGGCGGATCTCCAGAGGCTCCTCGACGCTGACGGCGTCGAGGGCGTCCGAAACACCCCGGACGCCCCAGCGCCGCACCGGGACCCGTCGCGTCACGCGTCGGGTCATTCAGCGCACCACCGTGTCGTTGGACGCCGCCAGCTCCAACCGCACCACGATCGACTTCGACACCGGCGTCCCGGACTGTTCGGCGACCGAGTCGAGCGGCACGAGCACGTTGGTCTCGGGGAAGTAGGCGGCGAGGCACCCACGGGCGGTCGGGTGGTCGACGAGCCGGAAGGTGGGGGCGAGTCGCTCCTCGATACCGGCGTCGGTGGGCCATTCGCTGACGATGTCGACGAGCGCACCCTCGTCGAAGCCGGCGTCAGCCCGGTCGTCGGGGTGGATGAACACGACGCGGCGTCCGGCGGTGATGCCGCGGTACACGTCGTCCATGCCGTAGATGGTGGTGTTGAACTGGTCGTGGCTGCGGACGGTCTGCAGCAGGAACCGGCCCGGCGGCGTCTCGACGATCTCGATCGGGTTGACGGTGAACCGGGCGCGTCCGGTGGCGGTCGGGAAGGTGCGGGAGTCGCGCGGCGGGTTGGGCAGCGCGAACCCGTCGCGGCTCGACGCGCGGGCCTCGAAGTTGTCGAAGCCCGGCACCGTCGCCTCGATGTGGCCGCGGATCGTGGCGTAGTCGGCCCGCATGCCGGCCCAGTCGATCGGCGAGTCGGGCAGCGTCCTCTCGGCGATCGAGCAGACGATGTCGACCTCGGAGCGCAGGGCGGCGTCCGGGACGAGCCGACCGCGGGAGGCGTGCACCATGCCCATCGAGTCCTCGACGGTGACGAACTGTTCGCGTCCGCCGGTGGCGTCGCGTTCGGTGCGGCCGAGCGTGGGCAGGATCAGGGCGCGGCGTCCGGTGATGGCGTGCGAGCCGTTGAGTTTGGTCGACACCTGAACGGTGAGGGACGCCGCACGCAGCGCGTCCTCGGTGACGCGGCTGTCGGGGGTGGCCCGGACGAAGTTGCCGCCGACGGCGACGAACACCGTGGCGGCGCCGTCGCGCATAGCCCGGATCGCGCCGACCACGTCGTGGCCCCACTCGCGCGGCATACCGACGCCGTGATGCGCCTCGAGGTTGTCGAGGAACCACACCGGCGGATGCTCGTTGATGCCGACGGTCCGGTCGCCCTGCACGTTGGAGTGGCCGCGGACGGGGCACGCCCCGGCGCCGGGGCGTCCGATGTTGCCGCGCAGCAACAGAAAGTTGACGATCTCGCGGATCGTCGGCACCGAGTTCTTGTGCTGGGTGAGCCCCATCGCCCAGCAGACGATCACCGAATCGGACGCCAGGACGGCCTGGAGGGTTCGGTCGAAGTCGGCCCGGGTCAGGCCGGTGGCGCGTTCGAGGTCGGGCCATTCGAGGTCGTCGAGGTGGTCGACGAGCGCCTCGAAGCCGTCGGTGTGCGACTCGATGAACGCGTGATCGAGGATGCCGCGCTCAACGCGGTCGGCGTCCAGGAGGAGTTTGTTGAGCCCGCCGAAGAAGGCGAGGTCGCCGTTGAGCCGGATCTGGAGGTAGTCGTCGGCGAGTTCGACGCCGCCGCGCAGGACGCCACGGACCGTCTGGGGGTTGTTGAACGACTTCAGTCCGGCCTCGATGAGGGGGTTGACGGCGATGATGCGCCCGCCGTTGAGCTTGAGCCGTTCGAGCGACGACAGCATGCGCGGATGGTTGGTGCCCGGGTTCTGGCCGGCGATGAGGCACAGGTCGGTGGTTTCGACGTCGGTGAGGGTGACGGTGCCCTTGCCGATGCCGATGGTCTGGCCGAGCGCGGCGCCGGACGACTCGTGGCACATGTTCGAGCAGTCGGGCAGGTTGTTGGTGCCGAACGCCCGGACGAACAGCTGGTAGGCGTAGGCGGCCTCGTTGGAGGTACGTCCGGACGTGTAGAAGATCGCCTCGTTCGGCGAGTCGAGCGCGCGGAGTTCGGCGGCGATCAGGTCGAAGGCGTCGTCCCAGCTGATGGGTTCGTAGTGAGTGGCGCCCTCGCGCAGCACCATCGGTTCGCAGAGGCGTCCTTGTTGGCCCAGCCAGTGGTCGGACCGCTCCGCCAGGTCGGCCACGGAGTGCCGGGCGAAGAAGTCGGCCCCGACTCGGCGGGTGGTGGCCTCCTCGGCGACCGCCTTGGCGCCGTTCTCACAGAACTCGGCGGCGTGGCGGTGGGTAGGGTCGGGCCAGGCGCATCCGGGGCAGTCGAATCCGGTCTTCTGGTTGACCGCAGCGAGGGTCAGCGCCGTGCGGACGGGCCCCATCTGCCCGTTCGCCATGCCGAGCGCCCGGATCACCGCAGGGACGCCGGCCACCATGGATTTCGGCTCGTGGACGCGGATGTTCGCATCACCCGCGTCGTCTCTCGGCGCCTTCGCCATGGCCTGCACCTGCTTCGTGTCGTTGGACGCCGCCCCGCCCGGTTGGTTCGGTTCAGTATCGCCCGTCCCTGGGGCCGGGCCAAGGGCCTGGACGCCGGTGCGGCAGATCCTGCGGGTGTCGGTAGCCCCCGGCTCCCCCGTGGTGGGTGGAAAGAGGCCGACGAGATGCGTGCCTGAGCGCCCCTCCCAACCGCCCCCTTCCGCCACGGCACCGGCCGGCCCCGCGGTGGTGGGAAGAGGCCGACGAGATGCGTGTCTGAGCGCCCCTCCCAACCGCCCCCTTCCGCCACGGAGACTCCGCATGACGCACCGAGTTCTCTTGTGGCGCGTCGATCTGGACGTGGCGCTTGATGTATCGCCCGCCACGTCCAGTCCAGCGCGCCACGTCGAATCCCAGCACGCCACGTCCAGTCCAGCACGCCACGTCCAGTCCAGCGCGCCACGTCCAGTCCAGCGCGCCACGTCAGACCTCCCGCCGCGCTCGCTGCGCCGGGGCCCCTCCTTGCTGCAATTCGTGAGTTCCCGCTTGTGCTCGCTGCGCCGGGGCCCCTCCTTGCTGCAATTCGTGACCTCCCGCCGCGCTCGCTGCGCCGAGCCTCCTTCTTGCTGCCCTTCGCGAGTTCCCGCTGCCGCTCGTTCTCGACGCCCGCTCTATAGGAGCAGCAACGACACCGACCGGCAGCAACAAGGACGGACCGGCAGCAACAAGGACCGACCGGCAGCAACAAGGACCGACCGGCAGCAACAACGACCGACCCGCGGCAGCAAGGAGTCCCCCACCACCATCGGGACCCCACCACCCTCATCGGGACCTCACCACGCTCATCGGGGCCCGCGACTCGGGGGACCGCGCCGCGCCCCGAACCGCCATGAAAACTCCAACTCCAGTACTCGGACGATCCCGCCACTCTCCAAGGATCATCCCGTGACTGTATGGCGCTTTTCGACACCCCGTCCTTATGCTTCGAACAGCGTGAGGAAAGGAGACACATGTCTCGTTCAATCGTGGCCAGATCGCTCGCACTCGCGGGCGCGCTCACCCTCGGACTCGCCACCCTCGTGGCGCCGACCACCCACGCGGCCCCCACCGCTCAGCGCAGCAGCGCTCCCACCACCGATCGTCGCGACGCCCGTCCCGACACCACCCACGACACCACCCCGACGGTCGTCGCCCACGGCCTCGACAACCCCCGCCTCCTGTCGTTCTCCGCAAGCGGCGACCTCTACATCGCAGAGGCCGGACGCGGCGGGTCCGGCCCCTGCGTCACCAGCGCCGAGGGCGGCGACGCCTGCTTCGGCACCAGCGGCGCCATCACCCGACTCCGCCGCGGACACCAGCAGCGCGTGGTCACGGGCCTTCCCTCGCTGGCCGGCAAGGACGGCAGCAGCGCGTCCGGCCCCTCCGACGTGGTCGTCACCGGAAACGGCCGCTGGACGGCCGTGATCGGTCTGGGCAACAACCCCGCGGTCCGCAGCCAGCTCCCGCGCGCCGGGGCCCGGCTCGGCACGGTCGTCACCGGCACGCTCCACGCCAACCGAACCAGCGTGATCGCTGACCTCGCCGACTACGAGGCCCGGCGCGATCCCGACCACCTCGGCGTCGACTCGAACCCGACCGCGGCGGTCCTGACCCGCGGCGGCCTCACCGTCGTCGACGCCGGCGGCAACGACCTGCTCCGCGTCCACCGCACCGGTCGGGTCTCGACGCTGGCCGTCCTGCAAAACCGCACCGCCCCGGCTCCGTTCCCGGGCGGGCCGCCGGTGCTGCCGCTCCAGCCCGTGCCGACCAGCGTGGCGATCGGCCCCGACGGCGCCTTCTACGTCAGCGAGCTGACCGGTTTCCCGTTCCCCGTCGGCGGCGCCCGCATCTGGCGCGTCGTTCCAGGCCGGACGCCGACCGTCTACGCCACCGGGCTCACCAACGTCACCGACCTCGCCTGGTCGGGACGCCACCTGTACGCCGTGCAGCTCAACGACACCGGCCTGCTGACCCGGGGTCCCGGGTCCGTCGTCCGCGTCTCGCCGCGCGGTTCACGCCACACCACCGTCGCGAGCGGGCTCACGATGCCGTACGGCATCGCGATCCGGGGGGACGCCGCGTACGTGACCACCTGCTCGGTCTGCGCCGGCGGGGGTCAGGTGGTGCGGGTGCGGCTGCCGTGAGGCAGCAACGCGGCGGGTCCGGCACGGTCCGGCCCGCCGCGGCGGGGTGCTGTGCGACGACTCCGGACGCCTCAGCGCCTCAGCGCCTCAGCGCCTCAGCGCCTCAGCGCCTCAGCCGGATCGTGATGGTGCCTTCGAGCACCACGGTGTCGTCGGCGTCCGGACGCCACGTCAGGTCTGTTTCGACTGCCCCGTCAGGCAGCGGGACGCCGTTGACGAGGATCTCGACCGTGCCCGGCAGCACGGCAGGTCCGCCGGCGTCCGAACGAGCCGGGACACCTGAGACCGGACGCCGCGCGCCTGCCGGCGTGGCGCGCCGCACATCCACGGCCGGGGCCGCGGCGTCCGAGGACACCACCACGGTCTCGCCCATCGTCGGGATGACGGCGGTCAGCCCCAGCTCGTCGTGGATGCGGCGCGCGAGCGGTTTGGCTCCGCGTTCCTCGCCGTGCACGCAGAACACGATGCCCGGACGCGGCGACAGTGCGGCGAGCCAGTCGACCAGTTCTGAGGCGTCGGCGTGCACCGAGAACTCGTGGTCCTGGACGATCTCGGCCTTCACCGGCACGTAGGCGCCGTGCATCTTGAGGTGTTCGGCGCCTTCGGCGAGGAGGCGTCCGCGGGTGCCCTCGCCCTGATAGCCGACCAGCACGACGGCGTTGCGCGAGTCGGGCAGCATCGCCTCGAGATGGTGCAGCACCCGCCCGCCGGTCGCCATGCCGGAGCTGCTGATGATGATGCAGGGGTCGTCGGGCTTGGTGATGGCCCGCGACTCCTCGGTGGAGTGCACTTCGCGCAGGTTCGGCAGGTTCAGGAAGTGGTCGGGGTCGAGGTCGGCGCGCAGTTCGTCGCGGTACTTCTCGGCCCGGTACACCCGCAGTGCCGCCAGCGCCATGGGGCTGTTCACGTAGATCGGCACCACCGGGATGCGCCGGTCGGCCTGCATTTCGCTGATGGTCTTCAGCACCACCTCGGTGCGGTCGACGGCGAACGCGGGAATCAGCACCGATCCGCCGCGCTGAACGGTACGCCGAATCACGTCGGCGAGTTCCTCGTGCGGCAGGTTGACCGGCTCGGGGTGCTCGCGGTCGCCGTAGGTCGATTCGACCAGCACCACGTCGGCGCCCGCCGGCGTGTCGCGCGCCCTGATCACCGGGTGGTCGGCGCGTCCGAGGTCGCCCGAGAACAGCACGCTGCCGTCGGGCGTGGTCACGTGGATGCTCGCCGACCCGAGGATGTGCCCGGCGCGCGTCCACCGCGCGACGACGCCGCCGCCCAGGTCGACGTCGGTGTCGAAGTCGACCAGCGACAGCAGCGGCAGGGTCTGTTCGACGTCGCGCACGGTGTACAGCGGCAGCGGCGGGTTGTGCTTGGAGTAACCACCCTCGGTGGCGTGTTCGGCATCGCGTTCCTGCAGGTAGCCGGCGTCGCGCAGCACGATGCCGGCGAGGTCCTCGGTGGCGTCGGTACACAGGATACGTCCCTGGAAGCCCCGCTTGACCAGCGCCGGCAGGTAGCCGACGTGGTCCATGTGGGCGTGGGTGAGCAGGATCAGGTCGACGGTGTGCGCGTCGACCGGGAAGTCGGCCCAGTTCAGCAGCCGCAACTCCTTGGTGCCCTGGAAGAGCCCGCCGTCGACGAGCACGCGGCGGGACCCGATGGTCAGCAGGTACTTCGAGCCGGTCACGGTGCCGGCGCCCCCGAGGAAGGTCAACGTCGTCGTCATGGGTCCACCTTGGCGCACGCCGGGAGCCGATGGAACGGCTACGCGGTGATCCGCCCCACCAGGTGCGCCTCGCCGTCGCGGTTCAGCACCCCGAACCGGGTGGCGTCGCCGTCGCGGTCGGCGGCGAACCAGACCTTGCCGGGCAGCCCGATCGGGCGGGTGAACGCCACGTCGACCCCGTACGCGCCGGGCAGCCCGGGCTCCAGCGCGGCGAGCGCCCGCGCGTGGGTCCACATGCCGTGCACGATCGGACGCCGGAAACCACCCAGCCACGACGTGAGCGGACTGAGGTGGATGGGGTTCGTGTCGCCGGAGACCGCCGCGTAGCGGCGTCCCAGATCGGACGCCAACCGCCACACTCCACTCGGCTCGGCCTCCGGCGCGGCGAGCCGCGCGACGGCGTCCGGCTCACCAGGTGGACGCGGCCCGCGGAACAGGTAGCCGCTGCGCCCCTCCCACACCAGCTCGCCGTCGACGGACACCTCGCCCACCAGGTCGATCAGGACGCCCCTCCTGTGGGGACGCAGCGCCTCGGCCCACACCCGCACCGACAGAGGTTCGGCGACCGAAACGGGCCGGTGCAGCCGCATCGAGTTCGTGGCGTGCACGATGCCGGCCAGCGACGCCGGGAAGTCGGGCTGGGCGATGAGAAACATCTGCAGCCCGAAGGTCTGCACGTGCAGCCACGTCGCCGGCACGGCGTCGCGCAGCGTGAAGCCGCACACACGGTCGTAGGCGGCGAGGCGTCCGATGTCGTGCGTCACCTGCAGCCGGGCTTCGCGCTCGGGCAGGCCGGACGCCGGGTCGGGCGCCCGGAACGCCTTCGGCGCCGCCTTGGCCAGCATGGCCGCCACCGAAGGCGGCCGGTCGAACTCGACGGTCTGCACCAGGATCACTGCCCCACGAGGTTCTGCCCGCAGACGCGCACGATCTGCCCGTCGACCCCGGCCGAAGCCGGCGAGGCGAGGTAGCCGATCAGTTCGGCCACGTCGACCGGCTGGCCGCCCTGCTGCATGCTGTTGGTGCGCCGGAAGATCTCGCGGTTCACGAACGGGATCGACGCCGTCATGTCGGTCTCGATGAAGCCGGGCGCGACCGCGTTGACCCGGACGCCGTCGAGGTCGGCCGCCATGGCCCGGACGAGCCCGATCACGCCGGCCTTCGACGTGGCGTAGTTGCCCTGTCCGCGGTTGCCGGCGATACCGGAGGTGGACGCGATGCCCACGATCACCCCGTCGGACGCCAACCCTCCGGGCAGGTCGCCGCGCAACAGCGCGTCGTTCATCCGTAGTTGCGAGGCCAGGTTGACCTCGAGCACGGACGCCCACAGCTGCTCGTCGAGGTTGGCCAGCATGCGGTCGCGCAGGATGCCGGCGCAGTGCACGATCGCGTGCAGCCGCGCCTGCGGCCCGTGCCGCGACACGACGTGGGCGGCGATGCGCTCCCCCGCGTCGGACGCCGTGACGTCGAGCTGCAGCGCGCTGCCGCCGATCTCGTTGGCGACCGCTGCGAGGGCGTCGCCGGCCTGCGGGACATCGATCGCGATCACCGTGGCGCCGTCGCGGGCGAGCGTGCGGGTGATGGCGGCGCCGATGCCGCGGGCCGACCCGGTGACGGCGACGAGGCGTCCCTCGAAGGGCCGCGCGGTCAGCGCGGGAGCGTCGGCGTGGCCGACGTTCCACCCCTGGCCGCTGACGTACGCCGAGCGTCCCTCGAGGAGGAACGACAGGGTCGAGGCCAGGTCGGACGGCGTCACGTCGGGCACGACGTAGACCAGGTTGGCGGTGGCGCCGGCGCGCAGTTCCTTGCCGACGGTCCGGTTGAGCCCGTCGAGTCCGTGCGCGACGGCCTTCGCCTCCCAGCCGTCCAGGAACTGCTCACCGGTGGCGAGCAGGATGACGCGTCCGGACGGTTCGAGCGCCCGCACGGCCGGCCGCAGCGCGGCCCGGATCTGTTCCAGTTGGGCGATGCCGGTGACGCCGGTCGCGTCGACCACGAGCGCGCCGATCCTGCCCGCGTAGGCGGGCGGACGCTGCTTCCCGTCCGCGCCGACCGTGCGGCTCTCGGGGTGGTCGAGCACCGCGTCGGTGACGCCGACGCCGAGGGCGTCCAGGCTCTGGCGGGCGAGCCCGCGTCCGTCGCCGACCTCCACGAGCACCACCGGACCCGTCGGCAGCACCCGGCCGCGGCGTAGCCGGGGCGGCTCGGCGAGCCCGGCCTTCCGGACCAGCGCCCTGCCGACCTTCGTCTGATAGAGGTTTTCGAGCAGCGACATCAGCAGGCCTCCAGGATCGCGGTGACCCCCTGGCCGCCGGCGGCGCAGATCGTGATCAGGCCGCGCGAACCCGGACCCTTCGCGGCGAGCATCTTCGCCAGGCTGGCGACGATGCGGGCGCCGGTGGCGGCGAACGGGTGGCCGGCGGCGAGCGAGCTGCCGTTGACGTTGAGCTTGGCGCGGTCGATGTCGCCGACGCCTTCGCGCTTCCAGCACTCCAGGGTGGCCAGCACCGTCGACGCGAACGCCTCGTGCACCTCGTAGAAGTCGAAGTCAGCCAGGGTGAGGCCGTTGCGTTCCAGCAGGCGCGGCACGGCGTAGGCCCCGGCGAGGAGCAGGTCCTGGGTGCCGGTGACGTAGTCGGTGGCGCCCACCTCGGCGTCGACGACGCGGGCCAGCACCGGCCAGTTCCGGGCCCGGGCGTGGCCCTCTTCGGCGAGCAGCACCACGGCGGCGCCATCGGACAGCGGCGTCGAGTTTCCCGCCGTCATCGTGGCCCCCTCGCGCCCGAAGACGGTCTTCAGCGCGCCGAGCTTCTCGACCGAGGTGTCGGGGCGCAGGTTCTGGTCGCGCGACAGCTTCAGGTAGGGGGTGACCAGGTCGTCGAAGAAACCCTCGCTCCAGGCGCGGGCGAGGTTGTGGTGGCTGGCGGCGGCCAGCTCGTCCTGCGCCTCGCGGGTGATGCCCCACTTCTTCGTGGTGAGCGCCTGCGACTCGCCCATCGACAGGCCGGTGCGCGGCTCGTCGACGGTCGGCGGCACCGGCACGATGTCGCCCGGACGCAGCCCCGACAGCGCCTTGAGCTTCTGCTGCCAGGTCTTGGCGCCCTTGAGCGCCAGCAGCGCCCGGCGCAGGCCCTCCGACACAACGATCGGGGCGTCCGACGCCGAGTCGGCCCCGCCGGCCACGCCCACGTCGGCCTGGCCGAGCCGGATCTTGTTGCTGATGTAGATGACAGCCTCAAGGCTGGTGCCGCACGCCTGCTGCAGGTCGCACGCCGGGGTGAGCGGCGACAGTGCCGAACCGAGCACCGACTCGCGGGCCAGGTTGAAGTCGCGGCTGTGCTTCATCACCGCGCCGGCGGCCACCTCGTCGAGCCGCTCGCCGGCCAGCCCGAACCGGGCCACGAGGCCGTTGAGGGCGGCGGTGAGCATGTCCTGGTTGGACGCCCGCGCGTACGGGCCGCCCGCCCGGGCGAACGGGGTCCGGTTGCCGCCGACGACGACGGCGGAGCGCAGTTCAGACATTCGGAAGACCTTCCAATCGGGACGCCCCGCGGGCTTTTTCCATGAACCGACAGTAGCAGGTACTTGAAGTACGCGATACTGTCGCCTCATGAACGCCGTCACCGGAACCGCCGACGGGCGCGACACCCGCTGGGACTCCCACCGGGCGCAACGCCGCCGCGCCATCGTCCGCTCGACCCTGCGCGCCATCCGGGCCCACGGGGCGTCGGTGGGCATGGACGAGATTGCGGCGACCGCCGGCACCAGCAAGACCGTGATCTACCGCTACTTCGGCGACCGTGCCGGCCTGTACGTGGCGGTCGTCGAATGGGTGCACGGCTACATCCAGGGCAAAGTCACCGGGCCGCTGGCGTCCAGCACCATCGCGTCGCGCCAGCTCGTGCGCGAGGTCGCAGACGCCTACCTGGCCCTCGTCCAGCGCGACCCCGAGATCTACCGGTTTGTGCTGTCGCGCCCGGCCACGGGCGCGCAGATCGCCGACCCCGTCACGCCGCTCACCGGACGCCTCGGCGACCAGGTCGGCGAGGTGCTGGCCGAGCGGTTGGCGTCCCAGGGCCTTGATCCGGCGCCAGCGCGCACGTGGGGGCACGGCGTCACCGGATTCATCTGGGCGGTCGCCGAACACTGGCTGGCCAACGGCATGCAGACGCCGCGCGCCCAGCTCGTCGACCACGTGGGCGCCCTGTTCGACCAGGCGCTCGCGCCGGCGTCCCCACTCTCACCCGTCACCACCGACACAAGGAGCCTCTGATGACCACCCTGGCCGACCGCCCCGACCTGCTCGCGCCTCCCACAGCGTCCGCCCTGATCGAGTCGCTCGACGGCCCGTTCCACGCCATCAAGCAGCGCTGGCGCGACGAGGTGTCGGCGTCGGACTTCCTGCGCGACCCCGGCCTGAGCATGACCGAGGCCCGTGAATGGACGCTGAACGCCCTGATCGCGCTGGCACAGCGACAGTTCGCGATCGCCGGTTTCCCCGAATACCTGGGCGGCACGGGCCCCCAGTCGGAGTCGGTCGCCCACTTCGAGATGCTGGCCCACGGCGACCTGTCGCTGACGATCAAGTCGGGGGTGCAGCACGGGCTGTTCGGCGGTGCGATCGTGAACCTGGGCACGACGTGGCACCACGAGACGTTCCTGCCCGACGTGATCAGCGTGAAGCTGCCCGGCTGCTTCGGCATGACCGAGCTCGACCACGGCAGCGACGTCCAGAGCATCGAGACGACGATCACCTACCTGCCCGACACCGACGAGCTCGAGGTGCACACGCCGCATCCGCGGGCGGCGAAGGCCTACATCGGCAACGCGGCCAAGGACGGACGCATGGCGGCGATCTTCGGCCAGCTTCAGGTCGGCGGCGAGCGGCACGGCGTCCATGTGGTGCTGGTGCCGATCCGGGACGCCGCGGGCGCCCCCCTGCCCGGCGTCACGACCGGCGACCACGGCCACAAGGGCGGCCTGCTCGGCGTCGACAACGGGACGCTGCAGTTCGACCACGTGCGGGTGCCGCGCGCCCACCTGCTCGACCGGCACGGCGGCATCGACGCCGACGGTCGCTACCACTCGCCGATCGAGAACCCGAACGCCCGGTTCTTCACGATGCTCGGCACCCTGGTGCGCGGACGCATCTGTGTGGGCGGCGGGGCGGCGTCCGCGACGCGGCGGGCACTGTCGATCGCGACCCGGTACGCGGTGCAGCGCACACAGTTCCGGCTGCCGGGGCTGGGCGACGAGATCGCCCTGCTCGACTACCTGAGCCACCAGCGCAAGCTGCTGCCCAACACTGCGCGCGCGTACGCCTACGGCTACGCGATGAACGAGTTCTCGCTGCAGCTGCAGCGGGTGTTGGACGCCGAGGGTTCCGACCCGGTGCACGCCCGCGAGCTGGAAACGCGGGCGGCGGGTCTCAAGGCGGTGCTGACCCGCTGGGCGAACGACACGGTGCAGGTGTGCCGTGAGGCGTGCGGCGGGGCGGGCTACATGTCGGAGAACCAGCTCACGCTGATCAGGCAGGACGTCGACGTGTTCGCCACCTTCGAGGGCGACAACACGGTGCTGCTGCAGTTGGTGGCGAAAGCCCTGCTGCTCGACTACCGGCGCACGTGGGGCGACATGGACCTGCGCGGGACGGCCGAGGCGACGGTGCGTCTGGTGGGCGACGCCGTGATGGAACGGACGGCGGCGCGTCCGCTGATCGACCGGCTGGTGCGGGTGGCGCAGCGCAAGGCGGGCGCGGAGGCGTTCGCCGACCGCGGCTGGCAGGTGATGATGTTCGAGGAGCGCGAGCGGCACAGCATCGATTCGCTGGCCCGCCGCATGCGGTCGACGGCGAAGCTGCCCAAGGAACAGTCGTTCGCGGCGATGAACCGGCTGCAGGAGCACATGATCTTCGCGGCCCGCGCCCACACCGACCGGGTGATTCTGGAGGCGTTCATCGCTGGTCTTGAGAAGACTGACGACGCGAACGCCCGGGCGTTGCTGGAGCGGGTGTGCGACCTGTACGCGCTGTCGAGCATCGAGGACGACCGCGGCTGGTTCCTGGAGCACACGCGGCTCTCGGCGTCCCAGACCAAGGACCTGACGGCGGCGATCGACGACCTGTGCGAGGAACTGCGTGCGCAGGCTGTGCTGCTGGTCGACGGGCTCGGCGTTCCGGAGAAGTGGCTGCAGGCCGCGATGCTGTGATGCCACCCGCACGTGGGACCGGGGCGGCGAGCCCCGGGCGATACGCTGTTGCCGCCATGCACAAACCCGCCGATCTTCTCGAACTGCTCGTCTCGGGCATCCGCCACGTCCTGCCGCGGGCGCACAGCCTGCGCGAGGCGCTGCACGCCGACCCGCGGCTGGGCGGTGACGAGGGCCCGACGACGGCGATGGTGACCCAGGCGCTGCCGTTCGTCGACTGGACGCCCGTCGCGGGCACGGGCGCGGTCGGACGCGTCGGGCCGAAGGGCCCGGCGGTTGGCGTCCGGGCTGAGCTGGACGCGTTGCCGATCCTGGAGAAGACCGGCGCCCGGTTCGCGTCGCGGACGCGGGGCGTCATGCACGCGTGCGGCCACGACGTGCACATCGCGGCGTTGTGGGCGCTGATGACCGCGGCGCACGAGGTCGACCTGCCGGTGGGACTGGTCGGCGTGCTGCAGCCGCGCGAGGAGATCGCGCCGTCGGGCGCGGAGGACGTGGTCGCCTCAGGCCTGCTCACCGAGATGGACGTGCAGGCGATGATCGGCGTCCACGTGCAGCCGCGGGTGCGCGCCGGCGTCCTGTCGACCGGGGTCGGCGGGGTGAACGCCTCGTTCGACGAGTTCACCATCACCGTGAAGGGCGAGCCGGGGCACGGCGCCTACCCGCATCTGGCGCTCGACCCGATCTCGATTCTGGCGACGATTGTGCTGGGTCTGAGCGAGATCGGGGCCCGCGCGATCGACCCGACGCACCCCTCGGTGATCTCGGTCGGCCAGATCAGCGGCGGCACCGCTCCGAACGTGATCGCCGGGCAGGCGTCCTGCTGGGGAACCGTGCGGGCCACGACCACGCATGACCGCGACCTGCTGCACGCCGACATCCGCCGGCTGGCGCGCTACACCGCCGCCGCGCGGGGCGCGAAGGCGGAGGTCGAGATCGTGACAGGCGGCCCGATCCTCGACAACAACGCCGACCTGGTCGCCCACATCGACCCGCTGGTGCGCCACGCCGGGCTCGATCTGGCGGCGACACCGTTCCGTTCGTGCGGATCCGACGACTTCGCAGCCTACGGCGCCCACCTGCCGAGCGTGATGATGTTCGCCGGAACCGGCACCATCTCGTCGCACGGCGACCGACACAAGGTCGGCCTGCACCACGAACGGTTCCTCCCCGACGAGGACGCGGTGGAGCGCGTCGCGCGCGCGATGGCGGTGGGTCTGGTCGGGGGAACGGCCCTGGTGCGGGAGTCGGGACGCGACGCCGTGCGTCGCGCGGGCTGAGCCGTGTACGACGTCGATGAGCAGTGCCTCCAACTCGTCACTGCCTACTTGAACGGCACCCTGTGGATCGAGCAGCGACGACGCAGCTCGCACCCCTATCGAAACTAGTCCACCGGGCCAAAACCCACGGCCGCTGGAAGGTCAGACAGTTGGAGGCCGGGATCCTGCACTGGACCAGCCCCAACGGCTGCCAGTACCTCGACACACCCCACGGCACCCACAACCTCGGACGCCAAGACACCCCCGCGCCCACCTACCAGGTCAACCCGCACTTCCCCGCCGCCTGAGCTGCGGCCCGGGCATCGCCTGGCGCCTCCGGCAACCTCGGCACGATCCACCGCTGACGTACCGGGCGAACGCTCATCATGAGCCCTGCGTTCGCGGCGCGCCGAAGGAGAAGCGCGTAGACGACACGTCATTGGATCCGGAGGCCGAGGGCGCGGACACGCTCACGTGGCGCATCGAGATTCGTCCTGGCGCGTCGAACCCGACGTGGCGGGCGGTGGATCGCCCGCCACGTCGGCCTCAGCGCGCCACGTCAGATCTGAGTGCGCCACGTCTACCAGTTCAGTGCGCTACGTGACGAACGGGCGGCCGACAAGGGCCGCACGAAGAATCCCCACCGCCGCCCGCGAGTTTCCGCTGCGGCTCGCTCTCGTCACCTGCCCCACAGGACCGGCAACGAGCACGCCCCACAGCAAGGGCGACCGGCAGCAGACGGCGACCCGCGACCGACAGCAACGCGACCGACGCAGGCAGCACGGACCACTCCGGTCCACCACCCCACGACGCCCGGCAGCCACCCCGAACGTCCAGACCACAGGGTGACCCCCTCCCCGCGCAACCCGTTCTGCGCCTAGCCTGTTCCCCGACACGTGGAGGTGGCGATGAGCAGGCACGGACGACGCCGGTGACCGGCTCCAGTCTGCGCACCCGGTACCTCGGCCTCGACCTGTCGGGGCCGATCATCGCGTCGGCGAGCCCCCTCACCAGCAGGGTCGCCTCGCTGCGCGAGCTCCAGGACGCCGGCGTCTCCGCCGTCGTCCTGCCGTCGCTCTTTGCCGAGGACGCCGAGGTCGGCGACGGCGAGTTCCACCGGCTCCTGACGCTCCTCGACCAGGCCCGGAACGAACTCACCATTCCCGTCCTGGCCAGCGTGAACGCCGTGCACCCCGGCGCCTGGCAGGACCAGGCGGCCGCGCTTGTCGCGGCGGGCGCCGACGCCGTGGAGCTCAACGTGTACCGCGTCGCGGCCGACCCCGCCGACGACTGCTGCGGCATCCTCGACGACACCGCCGAACTGGTCGCCGGGCTGCGAGGCCGACTCGGCGTCCCCCTCACCGTGAAACTAACGCCCTACTGGACATCGCTGCCCCAGACCTCCCGGCGCCTCGTGGACGCCGGCGCAGCCGGCCTGGTGCTGTTCAACTCGTTCCGGGCACCCGAGATCGACCTCGACGAGCTGCGCCTCACGCCGCGGGTGGTGGCGACCACGTCGGAAGACCTCGGCCTGTCGCTGCGCTGGGTCGGCATCCTCCGCCCCCTGCTCAAGTCCACCTCGCTGGCCGTCACCGGCGGCGTCCACACCGGCACCGACGTGCTCAAGGCGGTGATCATGGGCGCCGACGTGGCCTGCACGGCGTCCGCGCTGCTCGAGCACGGGCCGGGACACGTGCGCCGGATGCTCGCCGACGTGGCCGAATGGCTCTCCGAGAACGACTACGACAACCTCGACCAGCTGCGCGGCCTGATGAGCGCCGAGCACACCCCGTTCCCGGCGGCCAACGAGCGCGCCCACTACCGGGCGAACATCACCTCACAGGGCTGAGCCGGGCTGCGAGCGCCGCCCCTAGACTGTCGGGGTGAGCGAGGCCCCAGACACCACTGCACCCACCATGTACGAACGCATGGGGGGCGCGCCGACCTTCCGACGGCTCGTGGACGTGTTCTACGCGGGCGTGGCCAGCGACGAGCCGCTGCGCGAGATGTACCCCGAAGAAGACCTCGGCCCGGCCGCCGACCGGCTGCGGATGTTCCTCGAGCAGTACTTCGGTGGGCCCACCACCTACTCCGAGCAGCGCGGCCACCCCCGCCTGCGCCTCCGGCACCAACCGTTCGTCGTGACCCCGACCCAGCGCGACCGGTGGCTCACGCACATGCT
>RRZT012002952.1_pt1 | contig 22792 bp, 24 predicted proteins | sample 2165551 | NCBI WGS metagenome assembly RRZT01 (sample SAMN10456910, study PRJNA506462) | wastewater metagenome | biome: wastewater; feature: sludge; material: wastewater sludge; isolation source: wastewater sludge with Escherichia coli K12::gfp cells carrying plasmid... | place: USA: Moscow, Idaho... | reverse complement strand
TTTGCCGAAGCCTTCGTCAAGAGCCAGATCGGCGCCGGCGTGCGTCTGCCGACCTCCGGCAAGGCCTTCATCAGTGTCAAGCACGCTGATCGGCCGAAGGCCGTCGAGGTGGCTCGCGAACTGATCGACCTCGGCTTCTCGGTGGTCGCAACCCGTGGCACGGCGTCGGCTATCGCTGCAGCGGGGCTGACGGTGTCGGAGGTCAACAAGGTGAATGAGGGGCGTCCGCACATTGTGGACATGATCAAGAACAACGAGATCAGCCTCGTCATCAACTCCGTCGAGGAAAAGCGCCAGGCAGTCACCGACTCCCGTTCGATCCGCACCAGCGCGCTGGCTGCCAAGGTCACGGTGTTCACCACCATCGAAGGCGCCAAGGCCGCCTGCATGGGCATGCGCCACCTGTCCGGTCTCGAGGCCTACTCGCTGCAGGCCCTGCACGCGGAGCTGGCTCAGGCATGAACAAGGTTCCCCTGACTGTCGCCGGGGCTGAAAAGCTCCGGCAGGAACTCCAGCGCCTGAAGACCGTGGATCGTCCCAATGTGATCGCGGCGATCGCCGAGGCGCGCTCCCATGGCGATCTCTCCGAAAACGCCGAGTACGATGCGGCCAAGGAGCGCCAGGGCTTCATCGAAGGCCGGATCCGCGAGGTGGAGAGCAAGCTCTCCAATGCGCAGATCATCGATCCCAAGCTGTTGGATGCCGACGGCCGCTGTGTCTTCGGCGCGACGGTCGAACTCGAGGATCTGGATACCGGTGACACCGTTACCTACCAGATCGTCGGTGACGACGAGGCCGACATCAAGGAAGGCAAGATCGCGATCAGTTCGCCCATCGCCCGCGCCCTCATCGGCAAGTTCGCCGGTGATGTGGCCGAGGTGCAGGCGCCGGGCGGCGTTCGCGAACTCGAACTGATCGACGTCCGTTACGTCTGACGCGGTCGCCATGCAGCGCTTTGCCGAGCACCTCTACCGCATCTCGATCACCCTGTGGGTGGGAGCCCTGTGGGCGATCGGGTATCTGGCGGCGCCGACCCTCTTCCGGGTGCTCGAGGACAGGGGGCTGGCAGGGCGCCTGGCCGGCGACATGTTCACTTATGTGGCGTGGCTGGGCATGGCGTTGGCGGCCTACCTGCTCATCTTCGTGGCCCTGCGCAAGGAAGGGGCTGCTTTCAAGAGCAGCGTCTTCTGGCTGGTGCTGGTGATGCTGTTGCTCACCGTGGCCGGGTATTTCGGCGTCCAGCCGATCCTTGCCCAGCTGAAGGCAGATTCCTTCCCTCGCGAGGTGATGGAAAGTGCCTTGCGGGACCGCTTTGCCGCCTGGCACGGTGTCTCCAGCGTCGTCTATCTGGTCCAGAGCTTGCTTGGGCTGATTCTGGTCGCGGTGCAGGATCGCGGTCTTCGTTGATCGCGACCCTGCAGTCTGGCGAGCGGTCTGGCAGGCTGGCGGGATCAGTCGGCCGCGTTGCGACGGCTCTTGCTGGGGGCCGCGAACCAGTGGGTCTTCTTGGGGGCCTTCGCAGTAAGCGACGCGATGCCGCGGCGGGCCGACAGGGCCTTGGCCGATTTGGCCTTCGAGACAGGCTTCTTCGGGCGCTCGCTGGAGGCGGCCGTGGAAGCTTCTTCCTCACGTTTTTCGCGCCATACCACCAGGGTCTTGCCAATGTGCTGGACAGCCGCCGCCTGCAATTCGGTGCACACCGTTTCCATGATCGAATCCCGGTGGGCGCGGTCCTCGCCGTAAACGCGAATCTTGATGAGTTCGTGGGCCTGGAGGGCGTGGTCGATTTCCTTGAGCACGGAGGGCGTGAGCCCGTTGCTGGAGACGCTGACTACCGGGTGCAGGTGGTGGGCTTGCGCACGAAACGCTCGCCGCTGAGCCGGCGTGAGATCAATCATTTTGAAACCCATTGACAAAAGGGCGTAATTGTACCGCGATGAAGCGTAGCAAGACCAGCAAATCCTGGATGGCGGAGCATGTCAACGACCCTTTCGTCCAGCGAGCCAAATCGGAAGGGTGGCGGGCCCGGGCGGCCTACAAGTTGATGGAGATCGACGACAAGGACAAGTTGCTGCGTCCGGGCATGGTCGTCGTCGACCTCGGTGCGGCGCCGGGTTCGTGGAGCCAGGTGGCGCACAAGCGGGTCGGCGCGTCCGGCCGGGTGTTCGCCCTCGACCTGCTCCCGATGGAGCCTATTCCCGGGGTTGAATTCATGCAGGGCGACTTTCACGACGAGGTATTCGTGGAGCGCTTCGAGGAAATGCTGGGTGGTCGCCGGGTGGATCTTGTAATGTCCGACATTGCGCCCAATATATCCGGTATTCCGAGCAGCGATCAGGCACGATCCATTTACCTCGCCGAACTCGCCCTCGATTTTGCGCAGAAACATCTGGCCGCGGGGGGGCGCTTTGTCGTCAAAGTTTTTCAGGGGGAGGGGTTCGACGCCTTCCGCAAGCAGATGGAGCGTGATTTCAAGTCGGTGCTGGTGCGCAAGCCCCAGGCATCCCGCGACCGGAGTCCCGAGGTTTATCTGCTGGGCTCGGGAAAGCGCGGGTAAGTAGAGATCGAGCCATTGTTCCCAGCTATGGTTACGATCATTTGATCGATCGAACGATCGGACATAGAATCAGTCTACAAGGTTGTAGCTCATGTCGGGCTGTCAAGGAATCGTGTGAACAATTTATTCAAGAATCTTGCGATCTGGTTGGTGATCGGTGTCGTGCTGATGACCGTTTTCAATCAGTTCAACAATCGCCAGGCGGCCCAGAATTCGGTCGAATACTCCCAGTTCATGGAGGATGCGAAGCAGGGCAAGGTCGCCAAGGCGGTTGTGGACGGACGCACGGTCCGGGCGACGACCCAGGATGGTCGCCAGATCACCGTCTATACGCCGGGCTTCCAGGATATCTGGATGGTTGGCGACCTGATGCGCTACGGCGTCAAGGTGACGGCGGCCAAGCCTGAGGAAGAGCAGTCCTTCCTGATGAACATCTTCGTTTCGTGGTTCCCGATGATCCTGCTCATCGGCGTGTGGGTGTTCTTCATGCGCCAGATGCAGGGCGGGGGGCGCGGTGGTGCATTTTCGTTTGGCAAGTCCAAGGCCAAGATGCTTGACGAGACGGCCAATACCGTCACCTTTGCCGACGTGGCCGGCTGCGATGAGGCGAAGGAGGAAGTGGGCGAACTGGTCGAATTCCTCCGCGATCCTTCCAAGTTCCAGAAGCTCGGTGGGCACATCCCGAAGGGCGTGCTGATGGTGGGCTCTCCCGGCACCGGCAAGACCCTGCTCGCGAAGGCGATCGCGGGTGAGGCGAAGGTGCCTTTCTTCTCGATCTCGGGTTCCGACTTCGTCGAGATGTTCGTCGGCGTGGGTGCGGCCCGGGTCCGTGACATGTTTGAGCAGGCCAAGAAGCAGGCGCCCTGCATCATCTTCATCGACGAGATAGACGCCGTGGGTCGCCAGCGTGGTGCAGGTCTCGGCGGTGGCAACGACGAACGCGAGCAGACCCTCAACCAGTTGCTCGTTGAGATGGACGGTTTCGAAGGCGTTTCCGGTGTGATCGTGATCGCCGCCACCAACCGCCCCGACGTTCTGGACCCCGCACTCCTTCGTCCGGGCCGTTTCGACCGCCAGGTAGTGGTGCCGCTCCCCGATATCCGTGGCCGCGAGCAGATCCTCCGCGTTCACATGCGCAAGGTGCCCATCGCGCCCGACGTCGACGCGCTGATCCTGGCGCGTGGCTGTCCTGGCTTTGCCGGTGCCGATCTGGCCAACCTGGTGAATGAGGCGGCACTGTTCGCAGCGCGAGGCAACAAGCGCCTTGTCGATATGGACGACTTCGAGCGCGCGAAAGACAAGATCATGATGGGGGCCGAGCGGCGCTCGATGGTCATGCCCGAGGAGGAGCGTCGCAACACCGCCTACCACGAGTCGGGCCATGCGGTGGTGGCCAAGTGCCTCACCAAGACCGATCCGGTGCACAAGGTTACGATCATCCCGCGCGGTCGGGCGCTCGGTGTCACGATGCAGCTTCCCGAGCAGGATCGCTACAGCCAGGACCGGGAGCGTCTGCTTCAGACCATCGCGGTGCTCTTCGGCGGGCGGATTGCCGAGGAAATCTTCATGAACCAGATGACCACCGGCGCCTCCAACGACTTTCAGCGCGCCACCGATCTGGCACGCCGGATGGTCACCCAGTGGGGGATGTCCGACAACCTCGGTCCGATGGTCTATGGCGAAGAAGAGGGCGAGGTTTTCCTCGGCCGCTCGGTGACGACCCACAAGAACATGTCCGAAGCCACGCTCCAGAAAGTGGATGCCGAGATCCGGCGAATTCTAGACCAGCAATACGCGCTGGCGCGCCGGCTCATTGAAGAGAATCGCGACAAGGTCGAGGCGATGACCGCTGCCCTGCTGGAGATGGAGACCATCGACGCCGACCAGATCAACGATATCATGGAAGGCCGGACGCCCCGCGCGCCCAAGCCCTCGTCGCAGCCCCCCCGTCGGCCGAGTGATGATTCCCCCGGCGCGGCGCCGACGGCGGCGGCACCCGTCGCCTGACGCATCGTTTCCCGTCACACCCAGGGCCGGCTCGACGCCGGCCTTTTTAATTTCGAGGCCCAAATGAGTTCTTCCATTCTCGCCTGCGGTCGCTTTCGGCTGGACATGTCCCAGCCCAAGATCATGGCGATCATCAACGTCACCGCCGATTCGTTTTCTGGCGATGGTTGTCCGGATCTCGACACCGCTGTGCGCGCGGCCGAACGGGCGATAAAGGAGGGTGCCGAGATTCTCGATATCGGCGGCGAGTCGTCCCGGCCGGGTGCCGCCCCCGTTTCGGAGCAGCAGGAGCTGGATCGCGTCGTGCCCTTGGTCGAGGCGCTGGCGCCGTTAAACATTCCGCTCTCCATCGATACGGTGAAGCCGGCGGTGATGCGGGAGTCGATCCGCGCCGGCGCCGATCTGATCAACGATATCGCGTCGTTCAGGGCGCCGGGGGCGCTGGAGGTCGTGTGCAGCACCTCGGTGGCTCTGAGTGTCATGCACATGCAGGGTGAGCCCGGTACGATGCAGCGTGCGCCGAGCTACGGCGACGTCGTCGCCGAGGTGAAGGACTTTCTCGACGATCGGGTCCGGGTCCTCCTCGATCATGGCGTGGTGCGGGAGCGCATCGTGGTCGATCCCGGTTTCGGCTTCGGCAAGACGCTGGATCACAATCTGGCGCTGCTGCGGAATCTCGAAGTGTTTGGCGAAGCCGGTTATCCGGTTTTCGTGGGGATGTCACGCAAGACGATGCTGGGAGCAATCACCGGGCGCGACGTCAACGAACGTGTCTTTGCCGGCGCGGCGGCGGCGTTGTTGGCGGTTCAACGTGGGGCGCGTATCGTACGCACCCATGACGTCGGCGCAACGCGTGATGTTTTGCGCGTATGGGCAGCCGTCGAGGCAGACAGTCATGCCGGCTTTGCGGCAAAATGCTGAAATCATGAAAGAGTGCTTGCGAGGGGAAGATGTCTAGAAGGTATTTTGGTACTGATGGTGTGCGTGGATGTGTCGGCGATGCGCCGATCACGCCGGATTTCTGCCTGCGTCTTGGCTATGCGGCCGGCAAGACCCTGGTGGCCCGCGAGCATTTGCGCCCGGGTGAGCGGCCTGCGGTGATCATCGGCAAGGACACCCGGATTTCCGGCTACATGCTCGAGTCGGCCCTGGAGGCGGGCTTCTCGGCTGCCGGTGTCGACGTCTTCCTGGCCGGTCCTCTGCCGACGCCGGCGATTGCCTATCTGACCCGCGCGCTCCGCCTGCAGGCGGGCGTGGTGATCTCCGCTTCGCACAACCCGTTCGAGGATAACGGGATCAAGTTCTTCTCCGCGGCCGGCACCAAGCTGCCCGACTCCGTCGAGCTCGAGATCGAGGCGCGGCTGGACGAGCCGATGGGCTGCGAACATTCGGCGGGCCTCGGCAAGGCCCAGCGCATCGACGATGCGCGGGGGCGCTACGTCGAGTTCTGCAAGAACACCTTCCCCAACGAGCTCGACCTGCGCGGCCTGAAGATTGCGCTCGACTGTGCCCACGGCGCGGCCTACATGGTGGCGCCCAAGGTCTTCCACGAACTGGGTGCGGAACTCGTGCTGGTGGGGGTGGAGCCCAACGGCCTCAACATCAACGACAAGGTCGGCGCGACCTCGCCCCAGAGCATCCGCGACGCCGTGTTGAAGAGCGGGGCCGATCTGGGTATCGCGCTGGACGGCGACGGCGACCGGATCATCATGGTCGACGGCAAGGGCGGCATCTACGACGGCGACAAGCTGCTGTACGTGATCGCCAAGGCTGCGGTGGCGCAGGGCAACGCGAACGGTGTGGTCGGTACCCTGATGAGCAATCTCGGCTTCGAGCACGCAGTGGCGCGGCTGGGCCTGCCGTTCGCCCGGGCCAAGGTGGGCGACCGCTATGTGCTCGAAATGATGCACGCCAACGGCTGGAAGCTGGGGGGCGAGAACTCCGGTCACATCATCTGCCTGGATCGTCACTCGACTGGCGACGGCATCATCGCCGGCCTGCAGGTGCTCGCGGCCCTGTGCCAGCAGAATTCGACGCTCGACGAGATGTGCGCTGATCTCGTCTTTTATCCGCAGAAGCTCGTCAATGTGCCGATCAAGCCGGGTTTTGCGTGGTCGGACAACGACTCGATCAAGGCGGCCGTAGACGCGGCGACCCAGGAGCTTGCAGATACGGGGCGGGTCCTGCTGCGCCCGTCGGGAACCGAGCCCTTGCTGCGGGTGATGGTCGAGGGCAGTGATGGTGAGCAGGTCGAGCGCCTCGCCCACGGTCTCGCCGAGGTCGTGAAGGCAGCGGCAAACTAAATTTGCTGCAGCGCGACATGTAACAAATCTGAAATTTACCAGTCGTAGAATCAGCCCGGTGTCAGATTCGCGTTGTGCGAACTGGCCCCGGGTTTTTTGTTTCAAGCCGTCAGTGGCTTTGTGCGGCTCACTCTACGATGGAGAAATTCATGCAAGGTTTCATTCGCGCCTGTACGTTTGTTGTTGCCCTGGGTGGTGCTGGTGTCGCGCAGGCTGTTGATATTACCGGTGCAGGGGCCACTTTCCCTTACCCCATCTACTCGAAGTGGGCTGAAATCTACAAGGCCAAGACCGGCGTCGGTCTGAACTACCAGTCCATCGGCTCCGGTGGTGGCATCAAGCAGATCAAGTCGAAGACCGTCGATTTCGGTGCTTCCGACATGCCGCTGAAGGCTGAAGACCTCGAGAAGGATGGCCTCGTCCAGTTTCCCGCTGTGATCGGCGGCGTGGTTCCGGTGGTGAATCTCGAAGGGGTCGCGCCGGGCCAGATGAAGATGACCGGCGCCGTGCTGGCCGACATCTACATGGGCAAGATCAAGAAGTGGAACGATCCGGCGATCGCTGCGCTGAATAGCGGCGTCAAGCTGCCGGAAGAAAACATCACTGTCGTCCGCCGTGCCGACGGCTCGGGCACGACCTTCCTCTTCACGAATTACCTGTCCAAGGTGTCGGGTGACTGGAAGGACAAGGTCGGTGCCGGTACCGCGGTCCAGTGGCCGGAAGGTGTCGGTGGCAAGGGCAACGAAGGCGTGGCCTCCTATGTCCAGCGCATCAAGGGCGGTATCGGCTACGTGGAGTACGCCTACGCCAAGAAGAACAAGATGATCCACCTGGCGATGAAGAACAAGGCCGGCGAGTTCGTTCAGCCGGATGACCTGACCTTCCAGGCTGCCGCGTCCTTCGCCGAATGGAACAAGGTGCCGGGCTTCGGCGAGATCCTTACCGAGCAGCCTGGCAAGACCAGCTGGCCGATCACCGGCGCCAGCTTCATCCTGATGCACAAGGTGCAGGCTGATCCCGCCAAGGGCGCAGAAGTGGTGAAGTTCTTCGACTGGGCTTTCAAGAACGGTCAGAAGACCGCCGAAGAGCTCGACTATGTTGCCCTGCCTGCCGTGCTGGTCAAGCAGATCGACACCGCTCTCCGTGGTTCCCTCAAGGATGCCGCTGGCAACCCGGTCGTCAAGTAAATCTCAGGTCTGAAGGGGGCAGGGCGGCTGCGTGGCAGTTCGCCCGCCCTGTTTTGTCGTCGAATCAACACGGTGAGCTGCAATGTCTTCATATAGCACTGCTCTTGGAACCGGAGGCGCTGCCGCGCAAGGCTCGGCGGTCTCCGGTCAGGCAGGTGGGGTGAAAAAACCCGATCCTTCGCGTGATCGAATGCGTGTGCAACGCCTCCAGGATGCGCTCTTTTTTCAGCTCACGCGTCTCTTCGCCTTTCTCGTCCTCGCGATCCTGGTCGCGATCCTGGCTTCGCTTTTCTATGGTGCCTGGCCGGCCCTGAAGGAGTTCGGCGCAGGGTTCCCGTTCAGCGCCGAATGGAATCCGGTGCTCGACAAATTTGGTGGCCTCATTTCGGTGTACGGGACGTTGAGCACGTCCCTGATCGCGCTGATCGTGGCGGTGCCGGTGAGTTTCGGTATCGCGCTCTTCCTGACCGAGCTGTGCCCCCCCGCGCTGCGAGCCCCGCTGGGCGTGGCGGTCGAGCTGCTGGCCGCGGTGCCCAGCATCATCTACGGCATGTGGGGCCTGTTCGTCTTTGCTCCGCTCTTTGCCGACTACATCCAGCCGGTCCTGAGCGCCACCTTCGGCAATCTGCCGTTCGTGGGGGCGCTTTTTCAGGGGCCCCAGAACGGCATCGGGATCCTGTCGGCCGGCTTGATCCTGGCCGTCATGGTCATCCCGTTCATTGCCTCGGTGATGCGCGATGTTTTCGAAGTGGTGCCCGGGATTCTTAAAGAGTCGGCCTATGGCCTGGGTGCAACCACCTGGGAGGTGGTCTGGAATGTCGTCCTGCCCTACACGCGTGTCGGCGTGATCGGTGGCGTGATGCTCGGTCTCGGCCGTGCGCTCGGCGAAACGATGGCGGTCACCTTCGTCATCGGCAACGCGCACCGCATCAGCCCTTCGCTTTACGAGGCGGGCAACAGCATTGCCTCCACGCTGGCCAACGAGTTTGCCGAGGCCGCGTCGGATCTTCATGTCGCGTCGCTGATCGCCCTTGGCCTGATCCTGTTCTTCGTGACCTTCGTCGTGCTGGCGATTTCCAAAGTTCTGCTGATGCGTCTTCAGCGTAGTGAAGGGGAGAAAACCTGATGGCGCTCGAAACAACCGCGCTCTATCGGAAGCGGGTGCGAACCAATCGGGTCGCGCTGGTGCTTTCGGTCCTCGCCATGCTGATCGGCATGAGCTTTCTCGCCTGGATTCTGGCGGTGCTCCTGTACAAAGGCTTTGGCGCGCTCAGCCTGACGCTCTTCACCGCTTCGACGCCCGCACCCGGATCCGATGGCGGTCTGGCAAACGCGATCCTCGGCAGCGCCGCCATGGTCGGCGTGGCCACCTTCATCGCGACGCCGATCGGGATCCTTGCCGGCATCTACCTCTCCGAGTACGGGCGTCGTGGCTGGCTCGCGCCGGCTACCCGCTTCATCAACGACATCCTGCTGTCGGCCCCTTCGATCGTGATCGGCGTCTTCATCTATGCGATCTACGTGGCCCAGGTGCAGCACTTCTCGGGCTGGGCGGGGTCGTTGGCGCTCGCGCTGATCGCCATTCCGGTCGTCGTCCGCACTACCGAGAACATGCTCAATCTCGTTCCGGCCAGCCTGCGTGAAGCCGCCTCCGCCCTGGGAGCGCCCCGCTGGAAGGTGCTGCTGAGCGTGGTGCTGCGGGCAGCCAAGGCGGGCGTGCTGACGGGCATCCTGCTGGCGGTGGCGCGGGTCAGCGGCGAAACAGCGCCCTTGCTCTTCACTGCCCTCAACAACCAGTTCATGAGCACGGACCTCAACGGCCCGATGGCCAACCTGCCGGTGGTGATCTTCCAGTTTGCCATGAGCCCCTACGAAAACTGGAACTCGCTTGCCTGGGGGGGCGCGATCATCATCACCTTTGGTGTGCTCTGCCTGAACATTGCCGTTCGCACCCTGTTCCGTAAGAAGATTTAAGGAAATCCATGATGCAATCCTCTACTGTCACAACGCGCGACATGTCGTTCTCGCAACTACGCAGCGAGCCGGGCGCTGTTGCCGCGCAGGGTGCAGAGCCGAAGATCAAGATCCGCAATCTCGACTTCTTCTACGGTTCATTCCAGGGCCTCAAGCACATCAACCTCGACATCCACGAAGGGATGGTGACGGCTTTCATCGGGCCGTCCGGGTGCGGCAAGTCCACGCTGCTGCGCACCTTGAACCGGATGTACGACCTGTACCCCGGCCAGCGCGCTACGGGAGAGATCCTGCTCAACGGCCGCAACGTCCTCGATGAAGGCCAGGACGTCAACGCCCTCCGGGCCAAGGTCGGCATGGTGTTTCAGAAGCCCACCCCGTTCCCGATGTCGATCTACGAGAACATCGCCTTCGGTGTGCGCCTCTACGAGAGCCTGTCCCGCGCAGACATGGACAACCGGGTCGAGTGGGCGCTCCGCAAGGCCGCCCTGTGGGACGAGGTCAAAGGCAAGCTCAACCAGAGCGGCCTGTCCCTGTCGGGCGGCCAGCAGCAGCGTCTCTGCATCGCGCGTGGCGTCGCCGTGAAGCCCGAGGTTCTGCTCCTCGACGAACCGACATCGGCCCTCGATCCAATCTCCACGGCCAAGGTCGAGGAGCTGGTTCACGAGCTGAAGAGCGAATACACCATCGCCATCGTGACCCACAACATGCAGCAGGCGGCGCGTGTGTCCGACTACACCGCCTACATGTACCTCGGCGAACTCGTCGAGTTCGGTCTGACCGATGAAATCTTCATCAAGCCGAAGCGCAAGGAGACTGAGGACTACATTACCGGGCGATTTGGTTGATTCGATACGTTTGAGGCACATGAAGGGGTTGGCACATGCCAACCCTTTTTTTTGACCTGCTGTGTCCGCATGGCTAAAATGGAAAAATTTGCCTGTGGTGCTGAGCGTGAGGAAAAAGCTGGTCGTCGGCAACTGGAAGATGAACGGAGATCGGGCGCGCAACCTTGCGCTGATCGATGGATTGAAAGGGCGCATTCCCGCCGGGGTCGAGGTTGCGGTGTGTCCGCCATCCCCCTATCTCGCGCAGGTGCAGGCGCTGGGTGAGCCCCTTGGGCTGGCGGTCGGTGCGCAGGATCTGAGCCCCCGGAAGGAGGGTGCCTTCACGGGCGATGTCGCGGCTGCGATGTTGCTCGACGTTGGTTGTGAGTGGGTGTTGGTCGGTCACTCCGAGCGCAGAACCCTGCACGGCGAAGGCAATGGACTGGTCGCCGAGAAGGTCGCCGTTGCCCTCGAGGCGGGCCTGAAGCCCATTCTCTGCGTGGGGGAGACCCTGGCGGAGCGCGATGGCGGTCAGGCGGAAGAGGTCGTGCGGTCCCAGGTGATGTCGGTGGTGTCGTTGCTTGGCGCGGATGCCATGGCCCGCGTGGTCGTTGCCTACGAGCCGGTCTGGGCGATTGGGACCGGGCGCACCGCGACGCCGGAGCAGGCCGAGCTCATGCATGCATGCATCCGCGAATGTCTGGAGCTTGCAGGCGTGGCGGTCGCTGGCGTCCGCATTTTGTATGGTGGTAGCGTCACCGCGGCCAATGCCGCAGCGCTTTTTGCTCAGCCGAACATTGACGGGGCCCTGGTGGGCGGCGCTTCACTTGTTGCTGATGGTTTTTCCTCGATTTGTGCGGCAGCTGCAGCTGCTGCATCCTGAGTCTGATTTGCGGAGGTTTGTATGGGTGGTCTGGTTTTTTCGGTTGTCCTGACGGTGCATGTGCTGGCGGGTCTCGGCGTCATTGGTCTCGTTCTCATGCAGCACGGCAAGGGTGCGGACATGGGGGCGGCCTTCGGTAGTGGCGCGTCCGGCAGTCTGTTTGGTTCGTCCGGTTCGGCCAACTTTCTCAGCCGCACGACCGCGGCGCTCGCGGCGGTATTCTTCGTCACCAGTCTCGGTCTGAGCTATCTGGCGGGTGCCAAGACGCCGTCCGCATCTAGCGTGATGGGGGCTGGCGCGCCGGTTCAGGCGCCCGTTTCCGGTGCCGCGCCGACGCCCGTGGCTCCCGCTGCGGATGGCTCCAAGGCAAAGGATATCCCCCGATAAAACCATGTAATGCTTGGCGCTTGGGGGGGCTTGTCTTATAATGCGCAGCGTCAAGCAAACAAGCCGACGTGGTGAAATTGGTAGACACGCTATCTTGAGGGGGTAGTGGCGAAAGCCGTATGAGTTCGAGTCTCATCGTCGGCACCATAAAATAAGCGAGCTGCCCGCATTAGCGGGCTTTTGCTTGCAGGCAGCACACGCGATTGCTGTTGGTTACGGGAGTTAAGCCATGTTGGAATCTTATTTTCCAGTCCTTGTTTTCATCCTGTTTGCGGCTGCTTTTGGTTTTATTCCCATTGTCGCGGGTTGGGTGATCGGCCCCAGCAAGCCCGATGCAGAGAAGCTTTCACCGTTCGAGTGTGGCTTCGAGCCTTTTGAGGATGCGCGGATCAAGTTTGACGTTCGCTATTACCTCCTGGCAATTCTTTTCATTCTTTTCGATCTCGAAATTGCCTTCCTCTTTCCGTGGGCGACGATCCTGCAGGAAATTGCTGCCAACGAGTCCATTCGGCTCTTTGGTTTCTTCGAGATGATCGTCTTTCTCGGTATTCTTCTTCTCGGCTACATCTACGTATGGAAACGAGGCGCTCTCGACTGGGAGTGAGCTGGTTTCGGCCTGTGGCGGGTAAATTGTTGGCTAAAGGGTGTCTATGAGCATCGAGGGTGTTTTCAAGGAGGGGTTTGTCACCACCTCTCTTGATACGGTAATCAACTGGACGCGTACCGGTTCGCTCTGGCCGATGACTTTCGGTCTTGCCTGTTGTGCCGTTGAGATGATCCATGCGGGTTGTTCGCGGTATGACCTCGACCGATTCGGGATCGTGTTTCGGCCGAGTCCCCGGCAGTCGGATCTGATGATCGTCGCTGGCACGCTCTGCAACAAGATGGCCCCGGCGTTGCGTAAGGTTTATGACCAGATGTCGGAGCCTCGCTGGGTGATCTCGATGGGCTCGTGTGCGAATGGTGGTGGTTATTACCATTATTCGTACTCCGTGGTGCGGGGCTGTGATCGCATTGTCCCGGTGGATGTTTATGTGCCTGGTTGCCCTCCGACGGCGGAGGCTCTGCTCTACGGGATCGTCCAGCTGCAGAACAAAATCAAGCGCTCCTACACGATCGCTCGCTGATGGCCAATTATGATGACTGAAAAACTTGAAGGTCTTGCTCAGCTGCTGACTGACAAGATGGGCGAGCGGATTCAGCAGGTCGCTGCGGCCTGTGGTGAATTGACCATCGTTGTTCGCGCGGAAGATTACCTGTCGGTTGCGCGGGATCTTCGTGACGATTCCTCACTGCGTTTCGAGCAGCTCGTCGATTTGACCGGTCTAGACTATTCCACCTATGCCGGTGAGCGCCCCGAGCGTCGTTTTGCCGTGTCCGCGCACCTCCTTTCCGTCAGTAAGAACCTGCGCCTGCGCCTGCGTACTTTTGCGGCCGACGACAGCTTCCCCGTTCTCCCCTCGCTTTGCGAAATCTGGCCGGGCGTGAATTGGTTCGAGCGTGAGGCGTTCGATCTTTACGGGATCATGTTCGAGGGACATCCCGACCTTCGTCGCATCCTCACCGATTACGGTTTTGTCGGATATCCGTTCCGCAAGGATTTTCCGATTTCGGGTTACGTCGAAATGCGTTACGACCAGGAGCTCGGCCGAGTGATTTATCAGCCGGTCACCATCGAGCCGCGTGAAAATACGCCGCGGATCGTTCGTGACGAAAATTATGGGAATGTCGGTCATGGCTGAAATCCGTAACTACACCATCAACTTTGGTCCTCAGCACCCGTCCGCGCACGGTGTGTTGCGTCTTGTGCTCGAGTTGGACGGCGAAGTCGTTGAGCGGGCTGATCCGCACATCGGCCTGCTGCATCGTGGTACGGAAAAGCTCGCCGAGACGCGTACCTGGATCCAGTCGGTTCCGTATATGGATCGTCTGGATTACGTCTCGATGATGTGCAACGAGCACGCCTATTGCATGGCAATTGAGCGGCTGCTTGGTCTGGAAGTTCCCATTCGCGCTCAATACATCCGGGTTCTCTACGACGAGATCACCCGGGTGCTGAATCACCTGCTTGCTGTCGGTACCCATGCGCTCGATATCGGCGCGATGACGATGGTGCTTTACACCTTCCGCGAGCGGGAGGATCTGATGGATGCGTACGAAGCCGTCTCCGGTGCCCGGATGCACGCTGCTTATTACCGTCCTGGCGGTGTTTATCGTGATCTGCCGGATCGCATGCCGCAGTACGAAGTCTCCAAGTGGAAGAACGCCAAGACCGTTGCCGAATTGAACGAGAACCGCCAGGGTTCGCTGCTCGATTTTCTTGAAGACTTCACCAATCGTTTCCCGAAATACGTTGACGATTACGAAACCCTTCTCACCGATAACCGTATCTGGAAGCAGCGCACGGTCGGTATTGGCGTGGTTACGCCCGAGAAGGCGCTGGCACTCGGTTTCTCCGGTGTGATGCTGCGCGGTTCCGGCATCGAGTGGGACATCCGCAAGAAGCAGCCCTACGAGGTGTACGACCAGCTCGATTTCGACATTCCGGTCGGGGTTGAGGGCGATTGCTACGATCGCTATCTGTGCCGGATCGAGGAAATGCGCCAGTCCAACCGGATCATCAAGCAGTGCATCGACTGGCTGCGCAAAAATCCCGGCCCCGTCATCTCCAGCAATCACAAGGTGGCGCCGCCGTCACGGGAGCGGATGAAGGGCAATATGGAAGAGCTCATCCACCACTTCAAGCTCTTCACCGAAGGTATGCACGTTCCGCCGGGCGAGGTTTATGCTCCGATCGAGCATCCGAAGGGTGAGTTTGGCGTTTACGCCGTGTCCGATGGCGCCAACAAGCCGTACCGGATCAAGCTGCGTTCGCCGGGCTTCGCGCATCTCTCGGCCATGGACGAGATGTCCCGCGGTCACATGATTGCTGACGTGGTCGCGATCATCGGTACGATGGACATCGTGTTTGGAGACGTGGATCGCTGACAAGCCGTTGTCTTGCAGCCTTTTTCTCCGTATCGACATCCTGCTCTGTGGATAAATAATGCTTAGCCCTGAATCCCTGAAGAAAATTGATCAAGAGATAGCGAAGTATCCGGCTGACCAGAAGCAGTCGGCTTCGATGTCTGCCCTCAGAATCGCGCAGCAGGAAAAGGGCTGGCTTTCAAACGAGGTCATCGAGTTCGTCGCGAAGTACCTTGGCATGCCTCCGATTGCCGTTTATGAGGTCGCCAGCTTCTACAACATGTACGACCTTGCTCCGGTAGGGGCTCGCAAGATCACGGTCTGTACAAATCTTCCTTGCGCCCTGTCCGGCGGTGTTCACGCAGCGGAATACATCAAGAAGAAGCTTGGCATCGACTTCAACGAGACGACCGCGGACGGAAAATTTACGTTGAAGGAAGGGGAGTGCATGGGTGCGTGCGGCGATGCTCCGGTGCTGCTGGTGAATAATCACCAGATGTGCAGCTGGATGACCGAAGAAAAAATCGATCAACTCCTGGCTGATCTTCAAAAATGAGTTCTCAAGGGATTATCCTCGCTGGCCTGGACGGTGACCGTACCTGGCGCCTCGCCGACTACGTTAAGCGTGGCGGCTATGAGGCATTGAAAAAGATCATCGCGCAGAAGATGTCGGCGGATGAGATCATCGGTGAAGTCAAGAAGTCCGGTCTGCGTGGTCGTGGCGGCGCTGGCTTTCCCACTGGACTGAAGTGGAGCTTCATGCCGCGGGCGTTTCCCGGTGCGAAGTACCTCGCCTGTAATTCGGATGAAGGCGAGCCCGGTACCTTCAAGGACCGCGACATTCTCCGCTACAACCCCCATACCGTCATCGAAGGGATGATCATCGCAGGTTACGCGATGGGTTGTGAGCGCGGCTACAACTACATCCACGGCGAGATCTTCGAGATCTACGAGCGATTTGAAGAGGCCCTCGCCGAGGCGCGGGAAGCCGGCCTGCTGGGGCGCAACATCCTCGGCTCCGATTTCAGCTTCGATCTGTTTGCCCATCACGGTTACGGCGCCTATATCTGTGGCGAGGAAACCGCGCTGCTCGAGTCCATTGAGGGCAAGAAGGGGCAACCGCGCTTCAAGCCGCCTTTTCCGGCCAGTTTCGGTTTGTACGGCAAGCCGACCACCATCAACAATACCGAGACCTTCGCCTCGATTCCCTACATCATTCGCGAGGGTGGTGACGCCTTCCTTGCGCTGGGCAAGCCGAACAACGGTGGTACCAAGCTGTTCTCGGTTTCCGGCCATGTGAACAAGCCGGGCAACTATGAGGTTCCGCTGGGCACCCCGTTCCCGGCGCTGCTAGAGATGGCGGGCGGCATGCGTGGTGGTCGCAAGTTGAAGGCGGTAATTCCTGGCGGTTCTTCTGCGCCTGTCCTTCCTGGTTCGGTCATGATGGATTGCACCATGGACTACGACTCGATCTCCAAGGCGGGATCGATGCTTGGCTCCGGGGCGGTCATCGTGATGGACGAGAGCACCTGCATGGTGAAAGCCCTGGAGCGTCTGTCCTACTTCTACTTTGAAGAGTCCTGTGGTCAGTGCACCCCCTGTCGCGAGGGCACTGGCTGGTTGTACCGGGTGGTGCATCGCATCGAGAACGGCTTGGGGCGCCCCGACGACCTCGACCTGCTCAATAGCGTGACCGCCAATATCATGGGGCGCACCATTTGTGCCCTGGGGGATGCGGCGTCGATGCCGGTTCAAAGCTTTGTCAAGCATTTCGGTGACGAGTTCGCATTCCATATCGAACACAAGAAGTGCCTCGTGCCGCCTCAGGTGCAGTACGAAGGCAGCAAGATTTACGTAGCGTAGGCTCGACATGCTAGAAATCGAAATTGACGGAAAGCAGTTGCAGGTACCTGACGGCAGCACGGTCATGGAGGCCGCTGCGACGGTTGGAGCCTATGTGCCCCATTTCTGCTACCACAAGAAGCTCTCGATCGCGGCCAACTGTCGGATGTGCTTGGTGCAGGTCGAGAAGGCCCCCAAGCCTCTGCCGGCTTGCGCGACGCCCGTGACGAATGGCATGAAGGTGTGGACTCACTCCGAGCAGGCCGTGAAGGCCCAGAAGGGGGTGATGGAGTTCCTGCTTATCAACCATCCGCTTGACTGTCCGGTCTGTGACCAGGGCGGCGAATGCCAGCTGCAGGATCTTTCCGTTGGCTACGGTGGTGCCCAGTCGCGCTACGAAGAAGAAAAGCGCGTCGTCGGCAACAAGAACCTCGGGCCGCTGGTTTCCACCGACATGACCCGGTGCATCAACTGCACCCGCTGTGTTCGTTTCACGACCGAGATTGCTGGTCTGATGGAGCTCGGCCAGGCTTTCCGTGGCGAGCACGCCGAGATCATGCCGTTCGTCGAGAAAACGATCGACTCCGAATTGTCCGGCAACATCATCGACCTCTGCCCCGTGGGCGCGCTGACCTCCAAGCCTTTCCGTTTTGCGGCCCGGGCCTGGGAGATGTCCCGTCGCAAGTCTGTCAGCCCCCACGATTCCCTGGGTAGCAACCTGATCGTTCAGGTCAAGCACGACACCGTGAAACGCGTGCTGCCGCTCGAGAATGAAGCGCTCAACGAGTGCTGGCTTTCGGACAAGGACCGCTTCTCCTACGAGGGCCTGAACGGCGACAGCCGTCTCACCCGCCCCATGGTCAAGCAGGGTGGCGCCTGGATAGAAACCGACTGGCAGACCGCGATGGACTACGTCGTGCGAGGCCTCAAGGGGATCAAGGCCGAACATGGCGCAGAATCCATTGGCGCCCTCGCTTCGCCCCACAGCACCCTCGAAGAGCTGCACCTGCTCCAGTCGCTGGTGCGTGGTCTGGGCTCGGGTAACGTCGATTTCCGCCTGCGTCAATCGGATTTCTCGGCCGATGGCCGCATGGGCGGTGCCCCGTGGCTGGGCATGCCCGTTGCCGAGATTGCCGGGCTGGATCGCCTCTTCATCGTCGGCAGCTTCTTCCGCAAGGATCATCCGCTCATCGCGCAACGTGTGCGCCAGGCGGTCAAGAAGGGCCTGAAGGTCAGCGCGCTGAATCCCGCATTCGATGACTGGCAGTTTGCGCTCCAGAATCAGCTGTGCGTTGCGCCGTCCGAGATGGGTGTTGCGCTGGCCAAGGTGGCAAAGGCCCTTTCCGAGCAGGCTGGTGTTGCGGTTGCCCCGGAACTCCAGTCCGCCGTGGCGCAGGTGCAGGTTGACGATGCCGCGCTGGCCATTGCGCAGAGTCTGGCGTCCGGTCGGCGTGTCGCGGTCTGGATTGGCAATCATGCCGTTCAGCACCAAAGCGGCGTGGCGCTGCATGCGCTGGCCAACGAAGTGGCGCGCCTGTGCGGCGGCCGTTTTGGCGTGCTGGGAGAGGCGGCCAATAGCGTTGGCGGTTATATCGCGGGTGCGGTGCCTTTCGGGGCGGTTTCCGGCAAGAACAAGGCCGAAATGCTGTCGGCTCCGCTCAAGGCCTACGTGCTTCTCGGCCTCGAGCCCGAGTTGGATCTCGCGGAAGGCGCCAAGGCGCGGAACGCGTTCGGCGCCGCCGAAATGGTGGTCATGCTCACTCCGTTCAAGGTGGACGCGGCGCTCGAGTACGCGGACGTTATGCTGCCTGTTTCGCCTTTCACTGAGACTGGCGGTACTTTCGTCAATTGCGAAGGGCGCGCACAGTCGTTCCACCCGGTGGTCAAGAACGCTGGAGATTCGCGCCCGGCGTGGAAGGTTCTGCGGGTGCTGGGCGAGGCTCTTGGTCTTGCGGATTTTGCCTTCGAGAGCGTCGACGCCGTTCGGGCAAAGGTGCTTGGAGCAGAGGGTGTGGTTGCTCCAAACCGTCTGAACAATGCGGTCGCTATCGACAGCCTCAATATGCAGGGCGCTTCCCAAGGTCTGCAACGCGTGGCTGACGTGCCGATTCATTTTGCGGATCCGCTGGTTCGGCGCTCTGCGCCGCTGCAGGCGACGAAGGATTCCGTGGCTCCGCTGGCGCGCATGAATGCGTCGACCCTCAAGGCCCTTGGTCTTGGCGGCGGAGATCGTGTGGTGGTCCGATCTGCAGCGGGTCAAGCCACGGTTAACGTGATCGAGGATGATGGAGTCGCGGCAGGGTGTGTGCGCCTGGCAGGTGCTCACGCGAGTACCGTAGGCCTCGGCAGTCTCGGCGGTGAAGGCAGCGTGGAGCGTATTTGATGGAATCCTACATTGAGCCGGTCGCACAGTTCTTCGGTCCGGCTTGGCCACTGGTCTGGTCGCTATTGAAGATCATCGGCATCATTGCGCCGTTGTTCCTGTGCGTGGCCTACCTCACGCTCGCCGAGCGCAAGGTCATCGGCTACATGCAGGTCCGTATCGGCCCGAACCGTGTTGGCCCGTATGGCCTGCTGCAGCCGATCGCCGACGGCGTCAAGCTGCTGCTGAAGGAAATCATCGTTCCGTCCGGAGCCAACAAGGGGCTGTTCATCCTTGGCCCGGTTCTGGCCCTCGGACCCGCGCTCGCTGCGTGGGCGGTGGTACCGTTTTCCGAAGGCTGGGTTGTCGGGAATGTGGACGCGGGTCTGCTGTTCCTGCTGGCCATCACCTCGGTCGAAGTTTACGGTGTGATCATCGCTGCCTGGGCATCCAACTCCAAGTATGCGTTCCTTGGTGGCATCCGTGCGGCAGCCCAGATGGTGTCCTACGAGATCGCCATGGGTTTCGCGCTGGTCTGCGTGCTGATGATTTCGTCCAGCCTTAACCTGACGGATATCGTCAATAGCCAGAACAAGGGTCAATTCGCCGACATGGGGCTTGGTGTTCTGAGCTGGAACTGGCTGCCGTTGTTCCCGATGTTCATCGATTATCTTATCTCCGGCATTGCGGAAACCAACCGCGCGCCGTTTGACGTCGTCGAAGGCGAGTCCGAGATCGTCGCCGGTCACATGGTCGAATACTCGGGCATGGCGTTTGCTCTGTTCTTCCTTGGCGAATACGCCAACATGATCCTGGTCTCCGCACTGACCTCGATCCTGTTCCTGGGCGGCTGGCTCTCTCCGGTGGGCTTCCTTCCCGACGGTTTTGTCTGGTTGGCGCTCAAGACGTCCTTCATCCTGTTCCTGTTTCTATGGTTCCGGGCTACCTTCCCGCGTTTCCGCTACGACCACATCATGCGTCTGGGCTGGAAGGTGTTCATTCCCTTGACTTTGTTCTGGGTGGTGGTGGTTGCCGTCTGGATCATGTCTCCGTTGTCGATCTGGAAGTGAGGGCTTTCAAATGGGTTCTATGAAGGATTACGTAGGAAGCCTCTTCCTGAAGGAGCTCGTGAAGGGCATGGCGTTGACGGGGCGGCATGTCTTCGCACGGAAGAACACCGTCCAGTTTCCTGAAGAGAAGACGCCGCAGAGCCCGCGTTTCCGCGGACTGCATGCCTTGAGGCGGTATCCGAACGGTGAAGAGCGCTGCATCGCCTGCAAGCTATGCGAGGCGATCTGCCCGGCGATGGCGATCACCATCGAGTCGGAGCAACGGGACGACGGCACGCGCCGGACGAGTCGCTACGACATCGATCAGACCAAGTGCATCTTCTGCGGCTTCTGCGAAGAGGCCTGTCCGGTGGATGCGATCGTCGAGACCCGGATCTTCGAATATCACGGCGAGTCTCGGGGCGACCTGTATTACACGAAGCAGATGCTGCTTGCGGTGGGTGATCGGAACGAAGCTCAGATCGCCAAGGATCGCGAAGTGGATTCTAAGTATCGGTAAACTGCCCGGGGCAGGTTGAAGTACTTTTGCGAGATGCGTTTATGGATTTCCAGACTATAGTTTTTTACTTTCTTTCGACGGTCGTAGTTCTCGCGTCGTTGAGAGTGATCACCGCGAAGAACCCGGTGCATGCGGCACTTTTTCTCGTGCTTGCCTTCTTCTCCGCCGGTGGCATCTGGATGCTCCTGCATGCGGAGTTCCTGGCGATCGCGCTCGTGATGGTCTATGTCGGTGCGGTGATGGTGCTCTTCCTCTTCGTCGTCATGATGCTCGATATCAATCTGGAGAGGATTCGCCAGGGGTTCTGGAGCTACCTGCCCATCGGCGCCCTGATTGGCATCCTGATGCTGGCTGAAATGGTGGTCGTGCTGGGCAGCCGTTACTTCGGACTCGATCGCGTGCCGCAACCCGGGGAGTTTCCGGCGGGTTACAGCAACACCAAGGAACTCGGCCGGCTGATTTACACGGATTACGTGTATCCGTTCGAGCTGGCGTCGATCGTTCTGCTGGTGGCGATGATTGCAGCAGTCGCCCTGACCTTGCGCAAGCGCAATAACGTCAAGAAGATCGATCCGGCCAAGCAGATCGCAGTGAAGCGCGACGAACGGGTGCGTGTCGTCTCGATGGACGCAGAGAAAAAATAAGCTCCGCGGGCGGCTTTAGAGAGGAATTCAGATGCTTTCCCTGTCTCATTATTTGATCCTTGGCGCGATTCTTTTCGCCATCAGCGTCGTCGGAATCTTTCTCAACAGAAAGAACTTGATCGTGCTGTTGATGGCCATCGAATTGATGCTGCTTGCGGTCAATTTGAACTTCGTGGCGTTCTCCTACTACCTGGGTGACGCGGCGGGCCAGATCTTTGTGTTTTTCATCTTGACTGTGGCAGCGGCAGAGTCCGCAATCGGTTTGGCTATTCTCGTGGCTCTGTTCCGTAATCTGCGGACGATTCACGTCGATGATCTGGACAGTCTCAAGGGATAAGGAAGCGTTTCGATGACGGAGATGCAAAAACTCTACCTGCTGGTTCCGCTGGCGCCGCTTTTTGGGGCGATCGTGGCCGGCCTGTTCGGAAAGACCATTGGCCGCACCGGCGCGCACGTCGTGACCATACTCGGTGTCGCTGTGGCTTTCATCGGGTCGGTGTTCGTATTCCAGGATGTCCAGGCGGGGAACACCTTCAACGGAACCCTGTACACCTGGGCGACCAGCGGCGGGATCACTTTTGAAGTCGGTTTCCTGATCGACAACCTGACGGTCATGATGATGCTCATCGTGACCTTCGTGTCCCTGATGGTGCACCTCTACACCATCGGGTACATGTCGGAAGATCCGGGTTACCAGCGCTTCTTCAGCTACATCTCGCTGTTCACGTTCTCGATGCTGATGCTCGTGATGTCCAACAACTTCCTCCAGCTGTTCTTCGGTTGGGAAGCGGTGGGTCTCGTCTCGTATCTGCTGATCGGTTTCTGGTACACCCGTCCGACGGCGATCTTTGCGAACATGAAGGCTTTTCTGGTCAACCGCGTGGGTGACTTCGGCTTCCTGCTTGGCATCGGTCTGATCGCTGCGTTTGCAGGCACTCTCAACTATGCGGAAGTGTTCGCCAAGGCGCCTACTCTCGCGACGATGACCGTTCCGGAAACCGGTTGGCCGCTGATCACCGCAATCTGTATCGGTCTGTTCATCGGCGCGATGGGTAAGTCCGCCCAGGTGCCGCTGCACGTCTGGCTGCCTGATTCGATGGAAGGTCCGACCCCGATCTCCGCGCTGATCCACGCAGCGACCATGGTTACCGCCGGCATCTTCATGGTTGCCCGCATGTCTCCGCTTTTCGAGCTGTCCGAGGCTGCGCTGTCCTTCGTGCTGGTCATCGGTGCGACGACTGCGCTGTTCATGGGCTTTCTCGGCATCGTCCAGAACGACATCA
>RRZT013060669.1_pt1 | contig 22794 bp, 18 predicted proteins | sample 2165551 | NCBI WGS metagenome assembly RRZT01 (sample SAMN10456910, study PRJNA506462) | wastewater metagenome | biome: wastewater; feature: sludge; material: wastewater sludge; isolation source: wastewater sludge with Escherichia coli K12::gfp cells carrying plasmid... | place: USA: Moscow, Idaho... | reverse complement strand
GGTTGTCGTTAGAGTGAGATGTTGGCAATGACGGGTGAAAGGACACGCTATGAGCGGCACAAACGAACCGGACCTCACACGCGAACCGGAGTTTGACCCGGATTTTGATCCAACTGAAGCGCTGGAGGATGCTCGCGAGGCGCGCGAAGCGGCCGAGGACGAAGAGTTCGACACCGCCATCAAGGCCATCGTCTCCTCCGGCCTCATTGCCGGGCCGGATGCGTCAGTTATCGAAGAGATTGTCTACGAAAAAGACGAGGATACGGACACGGCGGACGACGCCGTCGCCACCAACGCCTTCGGAATCCCCAGCAACAACCCTTTCGGCCTTCCGACCATGGGCGATCGCACCGTCGATCCCACCCAGGCCGCCGCCGACCAACTTAACCTCGACCTCCAGGTAGACGCCATCTACCAGTCGATTCTTAAGCGTGCACCGGAGCATAAGATCCAGCCGTCGCTGGAGCGCGTGCGCCTCGCCCTCGACCTGCTTGGTAACCCGCAGCAGGCCTACCACGCTATTCACATCACCGGCACGAACGGTAAGACGTCTACCTCGCGCATGATTGAAGCGTTGCTGCGCGAGCGAGGCCTGCGCACCGGACGCTTTACCTCGCCGCACCTGACCACCGTGCGCGAGCGGATCTGCATCGACGGCCGCGCCATTTCCCGCACCGACTTCATCGCCACCTGGGAGGATATTGAAGCCGTCATCGAGATGGTGGATGCCCGCTCCCTGGCCGACGGCGGCCCGCGCATGAGTTTCTTCGAAGTCTTCACCGTCATGGCCTACGCCGCTTTCGCCAACGCGCCGATCGACGTCGCCGTCGTCGAAGTGGGCATGGGTGGACTGTGGGACGCCACGAACGTTATTGATGGGGACGTTGCCGTCCTGGCCCCGGTCGCGATGGACCACGAGCGCTGGCTGGGATCGGATATCGAGGACATTGCCCACGAGAAGCTGGGCATCGTCAAGCCTGGTGCTGTCCTGGTGTGCGCTGAGCAGCAGCGCCACGTTGCTGACATGGCCGTGGATCGCTGCCGCGAGGTCGGTGCCCGGCTCATCATGGCGGGCCCAGACCTGCATGTCATCTCGCGCGAAACCGCCGTGGGTGGACAGCTCATCTCGGTGCAAACACCCGCCGCCCGCTACGAGGACATTCCACTGGCGCTGCGTGGTGACTACCAGGCGGATAATGCTGCGCTCGCGCTCGCGGCTGTTGAGGCGTTCTTTGATGGGTCGGCGCTTGACGGCATGATCGTGGAGCACGCGCTTATGTCCGTGTCCTCGCCCGGTCGCCTTGAAGTGGTGCGCTCGTCTCCCACAGTCGTGGTGGATGCCGCACACAACCCACATGGGGCCGAGGCTACCGGCCGTGCGCTGCAGGAATACTTCCCGGGCCGCCTCATCGGAGTTATCGCGATGATGGCGGACAAGGATGTCGAGGGTTACCTCGGTGAACTGGAACCCGTCCTCGATGAGGTGGTCATCACCGGTATGCTCACGGACCGCGCCATGCCCGCCGAGGAACTCGCGGAGATTGCCCGGGAGGTTTTCGGTGAGGAGCGCGTTCACCTGGAGGAAGACCTTCTGCTTGCCATTGACTTGGCGGCAGCCCGCGCCGAATCCGATGACACCGCACCGATGACCTCCCCGGCCGTCGTGGTCATGGGTTCGATTCAGCTCGTCGCCTCCGCTCGCACCCTCATGGGAGTGGCTGCCGCTGACGGCGCGTAGGTATACAGGACTGCCTCGCCCAGCTGTCCCGCCTCTCTTTGATGTCTGATCGCCAGCGAAGGATCGCAATCTCTACCGGAGGATCGCAAAGGATTGAGTTTTTTGGAAAGAATTGAGCGCGGCGACAGTGTCCGCGGGCTCAATTCTTTCCCTCATCGTCAATTCTTTGATGGTTGCTGCTGCTCTTTGATGGTTGCTGCCGTACTTCGGGTTTCGTCGTCGTGCGAATCAAGGCGTTGCCCGCGCCACACCATCGCAGTGTAAACAATTATAAAAATCTGTGACGTAGGCCCCACGAATCTCTCAGCGAGGTGAGAGAATGGTCCTCATGAGTACTGAGCGTATTTTGATCCTCGTGAAGCCTGATGGTGTCAGGCGCGGCCTCGTCGGTGAAGTGTTGCGTCGCATCGAGAACAAGGGCTACACCCTCGAGAACATTGCCTATAAGACAGCAACCTCGGAGCTTCTTGCCAAGCACTACAACGAGTTGGTTGACAAGCCCTTTTATCCCGATATTGTGTCGTACATGACATCCGGTCCGCTCGTGGCCGCGGTGTTTAACGGGACACGCGTGATCGAGGGCGTTCGCAACATCGCGGGAGCCACTGATCCGACTAGCGCCGCTCCGGGTACCATTCGTGGCGACCTCGCGTGCGCCAGTGCGAACGGTCAGATCTACAACATCATTCATGCGTCGGACAGCCCGGATAACGCAGAGAAGGAAATCGCCCTCTGGTTTGCCGAGTAACGGCAAGCTAGTCGATTGCAAGGAGGCAATGACAGTGAAGGCACTAATTAACAACCCGCAGGATGTCGTCAATGAGGTTCTGGAAGGGTTTGCCCGTGCCAACGCGGACCTCGTGACCCTGCACAAGGATCCGATATGGGTGGGACGTGCGAATCCGCGCAAGGGAGTTGCAGTCGTTTCCGGTGGCGGCTCGGGCCATGAGCCCCTCCATGCTGGCTTCATTGGCGACGGCATGCTCGATGCAGCGGTGCCTGGAGCCATGTTTACGTCTCCCACACCCGACGCCATCTTTGCCGCCATCGAGGGAGCAGACAACGGCGAGGGTGTGCTGTGCATCGTCAAGAACTACACCGGAGATGTCCTCAACTTCGAGATGGCGGCGGAGCTTGCCGAGGCCAGTGGGCACGATGTGCGCACTGTTCTCGTCCAGGACGACGTCGCCGTGGAGGATTCCACATGGACGGCAGGACGTCGCGGTGTGGCTGGCACCGTATTTGTTGAGAAGATTGCCGGCGCGGGGGCGGCCGCGGGTGGTTCGCTCGACGAGGTGACAGGCGCGGCGCAGGCAATGTCCGACAGCATCCGCTCTATGGGCCTCGCCCTGCGCGGCTGCACCCTCCCGCACGTGGGGGAGCCTGGCTTCGCTTTGAACGACGACGAAGTGGAGATGGGTGTTGGAATCCACGGGGAGCCTGGCCGTGATCGTGTAGCCATGGCGAGCGCGGATGATCTGACAGATACTCTTGTGGATGCCATCCTTGCGGACAAGAAGCTCGCGGCTGGTGACGAGGTGATCGTTCTCGTCAACGGCATGGGTGGCACGCCCGGTTATCAGCTGGACATCGTGTTCCGCCGGGTGGCCCAGCGCCTGGATGAGGAGGGGCTGGTCATCGCCCGCTCGCTGGTTGGCAATTACGTGACGAGCTTGGATATGGAAGGCGTCTCCGTCACCATCGCCAAGGTCGATCAGGTGATGCTCGACCAGTGGGATGCTCCCGTTCACACCCCCGCATTGCGGAAAGGATGCTGACGATGACCCTTGGCCAGACGTGGGCGCTCGCATGGACGGCACTGGCGGCTGAGTCAGCGCATTCTCATCGCGAGGAGCTCACTGCCCTCGATCGTGCAATCGGCGACGCCGATCACGGCGAGAATCTGGACCGTGGGTACACGGCGGTCCAGGCGGCATTCGAGCAGGCTCTTCCCCAGGATCCTGCTCAGACATTTAAATCCGTGGCCATGACTCTCATGTCCAAGGTGGGCGGGGCGTCGGGTCCGCTTCTTGGGACGGCTTACCTGCGGATGTCAATGAAGGCGTCGGCGGATATGGGCCCGCAAGAGATCGCGGACCTAATTGAGGCGGCTAATGCGGGCATTCAAGCTCGTGGAAAGGCCACCGAGGGCGAAAAGACGATGGTGGATGCGTGGGCGCCGGCCTCTCGTGCTGCGCAGGCTGCAGTCGATGCCGGCGGGGATTGCCTCACTGTCCTTCAAGCGGCGGCGGAGGCTGCCGCCGCTGGCGCTGAAGCCACCAAACCTATGGTCGCCACCAAGGGTAGGGCTTCCTACCTCGGCGAACGATCCGCCGGGCATCTGGATCCCGGCGCAGTTTCCACTTCATATCTACTACAAGCAGCAGCAAAGGCGGCAGAAAAATAATGACAATCGAAACTATCGGATTTGTACTCGCATCGCACTCGAAAGCAGCGGCCGAGGCTGTTGGTGCGCTGACGAAGGAAATGGCTCCTGATGTTGTGGCCGTCCCCGTGGGCGGAGACGCCTCCGGTGGCTTTGGTTCCGACCCTGCCGCCGTGCTTGCCGCCTGTGAAAAGGTTGAAGAGACGTGCGAGCGCGTGATTATTATGGCGGATCTTGGTTCGGCTCGTATGAGCGCCGAGATGGCAGTTGAGGCTGGTTCGGCGGCCGCTGATGGTACGCCGCGCCGTGCCATGGGCCCCGGTCCATTCCTGGAGGGTTCCGTTGCCGGTACGGCGTCGGCGCAGGCCGGTGCACGGCTGGCGGACGTGGTGCGCTCGATTGCTTCGGCGCTCGAATACTGGCGTGACTACAAGGTGCCCGAGGCTGAGAAGCCAGCTGCTCGCGACAGTGACGGCTTCCTGTCCCAGGTCATGGTTGTCGACGACGCCGGCCTGCACGCCCGTCCCGCAGCCATGCTCGCTCAGCTTGCAGCCCAGGAGCCAGTCAAGATCTTCGTCAACGGCGTGGAAGCTGACTCGATGATGGAGCTACTGCTGCTTGGTGTGAAGAAGGGTGAGCGCGTTATCGTGTCGAGCCCGGCTCGCGGCTCCGAGGAGTCCGTCAAGCGTATCGCTGCTGCGATCGCCGGTGGACTAGCTCGCGCCTAAGTATCATTACATACAACGCTCTTGGGACCCTGCGATTGACGCGAGGGTCCCAAGTGTTTCTTGGGGCATATTCGCCTATTGTGGATTCGTGCACCTGAAATCGCTGACGCTCCGAGGCTTCAAGTCCTTCGCATCGTCAACCACTATGCGCTTTGAACCGGGCGTGAATTGTGTGGTTGGACCGAATGGCTCAGGTAAATCGAACGTGGTGGATGCGCTCGCTTGGGTCATGGGAGAGCAGGGGGTGAAGAACCTGCGCGGCGGGCTGATGGCCGACGTTATTTTTGCCGGAACGGCGAAGCGCCCGGCGCTTGGCCGCGCAGAAGTGGCCCTGACAATCGATAATTCCGACGGCGTCCTCCCCATCGATTACTCGGAAGTGACAATTTCGCGCACACTGTTCCGCTCGGGTGGTTCGGAGTACGCCATCAATGGAACAGCCTGCCGTCTTCTCGATATTCAGGAACTACTCTCAGATACCGGCATGGGCCGGGAGATGCACGTCATTATTGGCCAGGGCAAGCTTGATGCGGTTCTCACGGCATCGCCCGAAGATCGCCGTGGTTTCATTGAAGAAGCGTCCGGCGTGCTCAAGCACCGCAAGCGCAAGGAGAAGGCGCTGCGCAAGCTGGAGTCGATGGCCGGGTCCCTGACGAGGATCGAAGATTTGGCGGCGGAGCTGCGACGCCAGCTGGGACCGCTCGCTCGCCAAGCGGAAGCAGCTCGCCGGGCCGACATCATTCGTGCGGACGTACGCGATGCCCGTGCCCGCCTCCTCGCCGACGACCTTGCCCAAGTCCAGGGCCTCATCCAAGCCCAGCATGTGAGCGAGACGGAAGTGACGCGCGCTCGCGAACGAAACGCCGCCGAGGTAGGTGCCATGCAGGCCAACGTCGCTGAGCTGGAAGCCACGCTGCAGACTCTACGCCCTGAACTTGCGGGTCTCACTCGACAGTGGGAAGGTCTCGTCACCTTGGAGGAGAGGTTCCGTTCTCTCGCACAGTTGGCCGTTGAACGGCAGCGGTCATTGATGAATCGGGACTCCGACAGCTACCGCGGCGAGCGACCGGAAGATATCCGTGAGCGCGCGAAGCGTTCACTCACCCAGGAGGAAGCGTTACGCGACGAGGTCCGGGCGTCAGCAGATCGTCTCGATGCTGCCGTCGCCGCCCGGGAAACATTGGAGCAGTCCGAGCGATCAATGGAACGCACGATCGCCGATCTTAACCGCCGTCTCGCCGACCACCGAGAGATGACGGCGCGCCTCACGGGTCAGGTGAACGCGGCGCGGGCCCGCATCGAGGGGCTTGACGGGGAAATTGAGAGGGTCACCGCCGCTGGAGAAACAACCGTGCGGCGTCTTCAGGAATCACAGGTTCAGCGTGAGGAGTTGGAGCAGGAACTCTCGCAGCAGACGGGCGACGACGGCGACCTGCGCGCCGAGTACGAACGGCTGACGCACGAGATGGAGACGGTGCACGCTGATCTGGCAAAACAGCGGGCGGAGCGGCAGTCGTGTGGCGAGAGTGTGGCATCGTGGAAGGCTACGGCTGAGACGTTGGCGCTCGCCCTTGAACCCGAGGATGCCACGGCGTGGATTCTGGAATCTGGGCACTCCTCTCTCGGACAGGTCCGTGATGCCATGGAAGTTGTTCCCGGTTGGGAGAGCGCGGCGGAAGCGGCGCTGGTTGGTGCGGTGTCCGGCATCGGAGCTCATGACGTAGCACAAGCGATTATGCTGCTCAGCAGTGCGCGGGCAGCGCATGCTGGCCGCGTCGAGATCACAATTGCGACGGAAAGTGTCAGGGATAGCGCCAGCACCATCGTGTCTGCGGAGGTGGCTGCCACAGGTGAAGTGGACATCCCCGCAATACTGGCCCGTATCCGCACGGAGACCGGGCTGTCGGCACAGGCCGTGTGGGCGCCCGACGTGGTCACCACAACCGGACCGTTGAGCACAACGATCACGGATCTTCTTCGCGACACGGTCTTGGCTATTGACCTGGAGGTCGCCGAGAAGCTTCTGGAAGCTGGCGTGCCGCGAGTGGTTACCTCAACGGGTGATGTGGTGACAGCTGGACGTGCGTTCGGAGGTGAGGTGTCGCCGTCGTCGTCGCTGGAAAGGCAGCGAGTCCACCGTGAGGCGGTCGCGGAAACCGAGAAGGCACAGGCGCAGCTGGACCGCTGCGTCGCGAACCTGGCGGAAACTGAAGAACTACAGGCGACCCTCCAGAAGCAGAAGGATACGGTCAACTCCCAGCTGGTGGCCCAGAACTCGCAGGCGGCAGCGCTCGCGGCGCAACTACAGGTGGTCAAGCGGTCCGAGCAGTTGCTTGTGCAAGAACGGGTGCGTACGCAGGAGCGTCTGGATCGGCTCGCGAGGGAGCTTGAGCAGCGTCGGCAGGATCTGACAGAGGTAGAAACGAAGCAGCGGGATCATTCTGCCAATCCTGACGAGCTTGCAGATGAACTGGCATCCGTCCAGCAGCAATACGGTGCCGCCCACACAGCCACCCGGAAAGCGCGCCAGGAAGAGACTGAGGCGCGGCTCAGACTACGCACCAGTGAGGAGCGGCTGCGCGCCGTGGTAGGCAAGGCCGAGGCGTTGGAACGTCATGCGCAAGCCGCTGAAGAACGTATTGAGAGGGCACGGCGAACTGCGGAGCGCCGGGACGTGTCTCGGCAGATAGCGGCCGGTGTGGAAGAGGATGCGCGTCGCGTGCTGACTGCCGTCGGTTCCCTCAAAGATGAGGTGGGGGAGAAGCGTCAGCGCCAGGAGGCACAGCTCGCAACAACGGATGCGGAACTTAAGGTAGAGCGGCAGAAGCTTGATTCCCTCCAGCAGACAGCGCGCAAGCTTGCTGATAGCGGCCATCATCATGAACTCCAGCGTGCCGAATCGCGGTTGCGTTACGAGCAGTTGGCAATGCAGTCGTCGGAGATTCTCGGCACCCAAGCGGAGGATCTTATCAACGAGTACGGACCGCACCTGCCTGTACCTACCGCGAAGGGGGATGTTCCTTACGTGCGGGAGGAGCAGGAGCGCCGCCTGGCTACAGCGGAGCGGTCTCTCGCGCGGTTGGGAAAGATCAATCCCCTCGCTCTGGAGGAGCATGCGGCGTTGGAGGAGCGGCAGAAATATTTGTCGGACCAGCTTGCCGACCTCAAAAAGTCCCGTGATGACCTGCTTCATATCGTGCGGGACATCGATGAGCATGTCGAAGAAGTGCTCGATTCCGCGTTGCGGGACGTCTCTCAATATTTTGAGGTGGTGTTTGAGCGTCTCTTTCCAGGCGGGCAGGGACGTATGGTGCTTACCGACCCGGGGAGCCCGCTCACTACCGGCGTGGAACTCGAGGCGCGCCCGCCCGGCAAACGAGTCAAGAGGCTCTCGCTGCTGTCAGGTGGAGAGCGGTCACTGACGTCGATCGCGTTTATGGTGGCTATCTTCATGGCTCGTCCCTCGCCGTTTTACGTCATGGACGAAGTGGAAGCGGCGCTCGACGATGTCAACCTTTCGCGCCTTCTAGACATCTTCCGCGATCTTCAGAAGTCCTCGCAGCTGTTGGTGGTGACCCATCAGAAGCGGACGATGGAGATTGCTGACACCCTCTATGGAGTGACAATGCGCGACGACGGCGTCTCCCACGTTATTTCTCAACGCATGCGAGACGTTACTCCAACTAGTTTGTGAGGTGAAATTATTCGAGGGTTTATTGCTAGTTTGGGTTATGAAAAATTAGCCGATACGGATGATATGGTCGAGAATCCCCACCGTGCTCACTAGCTCTTGTTACTCCGTATCAACCTGTTGATACGCGCCGGAAACTCGATGTTAGCCATCTGTTATAAAAGGTGGATGACAGCGAGTTTGAATGTTAAAGAATTCACCCCGAGCTCGATGAGATCACAGTATAAATTCGGACAAATTGGGCGATAATAAAAGGGTGATTGTCTCGACATTGATTATTCTCTTTATTCTGGCTGCTGCAACTGCGGTGTATGTTGGCGTTTTCTACACGCGCCACAACGATGTATCCGGTTGGGTCGCCGAATCGGTGGACGCCTGGCGTTCTGATTCGCTGGCCACCGATGATTTTGAGATTCACTATGAGAACGGGCGTGTAGGGGACCTCTTCGAGTCATTCCCCGAGGACCAGAAGGCCTACGTCACCCCCGAAGATGTTGAGCAGACCTGGGAACAGATGGTGAGCCTTGAGCGTGATGCCGCTGGCCACGTCAAGGAAGCTGCCGCCCCGGTGATCGCTAAGGTTGCGGGGAAGTTGCGCCGCAGCGCGGATAGCGCCGCCTCTGCTCCTGAAGCTGTATCGCTTCCTATCCCGGCGTTGGATGTCACGCCGGATGCGATGAATAAGAACCAGCCGCTGAGCGTTTGAGGCACTGTATCTGAGGCATAAGCGTGAACGGGGGCGGGTCCACTTGGACCCGCCCCCGTCGCGTTTCTTCATGCCAGCCTCCCAACGTGTGTCGTTTTCGGACTCACGCAACGCATTGTCCATAGGAAAAACTGTCGCACGTTACAGAAAACGCCACTCCTTTGGCTCGCAGGCAGTTCCACGCTTCCTTTGGCTCGCAGGCCACACCAACTCCCACACTTAGTCAGCCGAGGCTTCCTCCCGGCTCTCTATAAAGGCCGCCACACAATCGCGGATGTCTTGCTCGCTGTGAGCCGCCGAGAGTTGCACACGGATCCGTGCCCGTCCCAGGGGCACCACCGGGTAGGAGAAGCCCGTGACGTACACGCCGCGGCCAAGCATCGCGGTGGCGATATCGGAGGCGAGGCGGGCGCCGTCGTCGCCGGTGAACATGACGGCAACGATCGGATGGCTCCCGGGCAGTAATTCGAACCCGGCGTCGGTCATCAAGCGGCGGAAGAGTCCGGCGCTCGCGGCCACCCGGTCGCGCAGGTGGTCGCCTGCCTCCGCCAGGTCCAGTGCCTCAAGCGACCCGGCGACAATCGCCGGAGCCACAGCGTTAGAAAACAAGTAGGGTCGTGCCCGCTGCTTGAGCAGTTCCACCAGTTCGCGCGGCCCGGCCACGTAACCTCCGGCCGCGCCGCCGAGAGCCTTGCCGAGCGTTCCCGTGAGGATGTCCACCCGGTCTTCCACTCCGAACAGAGAGGGGGTGCCTGCGCCGTGTGCGCCCACGATGCCCACGGCGTGCGAATCATCCACCATGACCATTGCGCCAAAGGCTTCGGCAAGGTCGCAGATTTCGGGAAGCCGCGCGAAGTAACCGTCCATGGAGAAGACGCCGTCGGTGACGATGAGGATACGGCGCGCCCCATTTTCTCGGGCAATGCGCAGCTTCTCGCGTAGGTCGTCCATGTTTGAGTTGCGATAGCGCAGTCGCTCGGCCTTGCATAGGCGAATGCCGTCGATGATGGAAGCATGGTTGAGTTCGTCGGAGACCACCGCATCTTCGGGGCCGAGTAGTACTTCGAAGATGCCGCCGTTGGCGTCGAAGCAGGAGGCGAAAAGGATCGAGTCCTCCATCCCGACGTACGTGGCGATGCGCTGCTCCAGCTCGCGGTGGATGGTCTGGGTGCCGCAGATGAAGCGCACGGAGGCGGTGCCGTAGCCAAAGTCATCAAGCCCGTGTTTGGCCGCCGCGATGACTTCAGGATTATCCGCCAGTCCAAGATAGTTGTTGGCGCAGAAGTTGAGGCAGTCTCCGAGGTCGGTGGCGATGTGCGCCGACTGCGCCGTGGTAATGGGGCGTTCGGCCTTGTACAGCCCTCCCGCGCGGATGGCGTCGAGATCCGCCGCGATTTCCTCACGAATAGTGAACATCAGTGACTCCAATCCATGATGACTTTGCCGCAGTTGCCCGAGCGGGCGGTGGCGAACGCCTCGGCCCAGTCGGTCGCGTCGAAACGATGGGTGATGATGGAACGGATCTGCTCGCGCAGGGTCGCAGATCCGACCAACAACGTCGTGGCCTTGAACCAGGTGTCGAACATCATGCGTCCGTATACGCCTTGCAGGGTAAGCATGCGGGTAATGACCGTGTTCCAATCGATGGCGTAAGGGTGAGAGGGCAGGCCGAGCATGGCGATGTTGGCCCCGAAGTTACATAGCTCGATCATCTGCGCCATCGCCTGTGGACTGCCGCTCATCTCCAATCCCACGTCGAATCCTTCGCGGATGCCGAGGCGGGGAAAGACCTCGGCGAGATCGTCCCGCGACACGTTGACGGTCTCAATGCCCTCGATAACATGCGCCAGCTTGAGGCGTTCATCCGAGATATCCGTGAGCACCACCTGGTTCGCCCCGACATGGCGCGCGATAGCCGCCGCCATGGTGCCAATCGGGCCGGCCCCGGAGATGAGGACATCCTCGGTGGCGAGGGGATACTGGAAGGCGGTGTGGACGGCGTTGCCAAAAGGGTCGAAGAGGGCGCCAAGATCCGGATCAATGATGTCCGGTTGCACCCACACGTTGCGCGCCGGGACGACGACGTAGTCCGCAAACGCTCCGTCACGATCCACGCCCACTGATTTCGTCCGAAGGCACATGTGATGGCGTCCGCGTCGGCAATTTGAGCAGCGGCGGCACACGACATGACCTTCAACGGATACTCGTTGACCCACGTGCAGCTCATCCACGCCTTCGCCCTCGGGGACGCTTGACCCCACCTCGACAATCTCTCCGTAGAACTCGTGCCCGATGATCTGACCGGGCTGTACGTGGGCAGCTGCGAAATCGTCCCACGACTCGATGTGAAGATCCGTTCCGCACAATCCCGTGCGTAACACCCGGATCTTCACCTCCGACCGTCCCGTCACGGGTTCCGGAACCTCCCGTAGCTCCAGCCCCGGCCCTTTGTGGGGCTTGACCAGTGCACGCATATGTATCTCCCTCGCCTTTGAGTAGTGAGAGATTGCGCCGATGGTAGACAAGATTCCGTGACATCCGTAGTAGGTCAAGACCCATTGGCGTGATCTCTTTCCCTCAAGACTAGGTGGTCCGGGTCACCTTTTGTGGAAGAACGACGACGGCGACGGAAAGCACTGGCATAACCCGCGGCAAGTAAGGAAGACTGGCACTTGTGGATACCCAGACAATCATCATTGCAGTAGTAGCCTTGCTGCTTGCCGCGGGCGTGATCACCGGCCTTGTGATGGGCCAACGCCGCCGCAATCAGCTTGAGGCACCCAAAACAGAACAGCCTCCGGTCCTTTCGGACGCCGCCGGACACACCGCTGAAGCACCCGTTACCGAGGCTCCCGCCGAAGTGACAGCGGAGCCGGAGATCTTAGTTCCGGCCATTGAGCTTCCCGAATCGGTTCCCTCGCGTATGCAGCGCCTGCGCGCGCGCTTGGCGCGCTCCGGCGGTTTCGGTCAGTCTCTTCTCTCCATCCTCTCGCGTGGCGACCTTTCGCCAGCAGATTGGGAGGAACTGGAGGACACCCTTCTCATGGCGGACGTCGGTTTGGAACCGACCACCCAGATCATGGAGAACCTCAAGACCCAAACGAAGGTTGAAGGTACTCGCGACCCGCAGCGGGTGCGTGCGATTCTCCGCGCCGAACTTCTCAAGCTCGTCGATCCCACGATGGATCGCAGCATCTCGACTACACCCGGAGTGGGCGACGACGGCGCCCCGCATCCGGCCACCATGCTCATGGTGGGAGTCAACGGCACCGGCAAGACCACCACCGTGGGCAAGCTGGCCCGTGTTCTGGTGGCCGAGGGTCAGTCAGTTCTTCTTGGTGCTGCGGACACCTTCCGCGCCGCCGCCGCTGACCAGCTCAGCACCTGGGGCGAGCGTGTGGGCGTGGATGTTATTCGTTCGGAGCGCGAGGGTGCCGATCCGGCGTCCGTGGCTTTTGAGGCCGTCAAGGTAGGCCGCGAGCGCGGCGTCGACGTCGTCCTCGTGGATACGGCGGGCCGCCTTCAGAACAAGGCGGGCCTCATGGACGAGCTGGGCAAGATCAAGCGCGTTATGGAGAAGCAGGCCCCGGTGCGCGAGGTATTGCTCGTTCTCGACGCCACAACCGGCCAGAATGGCCTGCAGCAGGCCAGAGTGTTCTCCGAGGTAACGGGCATCACGGGTATCGTGCTGACGAAGCTGGATGGCACCGCCAAGGGTGGCATTGTTATCGCGGTGCAGCGCGCACTTGGTGTCCCGGTGAAGTTCATCGGACTGGGCGAGGGCGCAGACGATCTCGCTCCCTTCGATCCAGAAGGTTTCGTCGACGCACTGCTGGGCTGATACCTACGCGAGGCGTGGACGCCGTCGTCGCTAGAGAGACGCGAGTCACAGGTAAGGAAACTACTTGTGGCCCGCGTCTCTTATTTTTCCAACGTTTTACAAATCTGTATCATCGCGGCTAAATCTGTTACACGGTAGTAACAGATGTGCCCCCTGAATGAAATCGCGACCATGGAAACTTCTAACTATGAGCCGGCCGAAGGAGCCGGACGCTAGGAGGACACCATGGAAGCCCTCGATACGGGCGCGACAGCCTGGATGCTCATGTCAGCATCCCTCGTGCTGCTCATGACACCTGCACTGGCTTTCTTCTATGGAGGAATGAGCCGGACCAAGTCCGTCCTCAACATGATGATGATGTCGATGGGCGTACTCGCCGTCATCGGCGTTATTTATCCGTTGTGGGGATACTCGATGAGCTACGGAGCAACGTCCGTGGGTGGTCTGTTTGCTAATCCCTTCGATGGATTCAACCTTGCCGGCCTAATTTACGACGCCGATGGCAACTTCGTTCTTGACGGCATGGGAGTGCCTGTCATCGTAGGAGTTGCTTTCCAGGCAACCTTCGCGATTATTACCGTGGCCCTCATCTCCGGCGCCATCGCCGATCGCACCAAGTTTTCAACCTGGCTGGTCTTCTCCGGCATCTGGGCAACCCTCGCTTACTTCCCGATGGCTCACATGGTGTGGGGTGGCGGACTGCTGTCCGGCTCGGAGAACAGCCTCGCCTCGATGATCTTCGGAAGTACGGATGGCGAAGCAAACGTGGCGCCCATTGACTTCGCGGGCGGCACCGTTGTTCATATCAACGCCGGTATTGCGGCGTTGGTTCTCGCGCTTGTCGTCGGTAAGCGTAAGGGATTCGGCAAGCAGGCCTTCCGCCCCCACAACATCCCCTTCGTCATGCTGGGTGCTGCCCTGCTGTGGTTTGGATGGTTCGGCTTCAATGCGGGTTCGGCTTTCACCGCCGACGGCGCCGCGGGCCTCGCCTGGGTGAATACCACCAGTGCCACCGCCGCAGCCATCCTGGGATGGATCATCACCGAGAAAGTGCGTTTTGGCCACATGACGGCCCTCGGTGCAGCTTCAGGTGTTGTTGCGGGCCTCGTTGCTATCACGCCAGCCGCTGGGTCCGTGAGCCCATTTGGAGCCATCGTCCTGGGTGCCATCGTGGGATCGGTATGCTCACTGGCTATCGCACTCAAGAACAAGTTCGGATACGACGATTCGCTTGACGTGGTGGGTGTTCACCTTGTGGGCGGCCTTATCGGCACCGTGCTCGTGGGCCTTCTTGCCACCGATACCGGCCTCTTCTACGGCGGTGGCATCAAGCAAACTATTGTCCAGATCGTGATTGCAGTGGTTGCGCTGATCTACTCTGGAGTTATCACGGCTATCATCGCCTATGTACTGAAGGCCACCATGGGTTGGCGTGTCAGCGACGAAGATGAAGACCGCGGAATTGATTCCGCCGAACACGGAGAGTCCGCATACGATCAGTTGGTCGGCGCCTACTCGAAGGAGATCTGACCATGAAGCTTGTTACAGCAATCATCCAGCCGCACCGCCTCGAAGAGGTCAAGAAGGCCGTTATGGCCGAGGGAGTCAAGGGTATGACTGTCTCCCAGGTCAATGGCTACGGCCGCCAGAAGGGCCACACCGAGGTATACCGCGGTGCCGAATACACCGTTGATCTTCTCCCCAAGGTCAAGATTGAACTGGTGTGCTCCGATAGCGATGCCGAAGCGATCGCCCAGACTATCGCCTCCTCGGCCCGCTCCGGTCGTATCGGAGACGGCAAGATCTGGATTACCTCGGTTGAGCAGGTTATCCGCGTACGAACCGGCGATTCCGGAGAAGACGCACTGTAGGAGGTTGCGCCAGTATCGGCGCAATCTCTAGGTCATCAGGACTGTTTGGTCCTGGATGCGTTTGCGGGGGAGGGTCCGAGCTTGTCAGTTCGGACCCTTTCTCGTCAGAGATTGTGCCACGAGGGTAGCGCTTCGTGGCGAGATCTCTCGCCACCCTCGTCAATTGATATTCGAGAAGATTGACGTTTAAGAAAGAGGACCCATGGCTTTGGACACGACTTCAGAAACGGCTCCGGAATCGACTCCGGAGGACGATCTCGCGATTCTCCACCTGCGCGACCTCCGACGCACCATCACCCCGGCCGGGCGAGTTTCGCGAGCCCAATGGACGACGCTCACCGAGCGAGCTCTCGTTGAGCTGTGGGAAAGTGCGCTCTCGGACCAGGGCGTGATTGGTGAACCTAAGGGTCTGGCGCTCGCGGCAGTCGGTTCGCTCGGCCGTCGTGATTGCGGGCCTGAATCGGATATCGACCTCGTCCTGCTGCACGACGGCGGCGTCCACCTCGAGTTGCGTGACGGCATTCAGGGACTCGCGGATGCCCTGTGGTACCCGATCTGGGACTCCCACATTGAACTCGATCACTCGGTTCGATCACTCAAAGAGTGTCGCGGTATAGCGAAGACGGACCTCAAAGCCTCCCTGGGGTTGCTGGATATCCGTCGGATTGCGGGAGACCGCACGCTGGTGGAGAAAGCAACCTCCGCAATTCTCGCGGACTGGCGTTCGGGCGCACGGCTTCGCTTCGATGAAATCGCCGAGGATCAGACCGAACGTCGCCGCCGGTTTGGTCGCCTCGCCTACCTTATCGAGGGCGATATTAAAGAAGCCGCGGGCGGGCTGCGTGACGGCATCCTCATCAAGGCACTTGTGGCCTCCTGGCTCGCAGAACGTCCTGCCATCGAGTATGAGGATTCCTACGAGTTCCTTCTCGACGTACGCGACGCGCTGGCAAGTGTCAGCCATCGGCACAACCATGTGTTGCGCCTTGGTTATCAAGACGAGGTCGCAGAGCTTCTCGGATTCACGGGGGAGAGCGGGCATGATCCGGCCGATGAGCTTTTGATGCACATCGCTCAGGCTGCCCGCACCATCCGTGCCGCCTATGCGGATACGTTGCGCCGGGCGCGAGGAAGCCTGCGAACCCCGGAACGCACGCGCTTCCAGCCGCGCCTCGTGCGTGGACGCGTGGTCCCGCCTTATCTAGAGGAGCTGGCACCGGGAGTGGGTGAGCGAAGTGGCGAACTGGTACTGACCAGCACTGCCAATCCTGCTGATCCTCGCGTGCTCTTCTCGTTGATGCGCGTGGCTGCCGAACGTGATGTGCCTATCCGTCCGGCCACTCTCCAACATGTGGAGCGCGCCGGTGCGGGACGCGAGTTATCCTTCCGTTGGCAACTGGGAGAGGCCTGGCCACGTTGGGCGCGACAGGATTTTGAGGCTGTCGTAGAGTCTGGGCAGAACCAGGTGGGTGTCTGGGAACTTCTCGATATCGCGGGGCTCTTCACGCAGCTTGTCCCGGTGTGGGAAGAGGTTCGCAACCTCCCGCAGCGCTCGATCATCCACCGACACACCGTTGATCGTCATCAGATCGAGGCATTGTCACTGCTCCCGGGCGTGCATTCACTTGGTATGTCGATGAATGAGCTGCGCCCTCGGCGCCGTACAGCGTTACTGCTTGCCACTCTTTTCCATGACATCGGCAAGCGCCCGGGCCACCCGGACCACGCCGAGCGTGGCGCGGAGATGATCCCAGATATCCTCACGCCGATGGGATACGAGCAGGCCGTGATTGACGACGTCGTCGTCCTTGTTCGCCATCACCTTCTTCTGGGAGGTCTTGCGACCTCAGCTGATCCCGAAGATCCGGAGACCTGGGAGTTGATCTCCGCCGCTGTCAACGGAGATGCTGAGCTGCTCACTTGCCTGCACCTGCTGACTCAAGCGGACGCGTCCTCTTGCAAGCCTGAGGCCTGGGATCAGTGGAAGGCGATACTTGTGGCGAATCTGGTAGCCAACACGAGAGGATCGCTGGCGTAGACTGTGGGGCAGTAACTATTTGACCGCGACTCAAAGGTAGGCCTGTGTTCAACACACTCTCCGACCGCATTACCGGATCTTTCAAGAACCTGCGCTCCAAGGGGCGGCTGTCTTCAGCGGACGTTGAACAGACGATTAGTGAGATTCGGCGTGCTCTTCTGGACGCCGACGTCGCCCTGCCCGTCGTCCGTTCGTTCACCTCAGCCGTGCGTGAGAAGGCCACCGGCGCGCTCGCGTCGCAGGCCCTTAACCCCGGCCAGCAGGTTGTTCGCATCGTTAACGACGAACTCGTAGAGATTCTCGGCGGCGAGTCACGCGACCTCAATACGGCTACCAGCGGTCCCACCGTCATCATGTTGGCGGGTCTGCAGGGTGCGGGTAAGACCACCCTGGCTGGAAAGCTCGGCTTGTGGCTGCGCGAGCGCGGCAACAAGGTGTTGCTCGTTGCCTCCGATCTTCAGCGTCCCAACGCGGTCCAGCAGTTGGAGGTTGTGGGTACGCGGGCCGATGTGGATGTCTGGGCGCCCGAGCCGGGCAACGGCGTAGGCGACCCGGTTCAAGTTGCGCGCTCCGGAGTGGAATTCGGACGTGACCAGGGCTACGACGTCGTCGTCGTGGACACAGCTGGCCGCCTCGGTGTTGACCAAGAGATGATGCAACAGGCCATCGATATCCGCGATGCCGTGAGCCCGCACGAAATCCTCTTCGTCGTTGACGCGATGATCGGCCAGGATGCTGTGGCCACCGCCAACGCCTTCAAGGATGGCGTGGGCTTCACCGGCGTGGTGGTCTCCAAGCTGGACGGCGACACTCGCGGTGGCGCGGCACTCTCCGTCCGCGGTGTGACCGGCCGTCCCATTCTCTTCGCCTCCACCGGTGAGAAGCTCGAGGACTTTGAGCGCTTCCACGCCGATCGTATGGCCTCGCGCATCCTCGATATGGGTGACATCCTCACTCTCATCGAGCAGGCTGAGCGCACCTGGGACGAGCAGCAGCAGGCTGAGCTCGCTACCAAGATGGCCGACGGCGACTTCACTCTCACGGACTTCATCGATCAGCTTAACCAGATCAAGCGTATGGGTTCCATGAAGAAGATCATGGGCATGCTGCCGGGGATGGGCCAGTACCGCGATGCCCTCGATGCTTTTGATGAGAGCTCGGTGGATCGCATTGAGGCCATCGTCAACTCCATGACGCCTGCCGAGCGCAACGATCCGAAGATCCTCAATGGCTCGCGCCGCTTGCGTATCGCCAAGGGCTCCGGTACCACGGTGCAAGAGATCAACGCCTTTATCGAACGATTTATGCAGGCAAAGAAGATGATGCAGCAGATGTCGCGCGGTGGCGGCGTTCCCGGAATGCCGGGCATGCCAGGGATGCCGGGTGCCGGTGGCTCGCGCAAGGCTAAGCGTCAGCAGCGCAAGACCTCCGGTAACAAGAAGGGCCGCTCCGGTAATCCGGCGAAGCGTGCTCGCCAGGAAGCCGAAGCAGCGGCACGCGCGAATCTAGAGTCGCAGAGCGGGGCGCCGGTGAAGGGCTCGGCGTTTGGCGCAGCTGCGCCCACTCCCGATCCTCGGCTGGCGGGACAGATGCCGAATATGGACGACATCGACCTCAAGGACTTGCAGCGCTTCCTGCGCTAGCACACGGGGTTTCTTACTCTGACGCATAGACACAAAAGATGTCGAGACAAAAGCCCGGGCCCGCACCAATGAGTGTGCGGGCCCGGTCGTACGTCCGGTAGATATCACCTGTGGGGCGGCGATACCGCCTAGAAATCGAGGGGGATGTACCCCTCGGGGATGTCGTCATAGGAACTGGGATCCTCGATCGGTTCCACATGCACCATCACCTGCAGGTCGTGAACGGTCTCCTTGAGTTCGCTCTTGATGGTTTCGGCGAGCTTGTGGCTGCGATGCACGGACCATGAGCCCGGCACGAGAAGGTCCACGTTAAGGAAGGACATGCGGCCAGAGGCGCGCGTCTGGAGTCCATGGAAGGTCACCTCGTCACTGGCGTACGTGCGCAGCACGTTGATGAGTGCCGCATTCTGTTCATCGGGTAGGGCAACGTCCATGAGTCCGAGCATGGAGGACCGGATGAGCTTGAAACCGGTGACGGTGATATTGATGGCGACAATGAGCGCGACAATCGGATCGAGAATATCCCAGCCTGTCAGTCCCACGAGCCCGATGCCGAGGAGCACGCCGGCGCTGGTGACGACGTCGGTCATAAGATGTGCGCCGTCCGCCTTGAGAGTGGGGGAGCGATGGGTGCGCCCCGCGCGCAGAAGCACGAACGCGACCGCGCCATTAATAATCGAGGCGACAACCGAAATGAGCAGGCCGACGCCCACATTGTCCAGCGGACGCGGGTTGAGGATGCGCTCAATGGTGGCGAAGATGATGACGGAGGCCGCGGCAAGGATCATGGCGCCCTCAATACCCGCAGAGAAGTACTCGGCTTTCGAGCGTCCGAAGGCGAAGCGAGCGTCGGCAGGCTTGGCTGCCTGGTGGAGAACGACGACGGCGACCAGCGCTGCGACGAGATTCACCACCGATTCTGCCGCATCGGAGAGCAGACCGACTGAACCGGTCATGAGGTAGGCACCCGCCTTGAGGGCGATGGTTGCCAGCGCTGCCGCAACGGAGAGCCACGCGAATTTTGTCAGAGATTTTGCCACCCAGACATTGTGGGCCTTTGTGCCTGGGAAACCCAAGGTGAGACCCCCAAATGCAAGGGACCGCACGATGTTCGGCGGACCGAAGCGTAGGACTTCGGTCCAGGGTAGGGTGGGTGGTCTGGTGGCCCGAAGTAATGCATACCACGATGCGGCACGATTGCCGAGATTGCGCGGTTTCTGGCACAATGGAGCGTTGTACTCGGACGAACGAGGTCCCTCTCAACTCCGTGTCGTCCCTGTCTCGAACCCCGTTTCCAACGTCCCCCGTTGGTTAATGGTGCGTTCACCCCAAGAACAAGGAGTGACCACTCAAGTGGCAGTCAAGATTCGTCTTAAGCGCATGGGTAAGATCCGTGCACCTTTCTACCGTGTCGTCGTTGTCGATTCCCGCAAGCGCCGTGATGGCGCCGTGATCGAGGAGATCGGTCAGTACCACCCGACCGAGAACCCCTCCGTCATCAAGATCGATTCCGATCGTGCACAGTACTGGCTCTCGGTTGGCGCTCAGCCGTCCGATGCTGTTAAGCAGCAGCTCAAGGTCACCGGTGATTGGCAGAAGTTCAAGGGTCTGCCGGGCGCCGAAGGCCGCCTCCAGGTCAAGGGTGTCAAGGACGTCGAAGCAGACCGTAAGGCTGCTGTCGAGTCGGTTCAGAACGATGCCGAGAAGCGTCGCGCCGCTGCTGCAGCTGCAGCAGCCGAAGCAGCAGCTGCCCCGGCCGAAGCTGAAGCCGGAGAGGACGCCTGATGCTTGCCGATGCCCTGGAGCACTTGGTCCGTGGAATTGTTGACTCGCCCGATGATGTCGAGGTGCAGTCACGCAATACCCGCCGTGGAGAGCTCCTCGAGGTCCGGGTTAACCCGGATGACCTCGGGCGCGTCATTGGACGCAACGGGCGCACGGCAAAGGCGCTTCGTTCGGTGATCGGTGCGCTGTCGAACAAGGGCTCTGTCCGCGTCGACGTCATCGAAACCGACCAGCGATAAGCTGTTTTGTGGAGGTCGTGAGGCCTCTGCGGGAGGGACGAAATCCGGAGATCTGGGTTTCGTCCCTCTTCTTTTGCGAGAGAAGGAGATCTTGTGCAGTTGACTGTTGCTATCATTGGCGCCCCCCACGGTTTGAAAGGCGAGGTGCGTTTGGATGTACGCACCGATGTCCCGGAGCGGCGCCTCGCTGTCGGCACGATGTTAGAAACCGATCCGCAGGAAGCGGGTCCGTTAACAATCGAGCGGAGTCGCGAATACAAGGGTGCAACCTACGTGATCTTCTCAGAGTGCCGTGACCGCACAGGGGCTGAAGCCTTGCGCGGCATTTCTCTCGTGGTGGAGACCGACGAGGAAGAGGAGATCGAGGAGGATGCTTGGTACTCCCACGAGCTTGTTGGCCTGGAAGTGCTCGATCCGGATGGGTACACGCTTGGGGAGGTCATCGCGCTGGAGCCGATGCCCGCGCAGGATCTGCTCGTCGTACGCGAACCCGATGGCATCATCACCCGTGTTCCCTTCGTCAAGGAGATCGTCACCGAAGTAGATATCGACGACGGCTGCATCGTTGTGGATGCTCCGGCGGGCTTGTTCTCGGACGAGGAGCTTGAGGACGACGACGTCGAGGAGAGCGTCAATGGCGAATCTGGCGACGCCGCAGACATCGCTGCTGAAACCACGAGCGAGGGCGAAACTGCCGGTGATGTCGAAACCGAGGGCGAGGACGCTCGGTGAGCACCCGCTTCGACATTGTCTCCGTTTTTCCCGAGTTCTTTGAGGTCCTCAACCTGTCGCTGCTTGGTAAGGCGCAAGAACGCGGGATTGTGGAGATCCGTTCACATGATCTGCGGGAGTGGACTAATGACCCGCACCGCACCGTCGATGACACCCCCGCGGGTGGCGGCGCCGGCATGGTCATGCGCCCGGATATTTGGGGCAAAGCACTTGATGAGCTTATCGGTGAAGCGGACGGGAGTTCTGCTGGGAACGACGATGACGCCACGCTTGCGAGTGCGACAGTCCTCGCCATCCCCACCCCCTCTGGCAGGCAGCTAACCCAACGTGAATGCGAGCGACTCGCCGCCTCCGCGCAGCACATCGTTATCGCGTGCGGACGCTACGAGGGCATCGATTCGCGCGTTGCCGAGCACTATGCCTCGCGTGGCGTCGAGGTGTTTGAATACTCGCTCGGCGACTACGTCCTCAACGGTGGAGAAGTAGCCGCGGTGGCCCTCATTGAAGCGGTTGGGCGCCTGCTTCCGGGAATGGTGGGCAACCCCGAGTCGCTTGTCGAGGAGTCACACGGAGCGGCTGGGCTGCTCGAGTACCCGGTTTTCACGCGGCCTTCCGAGTGGAAGAGCCTGCCCATCCCCGAGGTACTCACCTCTGGCAACCACGGCGCGGTGGCACGCTGGCGGCGTGACCGCGCCATTGCTAAGACGGCCGCCCGGCGCCCGGACATGATTCGCAGTTTGGACGCGGCGCAGCTAGACAAGAAGGACCGAGCCACTCTAGCGAGCCACGGATACCTGCTTCGGGCGGGACTAGACCACCCGGTTCCTGTCCACGCACGACTCGCGAGCAGCGACGACGTCGTCGAACTCTCAGCTCTAGCCGCGCGCACCTTCCCCGATGCCGCTCCCGCAGAGCTAGGCGAGCACGCCATTGCGATATTTATTGCCGAGAACCTCTCCGACGAAGCATTTGCCGGATACCTGGCCGATCCACGGTGGGTATGCGTGATTCTTGAGACGGAGAACGGTGAGTTCATCGGCTACACGCTCAGTGAGGTTCCGGAAGGCGGTGACGTTGCTGGTGAGGGGGCGCCGTCGTCGGCGATGATTGACGGACGCGAACGCAAGGGTCCGCTCGTCTATCTGTCGAAGTACTACATTGACCGGCCATGGCGCGGCACCGGAGCCTCGCTCCTACTATGGGAGGCGACGCGCGAGCTGCTGGCGGAGCGGGTGAACGAATGGGAGAATCCGTTCGTCTACCTCGGAACCAACGCGAAGAATCGTCGCGCCATCAAAGCGTACAAGAAGCTTGGTTTCGTCAAAGTGGGAACACGGCATTTCATGGTGGGTGACCAAGACAACCTCGATGTTGTTTTAGCCCGCGAACTGCGTGT
>RRZT010376655.1_pt1 | contig 22814 bp, 24 predicted proteins | sample 2165551 | NCBI WGS metagenome assembly RRZT01 (sample SAMN10456910, study PRJNA506462) | wastewater metagenome | biome: wastewater; feature: sludge; material: wastewater sludge; isolation source: wastewater sludge with Escherichia coli K12::gfp cells carrying plasmid... | place: USA: Moscow, Idaho... | reverse complement strand
CGTTTCTGATCATCGTGAACATTATCCTTTTGATCGTGGGGGCGTTTCTGGACACCATCGCGGCGATCCCGATCCTGGTGCCGATCCTGATGCCGGTGGCGGCGCGATATGGCATCGACCCGGTGCATCTGGGGGTGATCCTGACGCTGAATCTGATGATCGGGCTTTTGACGCCGCCGGTGGGGATGGTGCTGTTCGTGCTGTCACGGATTTCAAAGCTGTCGGTGGAACGCACGGCGCTGGCGATCCTGCCATGGATGACGCCGCTGGTGATCGCGCTGATCCTGATCACGTTCATTCCCGCGCTCACGCTGTGGCTGCCGACGCAGCTTGGCCTGATCCGCTAACCCAAGGATTGCCCCATGCGCACCCGCGTCGCCCGTCTTTACGCCGCCCATGACCTGAGGGTCGAGGAACAGGATCTTGCGCCCCCCGGACCGGGCGAGGTGTTGTTGCGCATGGCGGCGGGGGGGATCTGCGGATCGGACCTGCATTACTATCAGGATGGCGGTTTCGGCCCCGTCCGCGTGCGCGAACCGATCATCTGCGGGCATGAGGCGGCCGGGCGGGTGGTCGAGACCGGTGCCGGGGTCGATCTTGCGCCCGGCACGCTGGTCGCGGTCAATCCGTCCCAGCCCTGCGGCGTCTGCGAATATTGCCGGCGCGACATGCCGATCCATTGTCTGGACATGCATTTCATGGGCTCGGCCATGCGGCTGCCGCATGAACAGGGGATGTTTCGCGATCTGTTCGTGGTGCCCGCCCGGCAGGTCCATCCCCTGCCCGAAGGCGTGACCGAGGCCGAGGCCGCCTGTGCCGAACCGCTGGCCGTCTGTCTGCATGCGGTGGCGCGGGCGCGCGATCTTCTGGGCGATCTGGCCGGGCTGCGGGTGCTGATCAGCGGCGCGGGTCCGATCGGTCTTTTGGTGCTGGCGGCGGCGCGGCATGCGGGGGTGAGCGACATCACCGTCACCGATCTGACCGATGCGGCGTTGGCGCGGGCGCGGCGGATGGGGGCGGCGGTCACCATCAATGTCGCGACCGATCCCGATGCGCTGATCCCCCTGCAAAAGGACAAGGGACAGGTCGATCTGATCTTTGACTGTTCCGCCGCCGGCGCCGCCCTGCGCGCCGCATTCGCCTGTATCCGCCCGCGCGGCACCATCCTTCAGGTCGGCGTGACCGGCGACATGACCTTTCCGCTGAATGCGCTGGTGGGCAAGGAAATCACCTGGCGCGGCAGCCAGCGTTTCCATGCCGAATTCGCCGAGGCCGTCGATTTGATCGGGGACCGCCGGATCGACCTGCGCCCGATCATCACCCACAGCCTGCCGCTGGCCCGCGCGCGCGAGGCCTTTGAGCTGGCCGGCGACCGCAGCCTTGCCTGCAAGGTACAGCTGACATTCGGCACGGAGGACACGCCATGAAGGCCCTGATCTGCGAGGAACCGGGCCGGCTTGCGCTGATCTCGCGCCCCGAACCCGAACGCGGGGCGGGTGAGGTGCTGGTCCGCATCCGCCATGTCGGCATTTGCGGCACCGATTTCCACATCTTTGGCGGCAAGCATCCGTTTCTGGAATATCCCCGCGTCATGGGCCACGAGCTGTCCGGCACCGTCGAGGCCGCGCCCGAAGACAGCGGCCTGAACCCCGGCGATCCGGTCTATATCGTGCCCTATCTGGCCTGCGGCGACTGTCAGGCCTGTCGGATCGGGTTAAGCAATGCTTGCGTCAATATCCGGGTGCTGGGCGTGCATACCGATGGCGGCATGGCCGAGATGATTTCGGTCCCGGTGCAGAACGTCGTGCCGACCGGCAATATCGCGCTGCGCGATGCGGCGATGATCGAGTTTCTGGCCATCGGCGCGCATGGCGTCAAACGCGGCGCGGTTTCGGATCGGGATCGCGTGCTGGTTACCGGCACCGGCCCCATCGGCATGTCGGCGGTGATATTCGCCAAGGCGCGGGGCGCGCATGTCACCGTCATGGACATGCGTCAGGACCGGCTGGCCTTCGCGCGGGACCGGCTGGGGGCGGATGCCGTGCTGATCGCCGATGCCGGGGCCGAGGCTAATGCCCGCCGCCTGACCGGCGGCGACTGGTTCGATGTGGTGATCGACGCGACCGGGGCCGCCGCGCCCATCGAACGCGGCTTCGGCTTTCTGGCTCATGGCGCGCGCTATGTGCTGTTGTCGGTCGTGCGCCAGAACATCGCCTTTTCGGACCCCGAGTTCCACAAGCGCGAGGCCACCCTGATCGCCAGTCGCAACGCCCAGCCCGACGATTTCGCCGAGGTGGTGGCCCAGATGCGCGCCGGCCGGGTGCCGGCCGATGCGCTCAATACCCATCGTGGCGCGCTGGCCGATGGGGTGGCGCTGTTTCAGGATTGGGCGCGCCCCGAGGCCGGCGTCATCAAGGCGATTCTTGATCTGTGACCGGCCCCATCGCGGGATGAGGGCAATGCGCCATCGCCGCCGCCATCGGGTCGGGCGTGCCGGGATTGCGCCCCGACCGGCGGATCAGCCAGGCCGCACCCATCAGATCGGGGATCCCGACCAGCCCGCGTTTCAGGTTCGAATATTTCGACCGGCCGCCATTGCGCGGGCGGTGGGTGACGTCGACCGTGGCGATGTCCCATCCCTCGCGCAGCATCATCGCCGGCATGAAGCGGTGGATATGGTCGAAAAAGGGCAGCTCAAGATAGGCGCTGCGGCGGAACGCCTTAAGCCCGCATCCCGAATCGCGCACCCCGTCGCGCAGCAATGACCCGCGCAGCCAGTTGGCAAAGCGCGATGCCAGCCGCTTGCCCAGATTGTCCTGACGTGCCGCGCGCTGCCCCTGCACCAGCCCCAGCCGTGGCCCGCCCGCCCGCAGCCGCGCCAGAAGGCGGGGGATCTGGTCGGGCGGGTTCTGTCCGTCCCCGTCAAGCGTCACGATCACCGGCGCGCGCGCCAGCCGCACCCCGCTGCGGATGGCGGTGGATTGGCCGCGCGCCAGCGGATGCCGGTGCCAGCGCAGCCGCGGGTGACGCCCGGCCAGATCGCGCAGGATATTCGTCGTCTCGTCGGTCGAGCCGTCGTCGATGACGACGATCTCGTAATCCTGACCCGTCAGGGCCTGGTCGATTTCGGCGATCAGGGGGGCAATCGCGGTCGCCTCGTCATGGGCGGGGATCACGACCGAGACCGCCTTGCAGGAAACATCCGTCATCTCTCAGGGCTCCTTTTGATCGGCGGCCGACCACAGGCCCCATTCGCGATTGCGAAAGGTGACCAGTTCACGGGGCGGCCAGGGCAGAGGGGATTGGTCCATACGGCCGATCAAAAGGCCGTTCGGATGCTGTTTCAGCCAGCCGGCGATCGCCGGCGCGTCGGCAAGCTGGGCCACCGGCGCGGTCAGCCGGGCGGCAAAGTTGAATTCGGCGTGATAGCGCGAGCCCAGAAAGGCCAGCCCCTCTGCCTGTTGCGGTGCGATGCGCGCGGCGATGGGGTGGGTGCTGAAGATGCGGGCGGTCTGGGTGGTGCCGATCAGCAGGTTGCCCGCCAGAAGCAAGCCAAGCGAAATCAACATCACCCCCTCGAACCCGCGGATGCGGCCCGCCAACAGACAGATCCCGCCGATCAGCGCCGCCCAAAGGATCAGCATATAGCCCGGCTGCAACAGCGCCTGCATCCGGTGCAGCGGCAAAAGGCCCAGACCCGCCGCCAGCCCCGCCAGCGCCAGCAGCCCCAGCAAAAGCTGCGCCGGCACCAGCCGAAAGCGTCCCGCATCCCGGCCCAGCCGCGCCGCGATCAGCGCCAGCGCCGGCAATTCGGGAACGAGGTAATGGATCTGTTTGCCGCTGGTCAGGCTGAACAGGATCGCCGCCGTCCCGGCCCAGATCAGGCAAAGCCGCAGCCTGCGATCCGCGCGCCAGCCAAAGGTAAAGCCCGCGCGCAGCAGGGCCGGGCTCCAGAACAGCGGAAATCCCAGCGCCGGCACCAGCGCCAGATAGAACCACCACGGCCGGGCATGGGCAAAGGATTCGGTCAGCCGCCCGGCGCTTTGATGCCACAGAATGGCCGCGCGATATTCCGGCCCGCCCAGAATCGCCGCCGGCACCAGCCAAAGCGCGATCAGTCCCAGCCCGCTCAGCAGCCCGAAACCCAGCCCCCGCGCCAGCCGGCGCCAGCCCATGGGATCCGCACCCCAGACCGGCAAAAAAATCGCGGCGGGCAGCAGATGAAACAGGATCACCGGCCCCTTGGTCAGCACGCCAAGCGCGATGGCCGCGCCAAAGCCCAGCCATGGCCGTAGCCCGGAATCGGCATGTCCCGCCCGTTCCAGCGCGATCAGACCCAAAAGCGTGGCCACGGAAAGCGGCACATCGAACATCGTCAGGCTTGAGGACAGCGCAAAGACCATCAGCCCGGACAGCGCCATCGCCGCCCGACCGCCGATCCCGGCATCCTCGGGCCACAGCCTGCGCCCCAGCACCGCGGTCAGCCACAGCCCCGCCAGACCAAAGATCGGCCCGACCAGCCGCGCCGCGAATTCGCCGACGCCGGTCACCAGCCAGACCAGGTTGATCGCCCAGAACAGCAAGGGCGGCTTGTCGCTGTAAAGCGCGAAATTCTTGGTTGGCACCCACCAATTGCCCGATTGGTGCATTTCCCAGGCCACGGCCAGATAGCGGGTTTCGTCGATCGCGGTCAGCGGCCGCAGCCACAGACCGACGATGGCAGTGGCCAGCAGGCACAGCATGGCCAGCGGCAATGGGCGCAGCAGACGGGTCATTGCGGGCAGGTATCCCGGCGGTGACGCCCGATCAGCATCAGGTTGCGGGCATAGATCACCAGACCGGATGCCTGCCCGACGGCAAAGACCGGATCGCGCCGCCACAGCGCATAGGCCAGCAGCGTCGCGCCCCCGGCGATGCTGAACCACCAGAAGGCCAGCGGCACCACGCTGCGATGGGCGCGTTCACTGGCGATCCATTGCACCAGAAATCGCGAGGTGAACAGAAGCTGGCCGATGAACCCCACCGCCAGCCAGATCGTATGTTCCTGCGTCATGTCCTGTCCCGTGCCGACCGGCGAGACAGGTTGCCAGCGGCTTCGGGGCCTTGTCGGTCCCGAAGCTTGCGCCTGGCTTACAAAATGCGGCGCGTTGCCGCGCCGGCTAGATCCAGCCGCCCAGATTTTCCGCGACGATGGCCGTCAGCGTGTCGATATGGTCGGGATCGGCGTTCAGGCAGGGGATATAGGTGAATTCGCGCCCGCCGGCATGAACGAAAGCCTCGCGGATCTCGCCCTGAATTTCCTCAAGCGTTTCGATGCAATCGGCCGAAAAGGCGGGCGAGATCACGGCGATTTCGGTGATTCCCTGTTTCGCCAGCTCGGCCACATGCTCGACCGTATAGGGGCGCAGCCATTCCTCGGGGCCAAAGACCGACTGGAAGGTGGTGTCGATCACGCCCGCGTCCCAGCCAAGCGCCTCGCGCAGCAGGCGCGAGGTTTTCTGGCACTGGCAATGATAGGGGTCGCCTTCGGTCAGATAGCGCTTGGGCATGCCGTGATAGCTGGCGACCAGCTTGCGTGGCGTGCGGTCGCCAAGCGCGCGGCGCACCGATGCGGCCAGCGCCGCGATATAGTCGGGGCGGTCGAAATAGGCCGGCACCGTGCGCGCGGCGGGCTGGCGCTTTTGCGTCATCAGCGCGCGAAAGAACTGGTCATTCGCGGTCGCCGTCGTCGCGCCCGCATATTGCGGATAAAGCGGAAAGAACAGGATCCGGTCACAGCCCGCGCGGACCATGCGGTCCACCACGTCCGGGGTCGAGGGATTGCCATAGCGCATGCAGAAATCGACCATCACCCGGTCGCCCCACAGGGTTTGCGCGCGGTCGCGCAGCGCCGCCACCTGTTCCTTGGTGATCGTCATCAGCGGCGATTCGTCGGCGTCATTGTTCCAGATGGTCTTGTAATTCGCGCCGGAACTGAACGGCCGCTTGGTCAGGATCACAGTCTGCAACAGCGGCTGCCATTTCCATGACGGATAGTCGATCACCCGCTTGTCCGACAGAAATTCATTGAGATAGCGCCGCATCGACCAGTAATCGGTCCCGTCCGGCGTGCCCAGATTGGCGATCAGCACGCCGATCTTGCGCGCGGGCAGTTGCGGATGGTCGGCGGGGGCGTGCTCGGGTCGGTTCATTGCGGCTTTCTCATGCTGGCAAGGGCTTCGGCCAGCGGCATCTTGGCCGAGCCGGGACGAAGCGGTTGCTGCTGGCTGGCATCCGGGGCCCAGCCGGTCAGAAAGACCAGCTCGAAGGTGGCCTTTATCCGGTCGCCATTCTGCGGATCGGGGTGGTTTTCGGCGTAAAGCTGTGCCGCGCGCAACAGGACATCTCGCCGCGTCGGATGGCGCAGGCGGCCTTCGAGCGCATTGCCCTCGCCCATGGCGCGCAGGTCATGGGCCAGATGGAACATGTCGCGATAGCTGACGGATTGCGTCAGCTGGTCGGCAACCGGAAGCGCGAGCCCGGCGCGACCCAGAAGCCCGCCCAGATCGCGGATCTCGGCCATGGGCAGCACGCGGGGCGACAGGCCGCCGGTCACCTCGACCTCGGCGCGGGTCAGGCTGTCGCGCAATTCGTGCAGGGTGCGGCCGCCGGGGCTGGCGGCGATGAACAGCCCGTCCGGGCGCAGCGCGCGCGCGGCCTGCACGATCTGGCCGACCGGATCCTCGGCCCAGTGCAGCGCCATGGCGTGGATCACAAGATCGTGCGCGCCGGGTTCCAGCGCCAGTTCGGGCGTGTCGGAAACGATGCGGGCGCCCGGCATCGCCTGCGCCCAGAAATCGGGCGCGCCGGTGATCACGACGGGGTCGGTAAACCCTCTGTTAACCTCTGCCAGCCTATCCTGAACCTCATCGGCGACGAGTCGATGCAGAAAATCGGCAAAGCCCGGATGCGCGGACCGGATGCGATTGCGCAACAAGGCCGGGCGGTCGGTCAGATGTGGGACAGGGTTGGGGTGATCGGCCATCATGGGAGCAGAACATAGGGGGCTTCGCGGCCTGATGAAAGGTGCGTTGCGGTTGATCTATCCGCCGCAATGCCTGTGCTGCGGCAATCCCGTCGCCGAAGAGGGGGGGCTGTGCCCCGACTGCTGGCGCGAGGCGGATTTCATTCAGGGCAGTTGCTGTTCGCGCTGCGGCACGCCCCTGCCCGGGGACGGCATCGACGACGATCAGGATCAGGCGGCGGGGCTGCTGGTCTGTGACGATTGCCTGACGGTTCAGCGGCCCTGGCTGCGCGGGCGCGCGGCGCTGGTCTATCGCGGCACCGGGCGCAAGCTGGCCTTGATGCTGAAACATGGCGACCGGCCGGATCTGGCGCCCCGGCTGGGCGATTGGGTGGCGCGGGCGGCGACGCCGCTGGTGCGGCAGGGCATGATCGTGGCGCCGGTTCCGGTGCATCTGCGCCGGCGCATGTCGCGCAAATACAATCAGGCCGAACTGCTGGCGCAGCGCGTCGCGCGGGTCCACGATCTGGCCTATATGCCGGCGCTGTTGCAGCGTCTGCGGCACACGCCGATGCAGGATCACGGCAGCGTCGCCGACCGGTTCGAAAATGTCATGGACGCGATCAAGGTTCCCGAACGCATGGCGCCGCGGGTGCAGGGGCGTCCGGTGCTGCTGGTCGATGATGTCATGACCTCGGGGGCCACGCTGACCGCGGCGGCGCAGGCGCTGCGCGCGGCGGGTGCGGGACCAATTTCGATCGTGGTTCTGGCACGAACGGCAAGGGATACCTAGATATGGGGCGAATTCCGCAACTTAGGACGTGATCATGGCAACCGTTGAAATCTATACCATCCCGACCTGTCCCTATTGCCACGCCGCAAAGGCGCTCTTGAAGCGCAAGGGCGTCGCCTATCAGGAAACCGATGTCAGCCGCGATCCGCAGCTGCGCGCGGCGATGACCAAACGCGCCGCCGGTCGCCGCACCGTGCCGCAGATCTTTATCAACGGCCAGGGCGTCGGCGGCAGCGACGACCTGCATGCGCTGGACCATCAGGGCAAGCTTGACGCGCTGCTTTCCGCCGCGCCGGCATGAACGGACGGCTTCGCGCGGGGCTGGTACAGCTTTGCGTCTCGGACGATCCGGGGCGCAATCTGCCGGTCACGCGCGATCTGGTCCGGCAGGCGGCGCTGGGTGGTGCCGGTTGGGTGCTGACGCCCGAGGTGACGAACCTTGTGGGGGCCAGCCGCGAATTGCAGCAGCATCTGTTGCGGACCGAGGATGAGGATCCGACCCTTGCCGCGCTGCGCGCCGATGCGCGCGATTTGGGCATCTGGCTTTTGATCGGCTCGCTGGCGTTAAAGCGGGGCGGGGCGGCGGATGGCGACGACCGTTTCGTCAATCGCAGCTTTCTGATCGGCCCCGATGGCGGCATCCGGGCGCGCTATGACAAGCTGCATATGTTCGATGTCACCGTCTCGGACAGCGAATCCTATCGGGAATCGGCGTCATTCCGTCCCGGGGACCGGGCGGTGCTGGCCCGGGGGCCGACCCAGGCGCCGATGCATGTCGGCATGACCATCTGTTACGATCTCCGCTTTCCACAGCTTTACCGGGCTTTGGCCCAGGCGGGGGCGCAGGTGCTGACCGTGCCCGCGGCCTTTAACGACACGACCGGGGCCGCGCATTGGCAGGTGCTGTTGCAGGCGCGGGCGATCGAGACCGGCTGTTATGTGCTTGCGCCGGCGCAATGCGGGCTGCATGCCACGCATGCCGATCCCGACCGCCGGCCACGCCGCAGCTATGGGCATTCGCTGGCGGTGGATCCTTGGGGTCAGGTCCTGGCCGATGGCGGTACCGAGCCCGGAGTAACTTTTGTCGAACTTGACCCGGATGCCATTGTCAGGGCACGGTCTCGCATCCCATCTCTGACCCATGACCGGAAATTCGCGGGCCCATGAAACACAAGCCGCAGGATACGTTGCAAATTTCGGCCGAGGCATCGCCCGATGCCCTGGCGGCAAGCCTGTTTTCCGAGGTGTTCATCTCGGACCAGCTGGCGCGTGACCTGATTGGCAAGGCGCTGCCCAAGGGCATGCAGATTTCGCATTTTTCGGTGCTGAACCTGCTCGCGCATCTGAATGTCGAACGCAGCCCGGCCGAGCTTGCCGAGGCATTCCACGTCACCCGTGGTGCGATGACCAACACGCTGTCGCGTCTGGAATGGGCGGGGCATATCCATATCCGGCCCGATTGGGACGATGCGCGCCGCAAGTTCATCGCGATCAGCCCGGCCGGCCGGGCGGCACGGGACGCGGCGCTGGCGGCTTTCATGCCGCGCATCACCGATGTGGTGCGCGATATCGGCGCCGATCGCGTCCGCGCCGCGCTGCCGGTGCTGCGGCTGCTTCGCAAGCAATTGGAAGAGGCGCTGCGCCAGCCGGGCTAAAGGCGGCTTCCGCGCCGGCGCGATCTGCGCGCCGCACCATGAAAAAAGGCCCCTTGCGGGGCCTTTCACTAGATCAACAGCACCTGGGTGCCGACCTTGGTCAGGTCATAGAGCTGTTGGATATGTTCGTTATAGAGCCCGATGCACCCGTTCGAGGATTTGCGCCCGATCTTGCGGGTGTCATGCGTGCCGTGGATGCGATAATACTGCCAGCTCAGCCACAGCGCATGCGTGCCCAGCGGGTTGTCGGGACCCGGCGGCACGAAATCGGGCCATTCGGGGTTGCGCTTTTTCATCTCGGGGGTCGGGGCCCAGCTGGGGCCTTTCACCTTTTTGATGATCTCGGTCCGGCCGGTGCGGGTCAGGTCGGCGCTGACCGGAACCGAGGTCGGGAACAGCTTGTAGACCGACTGATCCTCGGACCAGTAATGCAGCGCGCGCGAGGTGATATCGACCAGAATGGCGCCATTCGTCAGGTTGCTGAAATAGGGCTGCCAGTCCTGCATGCGGAAGCTGGAGATATTGCGCCGCGAATCCTGCGCCTGATCGTATTGCACGACACCCTGATCCGGGGTCGCGCCACCGCCGGTGCCCTGCAACGGCTGGCCGGTATAGGGGTCGATGCCCTGGGCGATGGCCGGGGCCGCCAGTCCCGCCGCGCCAAGCGCCGCCGAGCTGGCCAGAAATGTCCGACGCGTGACCGGAGATTTCGGAGTGTTCATTGCTTGCTCCTGATATGTGGCGAACCGCTTGCCACGGTCTTCTCTGCCCGATTTTGCGATAATGCCGTCAACTGTGGCGGATTTACGCCGAGATAAGATGCCGCGCAATTCAAACAAGCGTCATTGTCGCAACAGAGCCGCAGCCTGTTGCCTTCACGCAATCTTGGGTTTGAAGGGGGGCGCGGGCTTTTGTATGGCTGGCTTAAAATATCCCGTGGGACAGCAAATCATGCAAAAGTTTTCGATTCTGGCGCTTGTTTCGGTGCTTGCGCTGGCCGCCTGCCAGTCGCCCGGCGGCCAACAGCTTGGCCCCGACGGCCAGCCCCTGCCAGTCGCCTACAAGATCACCGGCCGCGAAGAGGCCCAGATTCCCGGTCGCGTTCTGGGACAGGTGAACGCGCTGCGCGCCAATGTCGGTGCGCCGGCCATGGTCCAGAACCCGATGCTGGACGCCGCCGCCAAGGCCCATGCCCGTGACATGTCGGCGCAGAACCGGGCCTGGCATTTCGGCTCGGACGGGTCCTCGCCGCTGGAACGGGTGCGCCGCCAAGGGTATTCGGGTCACCTGATCGGCGAGAATATCTCGGAGACCTATGAAAACGAGATCACCACGCTGAACGCCTGGATGCAGAACCGCGACACCCGCGACATCATCATGGATCCGCGCGCGACCGAACTCGGCATGGGTTGGTATCAGGAACCTTCGGGCAAGATCTGGTGGGTGATGGTCACCGGCGGCGCGGCGACCATGCCGCTGAACCCGGCGGGCGGCTATGGCATGGCTTTCGCCGCCAACTGATCGGGGCGTTTCCCGGCCTTTGCGGGGTGTTGACCCTTGCCGAGGTCGGGATCCGAACCGCGACGCCATCCCAGCAGGATATGCGAAAGCCCCGGGTTTCCGGGGCTTTTTGCATTTTGGGCTATGGTCTGCGGCACCCCGGCCGAAGTTCCGGGTCGGGATTTCCGGTCAGATCGCCGGTCCCGGTCTTGGGCCCGACTGCGGGGTCCGACCGTAGGAGTGCCGAAACGCATGATGGTCGGGCCTGATGATCCGGCCTGACTGGCGGGCCGGATTTTGGGGCCGGATTGCGGGACAGAACCGCGATGCGGGATTGCCGGGCATGATCGCGGTGCCTGGCCGGCGCGCGACGAAATCACTTGGCGGGGCGGGGCAAAGGTCCCGCGCGCCCGTTCCGATGCGTGCCGCCAAGGCCGTCCGTCAGGGATAGATAAAGATCGGCACGCCCGGGCGCAGCATGGCAAAGATTTCCTCGATCTCTTCGTCCTTGACCGCGATGCAGCCTGCCGTCCAGTCGGGCCGGTTCAACGCCCGCCCTTCGGGGCCAAGGCCGTGGATAAAGATGTCGCCACCCGGGCGCAGGCCCATGCTCGCCGCCTCGGCCACGTCGCGGGCCGAGGGGTATGAGATCCCGACCGACAGGTGATAGCGGCTGTTGGGGTTGAAGCGGTCGATGAAATACACGCCCTCGGGGGTCTTGCCATCGCCTTCATACTGCTTGTCGCCGATGGGCTGCTTGCCCAGGTTGATGTCGTATTTCTTGAGCAGGGACTTGCCGCTGATCAGATAGAGCTTGCGCTCACCCTTTTTGACCACGATCTGGGTCACGGGCGGGCCGCTATAAGCTTTCATCTTGTTGGGTGTACTGCTGTCGCCGCTGCCACAGCTTGCCACCACGGCAATCGCCAGAATCGCGATCAATGCGCGTGCTGCCCGAATCATCACTGCCCTCTATGTGTGCTATGCACCTTGTTTTCCTAGGAAATACCACAGAGGTTAAATCTTCGCTAGCGTCGGCGAATTTCCGCCACGGTTTCGACATGCGGCGACCAGCGGAACTGATCGACGACAAAAAGGCGCACAATATCTAGGCCGCCTTCGGCAAGAATTCGCGCATCTCGTGCAAAAGTGACGGGATCGCAGCTGACCCATGCCAGGCGCGCCACCTGTGCGCGGGCGATTTCGCGAGCCTGGGCTTCGGCCCCGGCGCGGGGTGGGTCGATCACGATTGCGTCATGGCACAGCTCGTCGGGCAGCAGCGGGCGGCGCGCAAGGTCGCGCGTCTCGGTCGTGATTCGGCGCAGGCCGGCGGTCTGTCGGGCGGCGGCATCCAGCGCGGCCAGCGGTGCGGCCAACCCCTCGACGGCATGGATTTCGGCCTGTTCGGCCAGCGGCAGGGTGAATGTGCCGCAGCCCGCGAAAAGGTCCAGCACCCGCCCGGCGCCCCGCGTGATGTCACGCACGGCGGCGATCAGCGCCGCCTCGCCCTCGGGCGTGGCTTGCAGAAAGGCGCCCGGTGGGGGCACCACCCGCGCGCGCCCCATGACCAGCGCCGGCGGGCGGCGGGTGATGGTCCGGTCGCCCCAGCTGAGCCGGGCCAGATCGCCCTCGTCGGCCAGCGCGGCAAGGCTTTGAAAAAGCTGGGAATCCATGGGCTTGCCGCCGGTCACCGCCACGTCCAGCCCGGCGGGGGTTTCGGTCACGGCAAGCGACATCTCACCCGTGCGCGAGCCGCCGGCGACGACCAGACGCCGCAGAAACGGCAGCGCATCCTGAATCGCGGGGCGCAGCACCTGGCAATCGGCGATATCGGTGATCACCTCGGACGCGCGGGCGTGAAAGCCCAGCAGCGCGCCCTTTTTCGTCCGCCGTCCCGACAGGACCGCGCGCCTGCGCGAGCGCGGCGGCGAGACATGGATCCCGGCGATCGGCGCGGCCAGACCCTGTGCCTGCAAGGCCTGTTCGACCACGCCCACCTTCCAGCGGCGCAGGAATTCGTCCGAGCCGTGCATCAGCGAACAGCCCCCGCAGGCGCGGTAATGCGGACAGGCGGGGCGCACCCGGTCGGGCGACGGGCTCAGGATGCGCGGCGTGGCGATGCGGCCATCGGCGGCCGCGCCCTCGATCACCTCGCCGGGCAGGGTCAGGGCGGCCAGCGCGCGGGCATCCCCGGCCCAGGCCACGCCGTCGCCTGTCCGGCCCAGCCGTTCGACGGTCCATTGCGTCACTGGGCGGCCTCGGTGCTGTCGTCGGGGGTGCTGTCTTCGTCCTCGGTGCCCAGAAAGCCGCCCGATTGCCGGTTCCAATAGCGCGCATAGGTGCCGCCAAGGGCCAGCAATTCGGCATGGCTGCCCTGTTCGACGATGCGGCCATCCTGCATCACCACGATGCGGTCCAGCTCGGCGATGGTCGACAGGCGATGCGCGCTGGCCAGCACGGTCTTGCCCCGCATGGCGCGGTGCAAGGCGTCCTGAACCTGGGCCTCGACCTCGCTGTCCAGGGCGCTTGTCGCCTCGTCCAGCACCAGGATCGGCGCATCCTTGAGCAGCGCGCGGGCCAAAGCGATGCGCTGACGCTGGCCGCCCGAAAGCTTGACCCCGCGTTCGCCCAGATGCGCGTCATAGCCGGTGCGCCCGGCATGATCGCGCAGGTTCAGGATGAAGTCATGCGCTTCGGCGGCGCGGGCGGCGGCGATGATCTCGTCCTCGGTCGCGTCGGGGCGGCCATAAAGGATATTGTCGCGGGCCGAGCGGTTGAACATCGCGGTTTCCTGGGTGACCATGGCGATATTGCGGCGCAGGCTTTCCTGGGTCACCGCGCGCAGGTCGTGGCCGTCGATGCTGAGCGCGCCGCGTTCCACGTCATAAAGCCGCAAAAGCAGCGATACCATGGTCGACTTTCCCGCGCCCGAGGCACCGACGATGCCCAGCTTTTCGCCCGGCGCGATATGCAGGTCCAGATCGCGGATGCCGCCCCCTTCGGTGCCATATGCAAAGCTGACGCGGTCATAGTCGATGCGCCCCGCGACCCGGCCCAAGGCGATGGCGTCGGGCGCATCGGTCAGGGCGTGCGGCGGGGCCAGCGTTTTCATTCCGTCCTCGACCTCGCCGATGCTGCCCCAGACGCTCATCAAGGCCATGCTGACAAAGCCGGTCATCTGCGCCAGCCGCATGGCGATGGCGCCGGTCGCGGCGATGTCGCCCGGCGTGGCCAGCCCCTGTCGCCACAAAAGGATCGCGCCGCCGACAAGGATCACCGGCAAGGCGCCGGCGACGATCATCAGCGACAGCCGGAACCAGGTGCTGACGCGGCCGAAATCCAGCGCGCGTTCGCGGAACCCGGCCATGGCGCCAAGGGCGGCGCGGTCCTCGTATTCGGCATGGGCGAAAAGCTTGACGGTCTTGATATTGGTGATGGTGTCGACGACCTGTCCGGTGATCAGCGCCCGCGCCGAGGCCCGGCTGGCCGAGCGGGTGCGGATGCGCGGCATGAAAAACCGGATCAGCAGGATATAGGCCGCCAGCCAGACGATCAGCGCCACCGCGCCCCAGCCATCGACCGAAACCAGAAACGCCGCCGAACCGATCACCGAGGCCAGCGCAAAGGCCACCACGTTCACGAATTCCGAGGCCACATCGGTGACCGCGCGGGCGGTCTGCATCTGTTTTTGGGCGATGCGGCCGGCAAAGTCGTTGTCAAAGAATGTGACCGCGTGCCCCATGGTCCAGCGATGCAGCCGCGACAGCACCAGAGGCAGGATATTGGGGCCGATGATGACGCTGGAACTGGCGGTGGAAAGGCCCACGATCGCCGGGCGAATCACCAGAAAGAACAGCACGAATCCCAGGATCAGCAGGCCTTGCCGCGCCCAGATCTGATCGGGGGGCGTCGAGACGGCGGCATCGACCACCGCACCCAGAAGCACGGCCGAGGCCACATCCGCCACCCCCGCCAGCGCCGAGGTGAAGCTGGCAAATCCCAGGCCCCGCCACGCGCCCGACAGGCACCACAGGAAAAACGCCATGAGCTGCCGCGGCGGCGGCCCCTCGGCGGGACGAAAGGCGTCGATCATCCGGGCGAAATATTTATGCATCGGCCGGCCCCTTTTGGGTCCGTCCGGTGTCGTCCGGTCCCGCATCGGCCGCACCCGTGCCGTCGCCAAGCGCGATGGCGCGCAACTGCGTTGTGGACAGGGTAAAGTCGCTGGCGATCCATGCCTGTTCGGCGCGGCGCAGCCCGGCCCCCAATGCCGGCCCATCCAGCATGGGCAGCAGATCTGCGGCGCTCAGCGGGAATTTCGCCGCCGCGCCGCGCGCAATCGCATGGCACCAGCCAAAGGCGGGGGATGTGCCCTGCGCGGTGCCGATCAGCACCGCCTGCGCGGCCACCGCGCGGCCAAAGCGATAGGCGGCCTCGGCCGGGCTCAGGCCCCGCGCCTGTGCGATCTGGCTCTGCATCCGCGCCTCTTCGCGCGACAGGCGCAGGGCGGTGGCGGCGTCATCCGCGCCCAGCAGCGCCAGCCGGCGCGGCCATTTGGGCAGGGCGCCACTGCCGAAATCCTGTTCGGCCGCGATCAGCTCGGGCAGGTCCGAGGCATCGGCGCCCGGCAGCACCATGGGCAGAACGCCCGCCTCGGCCATCAGCGCCAGCGCATGGGACGGGTCGGGCGCCGCCAGAAGCTTGCGCATTTCATGGCCGATGCGTTCTTTCGAAATGCCGCTCAGGCCGCCGCGCAGTTCATGACAGGCGGCCAGCGCCTGCAATTCCGCCTCGCGGCCATACCATGCCAGAAAGCGGAAAAACCGCAGGATGCGCAGATAATCCTCGCGGATGCGGTCATGGGCATCGCCGACGAAACGCAGCTTGCGCGCGGCAAGATCGGGCAGCCCGCCGACCGGGTCCAGCACCGTGCCGTCGGCGGTGGCGTAAAGCGCGTTCATGGTGAAATCGCGGCGCCGGGCGTCCTCGGCCAGGTTGTCGGAATAGGCGACGACGGCGTGGCGGCCATCGGTTTCCACGTCGCGGCGAAAGCTCGTGACCTCATAGCCCCGGCCATCGGCGATGACGGTGACAGTGCCATGGTCGATGCCGGTCGGCACCGTGCGCAGGCCCGCCGCCCCGGCAAGGCGGATGGTGTCGTCGGGCCGGGCCGAGGTGGCGATGTCGATATCGCTGACCGCTTCGCCCAAAAGCAGGTTGCGCACCGCCCCGCCGACGATCAGCGCCTGCGCGCCCTCGGCCGAAAGCGCCGCCAGCACCCGCGCCAGCGCGGGATCGGGGGGCAGCGCGACCCGCGCGGGCGCGGGTGCCGGATGGGCGGGCGCGAGGGTCATGCCGAAAGCCTTGTCGCCAGCGAATGCAGGACGCGCGCGGTCGCGCCCCAGATGTAATAGGGACCATAGGGGGCGACGTAATAGTCGCGCCGCACGCCGCGCCAGAGCCGCCCCTCGATCCGATAGTTCCGGGGATCGGCGATGTGGGCATAGGGGACGGTAAAGACCTCTTCGACCTCGCCGGTCTCGGGGATGGGGGTAAAGGGGCCGTGGATCAGGGCCAGCACCGGGGTCATGGCAAAGCCCGTGACGGTGCGATGGGGCGGCATGGTGCCCAGCACCTCGACCTGGGCGGGGTTCAGGCCGACCTCTTCGCGCGCCTCGCGCAGGGCGGCGGCGGCCTCATTGGCATCACCGGGATCGACCTTGCCACCGGGCAGCGAGATCTGGCCCGGATGGTGTCGCAGGCTGCTTGCGCGTTTGGTCAGGATAAGCCGCCCGTCCCGGGCGTCGAATGCCGCCAGAACGCCCGCCGGGCGCAGGGTGGCGGGGGCCGGGGGATCGGGCTGAAAGTCGAAATCCGACGAAGGCCCCGGCGCGGTCGCCAGGGCCTCGATCAGGTTTTCGCGCAGGCCCCGCATCAGAGCGAGGCCCGGCTTTCGCCGGCCCCGCCCTTGGCCCCCTTGGCCGGCCCGGGGGGCAGCGGATTGCCATCGGCATCCACCGTCGCCTCATAGCCAAGGCTGTTCGGGTCGAATTCGTAATGCGCGCCGCAGAATTGGCAATCGGCGGTGACGATGCCGGCATCGGTGGTCATATGGGCGATGTCCTTGGCCGAATAGATGGCCAAGGTGCCGCGCACCCGGTCGGCATTGCACGAACAGCCGAATTCGACCGCCTGCCGCGCAAAGGAAACCGGCTCTTCCTCGTGGAAGAGACGAAAGACCAGATTGGGCAGCGGCAGCGCCGGATCGACCAGCTCCATCGCCTCGACCGTGGCCATCAGCGTGGTGGCGCGGGTCCAGTCCTCGGACTGGGCGCCTTGCAGGATGTCGGCGCTTTGCAGCGCGTCATCGCCGTCCTCGGCCGGGACCGGAAGGCTGGCGGCAGGCAGGGTTTGCAGCATGACGCCGCCGGCGCGCCATTGTTCCTGTGTCTGGCCCGGCGCGCGGGCACGCCCCACCGTCAGCTGGAACTGGGTCGGCAGCTGTTCGGACTGTTCGAAATAGGTCTGCGCGCAATCCGCCAGCGACCCGCCGGCCAGCGGCGTCATCCCCTGATAGGGGGTCGTGCCCTCGCCCTGATCGATCAGCACCGCGAAATAGCCCTGACCGAGCTGGTCAAAGGCCGGCACGTCCTCGGCCAGGCGCTCGGCGTCAAAGCTGGCCCAGGCGCGCAGGCGGGCGGGCGCGCCCTCGGCCTCCGGGGCATAGTAATCGGCGGCGATCGTGCGAATGGCGCCGTTGCCGCGCACCTGAAGCGACAGCTTCCAGCGCAGCTTGACGGTCTGGCCGATCAGCGCGGTCAGGGTCGACAGCTCGGCCACCAGCGCGCTGACCGCGACGGGATAGTCGTGGCGCGACAGGATATGTTCAAGCGTCTGGCCCAGCCGCGCAATGCGGCCGCGCATGTCGGGGCCTTCGAGATGGAAGGGCAGCACGCTGTCGTCCCAGGAAATTTCCTTCGTATCGGTCATCATCGGTCCTTCGGAATGCGGATGCGCGGGCCGTGGCTGGCCGGGCGCCTTGGCACCAATATAGTTGTCACGCCGAAAACCCCAAGGGGGCAAAGCCGGGGGCGCTGTGGCCGCCTGTCCATTCGCCGTCGGAGCGATTGGACCGTCGCGATGGATATTTGGACATGAAAGACGCGACAGGTTTCCTTTGTTGACGGCCAAGGGTTCGGGGCGGTAACCGGGGCCAGCCCTTACCGCCCGATGATCGCTGGAGACCCCGCCATGAGCTTTGACCGTCGCATCAAGATCGCGCCCTCGATCCTGTCCGCGGATTTCGCCAATTTCGGGCAGGAATGCCGCGCCATCGAGGATCAGGGCGCGGATTGGGTACATGTCGATGTCATGGACGGGCATTTCGTCCCCAACATCACCTTTGGCCCCGCCATGTGCAAGGCCATCCGCCCGCATATCCGCGGGGTCATGGATGTGCATCTTATGATCGCGCCGGTCGATCCCTATATCCAGGCCTTTGCCGATGCCGGATCCGATGTGATCACCGCCCATGTTGAGGCCGGGCCGCATATCCACCGCACGCTTCAGGCCATTCGCGGGGCGGGGGCCAAGGCCGGGCTGGCGCTGAACCCGGGCACGCCCGCCGAGGCCGCGCGGCCGCTTCTGGATGATGTCGATCTGATTTGTGTGATGACGGTCAATCCCGGTTTCGGCGGCCAGAAATTCATCATGAGCCAGATCGAAAAGGTGCGCGAATTGCGCGCCATGATCGGCGACCGTCCCATCCATATCGAGATCGACGGCGGCGTCGATCCGGTGACCGCGCCGCTGGTCGCGGCGGCGGGGGCGGATGTGCTGGTCGCGGGATCGGCGGTGTTCCGGGGCGGATCGGTGTCCAACAGCGCCCCTTACGGCGCGAATATCCGCGCCATCCGCGAGGCCGCCGAGGCCGCGCTGCGGTGATCTGGCGCGGCGCCTCGGCGCTTGTGGGGGGGGTGGCGCGGCTGGCCGCGCCGCTTGCCGGGCCGGACTGGCGCGAGCGGCTTGCGCTGAGCGGGCCAGAGGTCGCGCCCGGCGGGATCTGGTTGCATGCGGCCAGCGTGGGCGAGCTGAATTCCGTGCGCGTGCTGGCCGAGGATCTGGCCCGGGATTTCCCGCTATGCGTGACCACCAACAGCCTGACCGGGCGCGACCTGGCGCGGCGCATCGGCTGGCCTTGCGCGCTTGCGCCGCTGGACGTGCCGCAGGCGGTGGCGCGGTTTCTGGACCGGGTGCGGCCCGCCGTCATGGTCACCGTCGAAAACGAGCTTTGGCCCAACCGTTCGCGCATGACCCATGCGCGCGGCGTCGCGCAGGTGGTGCTGGGCGCGCGGATGTCGGCGCGTTCGGCCGCCCGCTGGGCGCGGATGCCGGGCCTGATCGGGCCGATGCTGGGGCGGATCGCGGCGCTTTCGGCACAGGATCCCCTGAGCGAGGCGCGGCTTTTGGCGCTGGGCCTGCCGCAGGCGGCGCTGACGCCGCCATTGAACCTGAAGCTTCTGGCCCCGGCGCGGGTCCGGCCCGGTGAGGACGGTCCCGGGCGCGCCCTGACCGTGCTGGCGGCATCCACCCATGAGGGCGAGGATGCGGTGATGCTGGACGCCTGGCTGGCGGCGCGCGCGGTCGCGCCGGGGCTGCGGCTGATCCTTGCGCCGCGCCATCCCGAACGCGGCGATGCGGTGGCCGGGCTGATCGCGGCGCGCGGGCTGGATTTCGCGCGGCGCAGCCGGGGCGGCGGGCCAGATGCGCCGATCCTCCTGGCCGATACGCTGGGCGAGATGGCGCGGTGGTATGCCGCCGCCGGGATCTGTGTCACCGGCGGTTCATTCGCCGATCATGGCGGCCATACCCCATGGGAGCCGGCGGCATGGCGCTGTGCCATCCTGCATGGACCGCATGTCGCCAATCAGGCCGGCGATTACGCCGATCTGGATGCGGTCGGCGCGGCGCTGGCCTGTGACGCGGCCGATCTGCCGCAGGTTCTGGGTGCGCTGGTCGGGGATCCGGCGCGGGCGCGCGAGATGGGCTTTGCGGCGCGCAAGCTTTTGCTGGCACGGGCCGGCGATCCCGCCCCCCTGATCGCGCGCATTCGGGCGCTGGCCGGGGCCGGGCTTGCGCAATCCGCCGCGCGCCCCGATATCTAAAGGGAAGGGGGCCGTTATGATCCGCTATTCTCTGCGCTGCGAGCAAGGCCATGAATTCGATGGCTGGTTCCGGTCCTCGGACGGGTTCGAGACGATGCGTGCGGCGGGTCAGGTCGGCTGCACCATCTGCGGTTCGGTCCGGGTCGAAAAGGCGCTGATGGCGCCGCGTGTCGCCCATGGCGACGGCGACAGCCCGGCGGATCTGCACAGCCCCCGCGACCCGCGCGAGGCGGCCTTGGAACAGCTGCGCCAGCATGTCGAGGCGAATTCGGATTATGTCGGCATGTCCTTTGCCGCCGAGGCCCGCGCCATGCATGAAGGCGACACGCCCGAGCGCGCGATCCATGGCGAGGCCCGGCTTGAGGATGCCAAGAAGCTGATCGAGGATGGGATCCCGGTCGCCCCCTTGCCGTTCCGGTCGCGGCGTCGGGCGAACTAGCCCGGCGCGCCGTCAGGCGAGCGCGTGTTCGCCGTCGATCAGGATCATGATACGCCCCTGTGAACAGCGCTCGACCCGGGCGGTGACGCCGTAAACCTGGGCCAGAAGGGCGGGGGTCAGCACCTCGTCGGGGCGGCCGCTGGCATGGGTCTGCCCGCCATGCATCAACACGATGCGGTCGGCCCATTGCGCCGCCAGCCCCAGATCGTGCAGCACCGCGACGACGATGCGCCCTTCGCCCGCCAGACGGCGCAATTCGGACAAAAGCCGCACCTGCCGCGCCATGTCCAGCGCGCTGGTCGGCTCGTCCAACAGCAAAAGGCGGGGATCGCGCACGATGGCCTGCGCCAGGCTGACCATCTGGCGCTGTCCGCCCGAAAGCGCGCTCAGCGGTTCCAGCGCCAGCGCCGCGATGCCCAGCTTTTCCATGACCGCCATGGCTGTCGTATCGGCCTGATGCGCGGGGATGGTGCCCCCCGCCCGCAGCGCCGCGACGACGCTTTCCAGCGCCACCAGCGATGAACCGGCCGGCAGCGTCTGGGGCATGAAGCCCACCGCGCGGGCGCGCGCCTGTGCCGGCATCCGTGCCAGATCGGCGCCATCCAGCAGCACCTGTCCGCGATAGGGTTGCAGCTGGGCGATGGCGCGCAAAAGCGTCGATTTCCCGGCCGCGTTGGGGCCGGCCAGCACCGTCACCTCGCCCGGGCGCAATGGCGGCAGGTCCAGCCCGTCCAACACGCCGCGCCGCCCGTAACGGACGGTGATGCCCTTTGCCTCAAGGCCCTGGACCTTGGGACCCTGCGCGCCCGCCCCCCGCATCAGCGCCGCCTGCCGCGCAGGATCAGCGCGAAAAAGATCGGCAACCCGATCAGCGAGGTCACCAGCCCCACCGGCAAAAGCACCCCCGGCACCAGCGTTTTCGACAGCGTCGAGGCAAGCGACATCACCAGCGCCCCCGTGAGCAGGCTGGCGGGCAAAAAGACGCGGTGATTTTCCCCCACCAGCATGCGCGCGATATGCGGCCCCGCCAGCCCGACAAAGCCGATCACCCCCACCATCGACACGGCGGCGGCGGCCAACAGGCTGACCCGCAAAAGCGTCCAGCGCCGCAGCGCCGCCACATCGACGCCAAAGCTGCGGGCCTGATCCTCGCCCAGCCGCAGCGCGGTCAGCCGCCAGGCGGCGCGGAACGAAAATGGCACCGTCAGCACCAGCACGGCGGCGATCATCGCCACACCCGGCCATTGCACCGAAGCCAGGCTGCCCATGGTCCAGAACACCAGCTGTTGCAGCGCATCGGCCGAGGCCACGAATTGCACCAGCGACAGCAAGGCGGCGGCGGTGAAATTCAGCGCGACACCGAACAGGATCAGCACTTCGGGGCCGCCGCCGCGGATGCGGCCCAAAACTTGCAGCAGCCCCAGCGCGCCAAGCGCGAACAGGAATGCATTGGCCGACACGCTCCAGACCGGCGGCAGGCCGGGCAGTGTCAGGCCCAGCACGATCGCCACCGCCGCCCCCAGCGCCGCCGATGACGACACGCCCAGCGTGAAGGGCTCGGCCAGCGGGTTTTCCAGCACGGTCTGCATTTCCGCCCCCGCCAGCGCCAGCGCCGCCCCGACCAGAAGCGCCATCACCGCCACCGGCAGCCGCACCTGCCAGACGATCACACTGGTGCCCAGATCGACCGGCCCGCCGGTCAGCGCGGCCAGCGTCCGGGCCAGCGGCAGGCCGGCGGGACCGGTCACCAGATCCAGCACCAGCGCCGCCAGCGCCCCCAGACCCAGCACCCCGACAAGCAGGGCGTTGCGCCGGTTCTGGCGGTGATATGTGGCAAGGATCGGCGCGGTCATCTTGCGGGCGTCACCCACCAGATGCCCGGCACCGTCACCGGCGAGAAGCGGGCATTGATCTGGGCCATGGTGGCATCGGGATCGACATCGGCAAACAGGTCCGGGTGAAAGCTTTTGGCCAGATATTCGATCAGCGCGATATGGGCGGGGGAATCGTTGAACATGTGCCAGATGCCGGCGGCTCGCCCCTCGCGCACGGCGCGCAGCGCGGAAAAGCCGGGGGCGGCGATCATCGTCTGAAAGCTTGCCTGCGCGGTTTCGGCATCGACGCCCGACCCAAGCACCAGCCCGCCGCGCTGTGCCATATGCGTGCCGCCGGTCGCGACATAGAAATCGGGATCGGCGCCGATCAGATATTCAAGGCTGACATTGCCCTGCATGGTGCCGACGGTCTCGGCGCCGATATT
>RRZT010523367.1_pt1 | contig 22817 bp, 13 predicted proteins | sample 2165551 | NCBI WGS metagenome assembly RRZT01 (sample SAMN10456910, study PRJNA506462) | wastewater metagenome | biome: wastewater; feature: sludge; material: wastewater sludge; isolation source: wastewater sludge with Escherichia coli K12::gfp cells carrying plasmid... | place: USA: Moscow, Idaho... | reverse complement strand
TAATAGATTTTTACCATCTGGTGTTCTTTCTAATATTCTATTAACTAATTTTACCGTTTCAGCTCTTGTTATTTTTTCATCTGGTCTAAATGTTTTATCTGCATAGCCTTCTATCCAACCTTTTGCTGCAACTTTTGCTATTTCTTCTTCTGCAGCATGTCCCTTTATATCAGTGAAATTATGTGTTTTAGTTCCTGTTTCATTGAAGAATTTAGATAATAACACTGCAAATTCTCCTCTTGTCATAGCTTCATTTGGTCTGAAGTTTCCATTTGCATCAGCCTCTATAACTTTTGCATTTGCCATTGTTGACACTGCATTGTTATACCAAGCTGTTTCCTTTACATCATTAAAGTTATTTACTGTTGACCAATATTGATTTCTTGAATTCTCTGTTAACATTCTGAAGAATATAGTAATAGCTTCTGCTCTAGTTATATTATCATTTGGTCTAAAGTTTTTATCAGACTCCCCTACCATATAAGCATAGTGATCCTTTTTATTTAACTCTGGTACTGGATCTGGCGCTACTGGCTCTGATGGTTCTTGTATTTCTGATTCAGTTGGTACATAGTCTCTAACCCATTGTGCATATAATATTGTATCTTTTATTATTATAAATGTATCATTTGGTTTATAGGATATTCCTGTGCCATCTTTTTCAGTATTCCACTCTTTAAAAGTATAACCTGATTTTACTAATGTATGCTTATCTTTTACTATTACAGTACCTTCTTTAAAGTATCTATTTACATCTGTCGGTGCTGTACCTGAAGTATTTCCATTTCCATCGTATATAACTCTATATACATCCTTTAATTCCCATATTGCATATAATCTTGTATTATCTTGTATTTCAAATGTAGAATTTGGTTTATACATTGTACCACTACCATCTGCTTGAGTATTCCAACCAATAAATTTATGATTTATTTTTTCAAGGTGATCCTTATCTAATACAGTTACTTCTGCATCTTTATTATACTCATTACTATCAACTGGGACTATTCCACTATCCGCTCCATTTCCATCATAAGTTACTGTATATTTTTCATCTTGATCTCCCCATATAGCATAAAGAGTTGTATTTTCATTTATATATTTTATATCTTTTCCGCTTTCGTAATTAACATCTGGTTCTGTTGCATTTGCATCAGTTGACCAACCAAGGAATTTCTCATCTTCTTTTGACGCTTTTAATACTCCTTCGCCATAAACTACTTTAGTATCACCATTAATATAACCTACTGTGTAGTAAATTGTAGTTTTACCCTCACCATCTAATTCAAAATACTTTGTACCATCATAATTTCCCATTGCTTCTGGTTTAAACGTTCCGCCATTAGCATCATATTTAACCCAAGATATTTCTACAGCACCATAATCTTTAAACCTATCAAATCCTCTTTGATCTGAGCCTGATTGTTCAGAACTCTTGTTTTCTGCTACACCCTCTGGTTTAATAGGTATTGTTAATATTGGTTCATCACTTACACCAGCTACTTTTTTTGTATAATTTTCCCTAATTTCAACATTATACTTTCCTAATACATCATTAATTAATCCATCATAAGGTTTAATTCCCATATTCAATTCATTATCATAACCACTATCTATATCATCACTAGAAGAAATTGTACTACCAGGTGATACAAAGTTTTTACTTCCATCCTTATTTACTATTGCATTCCCAGCAAATAAATTATTTTCATATTCCATTTCAATTGTTGAATCTGGAGAAAATCCAAGACTAAGACCAATAGCTCCACCATTAGGACCATATCCAGTTTTTGTATTTCCTCCTACTTCGTTATATGCAAAAGTATTTCCTTTAAATTTTCCTTTAGTATGAAGCTCACCTCTAAAACCAACATTTCCATATACTTGTATCGCTCCACCTGAGTACATAGCATTACCAATACCATATGCCTTATTTCCATAAAAAGTATTGTTTTCTAATAATATATTCTTTACTATATCTCCATTTCCTGAACCTTCAGTTTGAATTAAAATTGCACCACCATCATCATAGGCAATATTTTTAATAAATGAAGTATTTTTTATTTCTAAACTTGCATCTTTTTTCATATTAAAAATATAAATAGCACCACCATCATATGTGGCTGAAGTAGATCCGTCTGATCCATTAGTACTATTTCCCTCGAATATAGATTCATTTATATTTAATTTCCCATTATTAAATCCATTGAAGAAAATAGCACCACCACCGCCACCTATTACACCAGTATATGAAGCTTTATTAATGTTATTTCTAAATACAGTATTATTAATATTTAAAATTCCAGAATAGAACTTTGAAGATATTGCTCCAGACTCATAACCTCCACCAGTACCAATATTATTTTCTATTGTAGAATTTTTTATTGTAACATTGGCACTTGAATTATCAGCAAATGAAACAGCTGCGCCTCTATTCACAGCAGTATTATCATGGATATATACTCTATTTATCTCTACCTCTCCTGCGTTAATTCTTATAGCTCCACCTTTAGAATTGTAAAACTCCATATTATCCAAAACTAATTTTCCAGCATTAGAGTCCTTATTAAGTAATAATTCTTGACCATTATTACTTCCATCCATCTTTAAGTTTTTAATAGTTAAACTACCAGTTCCTGCACCTTCAACTTTAATAGTTCCATTACTCCAAATTTTGTCACCACCATCAATCGTTACATTCACATTTGGCATTGTAATTGTTGCATTTTCAAATGTAAAACTATATCCTAGTGTAATTACCTCTCCTTCTGTTGCTAAACTTACAGCATCTTGTAGTTCTATAACAGTATTTACTATTTTATTACCATCTTCATCGTTGTATAGCATTATTTTTGCCATTTCTGTTACTTTTTTGTCCTGTGATAATTTGTCTTCTTTATTCACCTTTTCTGTATCCGCAATTACTTCTTCAGAATCAGTTTTATCTTTATGATTTTCTTCATTTCCAAGACTATTATCTAAACTTCCTGTCTCTTTATTTACTTCATCATCAATTCCTGAGTCTTCCCCTTCAGACTCAACTTGAACCACATCACTTGAATTTTTTACTTCACTACTTTCTATTTTAGTATTTGCGTATACTGGTATTGAAGAAAACAGCATTGCAAATATCAAAATAAAATAAATAGATTTCCTAAATTTCATTATATATAACCCTCCTATAATTTATACTTAACTTGTCTTATATATTATCTCTGTTTTTATACATTTTTTCAAGTAGTTTTTCATTTTCCCTTTTATTTTAAATAACTATTATTATAAAAATATGTATTTAAAAACTGTTAACTTTTATATTGAAAAATATTAATATAAAAAAATATGTTCTTAATTTAAATATAATTGTATAAATATTTTATTATAAAAGAAAAAAAGATGCTAAGTCTAAAACTTAGCATCTTTAAATAAATTAATATTTTATTTTACATTACCAGGATTAGTTGAAGAATTTGCTTTTGACCATTCTTTTTCTAATGCTACCCAATCTCTTACTGGTAATAATTTTGTCCATGTCTCTGTTGATTTACTATATTTTCTTGTGTATTCATGTGAGTTTGCTGCTTCTTGTATCTCTACATAATACCATTTGTTTGTATCTTGGTTGTCTTTAAATTCTATCATATTAGGTAATAGATTTTTTATATCTGGTGTTCTTTCTAATATTCTATTAACTAATTTTACTGTTTCAGCTCTTGTTATTGGTTCGTCTGGTCTAAATGTCTTATCTAGATATCCTTCGATCCAACCTTTTGCTGCTACTCTTGCTATTTCTTCTTCTGCAAAATGTCCACTTATATCAGTGAAACTATGTGTTTTTGTTCCTGTTTCATTGAAGAATTTAGATAATAATACTGCAAATTCTCCTCTTGTCATAGCTTCATTTGGTCTAAAGTTTCCATTTGCATCTGCTTCTATAACTTTTGCATTTACCATTGTTGATACTGCATTATTGTACCAAGCCGTTTCCTTTACATCTTTAAAGTTATTTACAGTTGACCAATATTGATTTCTTGAATTTTCAGTTAACATTCTGAAGAATATAGTAACTGCTTCAGCTCTTGTTATGTTGTCATTTGGTCTAAAGTTTTTATCTTTTTCTCCCACCATATAAGCATAGTGATCTTTTTTATTTAACTCTGGTACTGGATCTGGATCAACTGGCTCTGATGGTTCTTGGTAGTCTGGTTCAGTTGGTACTGTCACAATTATTTTTTGCCAAACAGCATATAGCTTTGTATTTCCAGTTATATTAAATACATCATCTTGTCTATACATTGGAGTTGTTGCATCTTTATCTGTTGACCATCCTAAGAATCTATAACCTTCTTTTCTTAAAGTGTTACTACCTCTAACTGTAACCTCTTCTCCACTATAATAGTCTTTATTATCTACTGGTGGGTTTCCAGTATCTGCATTGTTTCCATCATACTCTACTTTATATTTGTCATCTTCTTTCCATTGTGCATAAAGTGTTATTGAGCATGGAGTCTCATCTTTGTTTTCTATTGCATCTACATCTTCTAGTTCAGAATCAACTGTAACTGTATTTTCTTCTGAGTTTGTTGTCAACTCTTCACTAACTACATCAGTGTTATTTCCATTTGTGTTTTCTAATATTAAATCTTCTTTGGTTGCTTGATTCGTTTCAATGTCTACTTCTGTATCTTCAATATTTTCTACTTGTTCATCTAATTTATTCTCTGTATCTTCAACTTCCACTTTTGTTATATCTTCATTTGTATTTTCTAACTCTAAATTTGATGATTTTGTTTTAGGACCAACTGTTATTTTATCTCCTGGATAATAAGTATCTCCTGAGTTATCTGCTTTTGTATTCCAATGTGTAAATGTATTATTTTTCTTAACCATAGTTCCTGGCTCTGCTACAGTTACTTCTCTACCTGATGGATATGTTTTACTTTCTGGTACTTCTCCATCTGTATAACCATTGCCATTATATCTTAGCGTACATTCATCAACTTTCTGCCATTGAGCAGTTAATATAGTATTTTTTGTTATCACCATATTCTCTCCAGCATTATAAGAACTTCCATCTTGGTCTTTCCAACCTACAAACTTATATCCTTCTTTTTTTAAATTACCTTTATCTAATATTTCAACATTTGATTTAGTTAAATATTCTCTATTATCTGTCGGTGCATCACCTGTTGTATCTGTATCTCCTTGATAAGTTACTGTATGTGTCCATTGTGGATATAAAGTGATTCCCTCTGGAGAATTTAAATCATCTGTGGCATCAAGTCTAGCAATTAATGCTTCATCAAATTTGATTGTATTATTTTCTTTATATAGATTAGTTTTTTCTGTTTCATACTCTTTTAAACTCCATCCTGCAAATTGACCTGCATTATCTTTAAACTCTAGTTCCCCTTTTCCTAATACAATTGCTTCATTATCTCTGTCATATGGATTGTTACTATCTATTGGTGGAGTTCCAGTTGTATCATATCTATCTTTATAGGTTACAGTAAATACTCTGTCATAAAGGAAGATGATAGGCTCCATCGCTTTTGTTTTTTCTGGTATATCTATATTATACTCTCTTATACCATAAGGCAAGTTACTATTTTCGTCTATGTCATAAAATTTATATATCATATTTTTACTATCTTTATAATCATAATTATCATTGGAATATAATTTAGGAGATACTTCATAATATGTTCCAACAGTACTTCCCCATGGATCTGTTTTCCAATTCGATGCAAATCCTACATCCTCAAAAATTATGTTCTTGCCATATTTATCTTTAAATATTAATTCAGGTGAGCCCATCTTACTTGCAAATTCATATTCTATTTCTAATACTTCTACATTATCTTTAAAAGTTCCACTTAAAACTCTTTTTGTGTCTGTTTCTTCACTCATTAAGTTTTCCCACTCACCTACTTTACCTATACTTTTTATTTCACCTCCATAAACATATTTATCATATATTATTTTTCCTGTCTCTCCAGCCTTACCTTTTGTTATTATCGTTTTTTTAGTACCTCCCGAATATAACATATCTGGTCCATTACTTTTTAATAACAATATCACAGAACTATTCTCATTATCTGTGTATTGTGGAGTGTAGTTATACTCTATTTCTAGTGTCTGCGTCTTATCAGTATACTTTCCTTCTATTTCTTGATTATCTAATGGAGTAAAATCTGGTAAAACTTCCGGTAATATTTTATATGGTTTTCCGCTACTATTCCAATATATAGTTGGTCTTGCAATTTCATATTTTTTTCCATTTATTGTTGATATATGTTTTACATTAATATAATTATCTTCTGACATTTTCCAATAGTAATAGTTCACTTCTATTTCTTCTGATTTAAATTTTCCTATAGTTTCACCTTCAATTTTACTAATTGCATAATCAGTATCTGTTATTATTTCATCGTACTTAGGATACAACCCTTGGGTAGCATAGATATCACCAATCCTACCCTTCAAAATAATTGGACTAAACACGGTCTCGTTATTATTTTCATCTATATACGTTAAAGGAAATCCTGATTGATCCAGATAGTTAACTTTTACTATTCCATAACCTTCTTCAGCAAAAACTTCACTATTTAATCCACTTATTGAAAAATTTATTAAAAATGAAATAATAATCGTTAATGCTAATATACTTCTTTTATTTTTCATGTTAACCTCCTTTTAAAATATGATTCACTTACTTTTAAAAGTAAGTGAATCATATTTTTATATTTTATAAACCTATATTTCCACCTTTATCAACTATTGCAGCTGCTCCTGGCTTTGATGCCGTGTTGTTTGGTTTGTTATTGACAAATTCATTATTGTATAAATTTGCAACTACTTTACTTCTAAATGCTAATAATGGTCTTGAAGATGCTATTGCACCACCACTATTTTTTGCCATAGATTCATTATTTTCAAACTTATTATTAATTATATCAACATAAGAAGTAAACGATCCACTAAACCCTGAATTTTGATATACTTGAATAGCACCACCATTATAAGATGGTGTTTCAACTTCTAGTGCCTGTGCTATATTTCCATAAAAATTATTTTCTTCTATTGTTATTCCTGATTTTACATTTTCAATTGTCTGGATTAATATTGCCCCACCATCATCACCAGCAATATTTTCTATAAATTGGTTACCCTTAATATTTACAGTTGCACCATTTATAACATCAAATATAGCTATTGCTCCACCATCTGCAAACTCAATCTTACCAGAACTTGCTCCATCTTTTACAGCTTCATTTTTTTCAAATCTTGAATTAACTATATCTATAGTACCACCAGTTGGTCTATAAATATATATTGCTCCACCTTCTCCACCAAGTACTCCCGTACCTAATGCTAATGTTTTATTACCAATAAAATCAGTATTATCTATTAGTAATTTACCATTAAATCCTTTTGAAGCTATTGCTCCACCACTATAGCCTGATGCATTAGAAGTATTATTTGTAAAGGATGAGTTTAATATCTCTAAATTTGCATTGCCATTTAACCACAATGCTCCCCCGTCTGCACCTTCAGTTCTTCCATCTACATTAATATTATCAAGTATAACTCTGCTTCCAGTATTAATATTAAATGCTCTTTCACTTACTGCTGGTGGGAAATTTAAATTTTTAATTGTTAAACTTCCAGTACCATTTCCAACTACAGTTATACCACCAGTTGACCACGTTTTTTCTTGTCCATCAATTGTTACATTTTCATTTGTTACAGAGATTGTAGCATTTTCATATACAAAATCATCAGATAATGTTATTACATCTCCATCACTTGCACTATTAACTGCATCCACTAATTCTGTAACATTTGATACTCCACTATTAGCATAAACCGGTATTGATGCTAATACTAAAACCATAAGTACCATCAATGCTACATTTCTTTTTCTACTTAATTTCATAATAATCCCCTCTTTTTATTAATTATTTTTTGAATATTCCTACTTATAGATATAGTATCATATTGGTATACATTTTAGAACTCTTTTTGTCCTTTTTATAAATATTCTTTTAACTATATTCATAAGTTTTGTAAATTGTATAAATGCAGTTTTCAAATATGATTTTTATTACTAAACTATTGTTTTAAACTATTTTATACATAATTTGTTGATTTTAAATAGTAATTTATATTTAAATTTTTATAAAATCTATTTGTATTTTTATATATTAAAATTAATGATTATAATTTTTGTATTTTAAAAACATTCTTATACGAATAGCCGTATATGGTATTTTAAGATATGTTTTGTATATTAATTATATTCTTTAACAATTCTCCAACAAAAAAAGATGCCCTTAGGCATCCAAAAATATCTCTTCGTATTTTATAAATTTATCATTATCAAATTCCATTTTTACTATCCAAGGCATTATGGATTTTATTCTATTAAAATCATTAAATAAAAAATCGTTATTATAATAGTTTACTATTGTAGATAATGCTGTACCATGAGTGCCTATTGCTATAATAGAATTATTATATTTTTCTAGTATCTTATTTAAACTTCTGATATTTCTATTCTGCACTTCATTTAATGATTCTCCACCTTCTATTTTATAATCAAAATCATCCCATTGCCTTTTAGAAAAACCTTCAAAATCTTCTATCCATATATCTGTTATCTTTCTTTCTCTAAAATCTTCTATCTCTATTATCTCTTTATTTAATATATTAGCCAACGGTATTATTGTATCTACAGATCTTTTATATGGGCTTGAAAATAGATATTCTATATTCACATCACTGAGTAATTCTCCCACTTTTATACTGTTTTTTAGTCCCGCTTCTGTTAACGGTCTTATTCTATCTTCTATTATATTTGTATCTGATTCTGCATGTCTTATAAAATAAATAATTGTCATATATTCTGCTCCTTTATATAAAATCTATAATGTTTATTTCTTTTTATACTATATAATAGATATAATAAGATATCTAGTCAGAAAGGAAGAATCATATGGATAAATTTAAAAACTTTGATTTTGAAAATGAAAATATTGGACTCTCTTCTAGTCAAGTTGAGGAGAGAATTGCAAAGGGTTTAGTTAATATACAACCCAATAATCTAACTCGTTCTGTTAAACAAATTGTAAAAGATAATCTATTTACTCTTTTTAATTTATTAAACTTAGTCCTTGCCCTTATTATACTTATTATGGGTGATTGGAAGAATGCATTGTTTATTGGAGTTGCAGTTGCAAATACTGCCATTGGAATATTGCAGGAACTTAGATTTAAAAAGACCATTGATAAGCTTTCCATATTAAATGAATCCAAGGTTCATGTACTTAGGGATAAAAAATTTACAGATATATCCCATGAAGAATTAGTCTTAGACGATATCATATATATTTCCCAAGGGGAGCAAATTCCAGCAGATGGAATTATATATTATACAGAAAATATGGAAGTTGACGAATCGCTTTTAACAGGTGAGGCAAATCAAATTTTAAAGAAAAAAGATGATGAGGTACTTTCTGGTAGCTTTATAACTTCTGGAAATGGACTTATTAGAATAACTGCTGTTGGAAAATATAATTATGCGACAAAATTATCCATGGAAGCAAAAGGTGAAAAAGATAAACAATCACAACTTATGAAAATTTTAAATAATATTATTAGAGTGCTGACAATTGTAATAGTACCTATTGGGCTGTTATTATTCTACTCCACTTATTCTAAAGGGGCAGATTTTAGAGTTTCCATCTTAGGTGCAACTGCTGCCATGCTTGGTATGATACCAGAAGGGCTTATACTTTTGACAAGTGTTACCTTTGCAGTAGGAGCTATAAATCTTGCTAAATACAATACACTTGTACAGGCACTACCTTCTATTGAAACTTTGGCTCGTGTAGATGTGCTTTGCTTAGATAAGACTGGAACTATTACAGACGGAGAATTGACTCTTGAAAGTTTAATCCCCGTTAATAATACTAGTGAGAATGAATTAGAGATAATACTCTCCCAAGTTATGAATAGTTTAAATGATAATAATCCCACTGCCAATGCAATTAAAAAAGTACATTCTAAATATGCTGATTGGCAGGCTATTGTTAAAACACCTTTTTCCTCAAGTAGAAAATGGAGTGGAGTTAGCTTTAAAGATAGAGGAAGTTATCTTATAGGTGCGCCAGAATTTTTATTTAATAATATCGATGAAGATAATAAAAAGATAATGGACGAATATATTAATACTGGATTTAGAGTATTGGCAATAGGTTTTTCAAATGCAAATATAGTTGACAATAATATACCTGAAGGACTTAGATTGTTTGGTTTTTTAATCTTATCCGACAATTTAAGGAAGAATGCAGTAGAGACATTTAAATTTTTTGAAGATGAAGGGGTTGAGTTAAAGGTAATATCTGGTGACAATCCTGTAACTGTATCAAAAATTGCAAAACAAGCAAATATCACTGGTTCTGAGCATTATATAGATATGTCAAAAGTTGATGATAGTATGGATTTTAAATTATTAGTTGATGAATATACGGTATTTGGTCGTGTATCTCCTTATCAAAAGAGAGAATTAGTAAAGGCATTGCAAGGAAATAAAAAGACTGTGTGTATGACAGGTGATGGGGTTAATGATGTACTTGCATTGAAAGAGGCTGATTGTGGCGTTTCAATGGTAGGAGGTAGTCAAGCAGCAAGGTCAATCGCTGATTTTGTATTATTAGATGATAATTTTAATTCTATGACAGAGGTTTTAAAAGAAGGTAGAAGAGTTATAAATAATATAGAAAATGTTTCTTCATTATATTTAATAAAGACAATATATTCTACTATATTATCATTATTATTTATTTATCTTCCATTTGCCTATCCATTCTCACCATTGCAAATGGGCCCTATTAATGGATTAACTGTGGGTGTTCCTTCTTTTATACTTGCATTAGAGGCAAATTATAGAAAGCCTAAAGGAAAGTTCTTAGAAAATGTACTAGAAAATTCTGTACCTGCTGCTATAACTGTTATTATCAATATATTGATTATACAATTGGCAGGAAAATCCTTTAATTTGAAACTTACTGAAACTTCAACAATGTCAGTATTGCTTACAGGAGTTGTAGGATTTATATTATTGATAAAAGTTTCAAAGCCATTAAATTGGAAGAAAAATTTAATGATAGGTATATTAATAGCTGGATTTTTATCCTGCTTCACAGTTTTAAAAGATTTCTTTGATTTTGAAAGCCTATTTACTAGAAATGTATTCTTCTATCTACCACTTGTATTTTTAAGTAAAGAATCTTTTAAATTCTTAAACAGCATAGTAGTCTACATTAAAGGAAAGTATTTTATATTAAGAGATAAACTAAGAGATAAGAAGGCATAAAAAATAGCAAGATAAGTGCAAATCAAGCTTATCTTGCTATTTTTTTATTAATATATTAGTTACAATTTTTTAGATTATATAGGCAACTTTCCACTACATTTATAGTTTTTTTAATTATGTCATTACTGATATTGCCCATATGTCCTATTCTAAAAATCTTACCTTTAAGATTTCCTAAACCTCCCGATACTATAACTCCTTCTTTTCTCATCATTTCTCTAAAAACTTCATCTTCAATATTCTCAGGATATAAAAAACAAGAAACTGTAGAGGACTCATTACCTTTACTTGCAAAAGATTTAATTCCAAAATTAGATAAGGACTCTCTTATTTCAAGCCCCATATCCCTATGTCTTTTATATCTATTTTCAAATCCTTCTTTTTTAATAATATCTATCGCTACCTTTAAAGCAAGAATTAAATTAATAGGTGGAGTACTAAATACATTTTGAGGATTCTCCATAACTGGATTCCAATTTAGAAAATCTAAATAATAGTTTTCTAATGTACCTAATTCTTCTCTTCTACTTAATGCCTTTTCACTTGTTAATATTATACTCAACCCTGGTGGTGCGCCTATTGCTTTCTGCGAACCTCCAATTAAAATATCTATTCCCATTCTTTTTAAACTTATATCTACCCCTCCTATTGAAGATATGGCATCAACTATTAATAATGTATTTTTCTTATCCTTTAGTAACTTCCCTATTTCCCCTATATCCATACAAACACCTGTTGATGTTTCAATATGTGTTACTAAAACTGCGCTATAGTGATTGCTATTTAACTTATTTTCTATATCTTCAATCTTTACTACATTCCCATTATCTTCTTTTAATATATCTATATTAAGTTTTTTTCTTCTACAAATATCTATAAATATATTACCAAAATAACCATTAGTGATAATTAAAACTTTATCATTCTCTTTTAAAGTATTTACAATACTCATTTCCATACTCAAAATTCCTGAACCTCCAGTTACATAAGCCTGTCCTGTTACATCAAATACCTCCTTTAAATCTTTTAATAATAAGGAGTATTTTTCTATAAAATTAGAATCTGTTATTTCTACAACATCTTTACTCAATTCTTTTAGAATAAGCTTATCTAAATGCGTTGGACCTGGTATCATTAAAATTTTCTCATTGTTCATATACTACACCAACTTTCAAACTTAAGAATTTTACTAATAATATGTTTTAAGGATAAATAATTAAAATATTTATCCTCAAACATATCCATATATAGTAAAATCTATAAAAATTAATAAACTACATTAAGCAAATATAAATTTTTCACCAATATTCTCTTTTAATGCCTTCTTATAAGCATATGTTGCTACAGATATATCCATAGCTCCTGTACCAATAGGTATACAAACTATTATTTCTTCATCACTTTCTTTTGCTTCTATTTTATTTATTGCTAATTCTCCAATAGTTCCAAAAATATTTTCTTCAGTAATATTTCCTTCTTCATATAAATTAGCTAATGCCCCTCTGTGAAGACACTGTTCTATATGATCTACAATAATCTTATCTGCTTTCAGAAGTACCTCATCTTCTACTTCTTGATAAGAACCCATTGGAAATACAATCGTACCCGGTTTTAACCATTCATATTTTATGAACTTATCCTTTGATTGTGTAAAAGAAACTACTATATCACCTTGTGCAGCCTCTTTAGGATTATCACAAATAATTATATCTCCATTTACTATATCTTTCATATCTTCTTTAAAATTCTTGCTTGCTTCCATATTAATGTCATATATTCTTAGTTCTTTTATATTAAATAATTCTGCCATTGCTATTGTTTGAGTATGTCCTTGCATACCAGCACCATAAAGACCAATTGTTATGTCTTTTTCTTTATGAAAATAATTTGCTGCTACTGCTGCTTGAGCTCCTGTTCTCATATTTGTTATATGTGCTCCATCCATCGCCGAAACAAAGTTCCCTATTTCTGGATTTATTAAAAGTATCATTGAAGTTACATATTCTAATCCAAGATCTTTTCTTTTACCTAAAAATCCACCTGCCCATTTTATTCCTGCCGAGTCTAACCATCCTATATATGCTGGCATTGCATTCATAAATCCTTTATATGGTGGATACTCTGATGTTTCACCAAGATCTAAATTAACTTTAGATGGATTTACAACTGTACCATCACCAAATCCCTTAAAAGTTTTATCTACTATATCTACCACTTCTTTCATTGTTATTAAATTTTTTATGTTTTTTTTACTTAATAATAATGTTTCAAACTCCATATTTTCCATAACTAATCCCCCTCTATAGATTTTCAACAAATTTAAATTTAGTTCCAACATTTTTTTCTAATGCCTTTTCATAAACTACAGTTGAAACAGCGACATCCATTGCTCCTGTGCCTATTGCAATACCAATAATTTTTTCTCTTCTTTCATCAGCTATTTCTTTTTTACCTGCTACAATTTCACCTATTGTTGAATATATTTTTTCTTCTGAAATCTTACCTTCTTCATATAAATTAGCCAATGCCCCCCTATGGAAACATTGTTCCATATGATCTACTATTATTTTATCTGCATTTAATATTAATTCATCTGATACCTCTTGATAAGAGCCTAATGGTAACACCAAAGTACCTTCTTTTATCCATTCATCCTTTATAAAACCATCATTTGAATGTGTAAAACTTACCACTACATCAGCGTCTGCAACTTCCCTTGGTTCTTTGCAAATAATGATTTCTCCATTAACTATATCTTTCATACCTTCTTTAAATTTTCTACTTGCTTCTTCGCTAATATCATATAATTTTAATTCTCTTATATTAAACAACTCTGCCATTGCTAATGTTTGCATGTGACCTTGTACTCCTGCACCATAAAGACCTATTGTTATATCTTTTTCTTTATGAATATATTTTGTAACTACAGCGGCTTGAGCTCCAGTTCTTAAACTAGTGATATATGCCCCATCCATTACTGCTTTAAAATTCCCCATCCTTGGATCTACTAATAAATTCATAGCAATTATATATGGTAAACCTGCTTCTCTTCTTTTTCCAGCAAATCCTCCTGACCATTTTAATCCTGCTGAATCTAACCAGCCTATATATGCTGGCATTGCATTTAATGATGCTTCATACTGTGGATAAGATGCTTTTTCTCCTAGGTCTAAATTTACTTTAGCAGGATTTATAACTGTCCCGTCACCAAAACCTTTAAAAGTTTTATCTACTATCTCCACTATTTCCTTCATCGTTATTAAACTTTCTATATCTCTATCACTTAATAAAAGTGTTTCAAATAAAATCTTATCATCCATATAATCCCAACTTTCTTAACAAGAAACTTAAATAAATCACAACGTCTATCCTAGTTCTACATAATTGATTAAATCGTCAATATTTGAACTTTCTAGTTCTAGATTTTCTCTAGTCCTGCCAGTTTCTAGAATCTCTCCTAATACTCCTTCTCCTAAATCAATAATCGTTTTAATATATTTTATATTTACATCTGCCACTTCTGCTAAAGTTTTCATTGATACTAATGAAAATGGAATATCTTCTGTTAAATATCTATTATTCATTTTATTTTGTCCCATAATTCCTTTATATACTTCTGTGTTTTGAATAATTTCATAAAGTGTATCTCCTTCTGAACCATATATTGATTTAAATTCTTCCTTTATTCCTTTCAGTCTAATACCATATGCATCAGCTATCAACACTCTTTCTTTATCAAGTTTCTCAACAAAATTTGCTATTGAAGGGGTGAATCCATCAAGATAGTATTCAAAACTATGATTTGATTCAATCAATGAAGTGTTTAAAAGAGAAGGCCCTGGATGAACCATCGCATTTAAATTAGATAAACTTGTTTCAAGTACATTCTTTACTAATTTAATTTCTGGAAAATATCCTTTTAATAACTCTAGAGTTGATTTCCCTTTTTCAGTTGGTATTGTAGCCATTTTAATCTCATTTTTCTTTCCAAATACATGTGCTAGCCCAGGTTTTTCAGCTCTACATGCGTATAGTAAAGTATTTGTTGCTCCTACAGTTATATCTATATTTTCTCTTTCTTTATCGATTATTTTTTTAAATTCAACCGCTCCTAGTGAAGCTTCTGGATGCAATATAATTATTTGACCTTCTTCAAGGAATTTTGAACATTTTTCAGCAATACTTTTATGGTAGATTGCAGGGAGAACAACAATTATTATCTCTGCATTTTTTACAACTTTATCAATTTCTGTAGTTGCTTCAATTATTTTTCCAAATCCATTTATTTTTCCTTCTAATTCTATGCCTTTATTCTCATTAATAGCATTGACTGTTTTTTCATAAACATCGAAAATCTTCACAGGTACTCCCATTATTGCCAAATGACCTGCCATTGTTTGACCACCATTTCCAGCTCCTATAATTGCCCAATGTTTCGTATTCACAATAATCACCTCTTAATAATTAATTATCTATTTTTCAACTGCTATTTTTTTATTTGTCAATTTACTAACCACAACTAACATAATTGATGACAATAATATTCCCCATGCAACATAAGGAATTGGTGTCTTTATTAAACTTCCAATCATACAACCTAATATTCCTGAAATTATACTTGCAATTGCTCCCTCAACAGTTATAAAGTTTTTATCTTTAAATATATAACCCCCAAATATTGGTGCCAACAGTGCTGCTGCAGAATATGCGTAAGTTGCAACTAACCAATTTAATGCTTGTGGAAATGCTATTGATAATATTACCGCAACTATAACTACTATTATTGTCAAAATTCTTGATAAGCTTGTTAATTTTTCATTTGTTGCCTCAGGATTTATAGTTTTCTTATAAATATCTGAAGTTATATTAACAACTACCGATTGAACTGCACTACTTATCGTAGACATAATAGTTGCTACAACAAGTCCTGCAAATATTGCTAAAAACCATTGTGGAACTTGTGTTAAAAACCAACCTGTTGCCATCTCAGGCTCTAAATTATTATTTAATGTTCTAATAGTAATTCCCATTATTCCAGACCATATAGTTGTAGCAAATATTACTATTGCTGATATAAATAGACTTTTCTTTACATTCTCTACTTTATCAATTGCACATATTCTCTGATAATACATTTGATTTGTTAAACTACCTGGCATTATAGAAAATATCCATAAAAAAATTGTTGGCAAACCAATATGTAACATACCTTTAGGAAATTCTGCCATCCCATCTGGTGCATTTGCGAAAACGTTTGATACTCCACCTCCAAGTTTGAAAGCAAATACTACTGATGCTGCAGCAATAATAACCATAAATATTGAAAATATAAAATCCGTCCAAGCAACAGTTTTAAGTCCTGACGGCATTACAAATGCCATACTTATTAATCCCATAGCAATTATTAACACAGTCATTGATATGCCTGTTAATTCTGTATACAATTTTGCAAATGCAACTAACTGTGTACATATCCAACCAAAAGGAACTAATATTGTCATAAAGGCAGATAATAATGCCAATGTTTTACTATAACCAGATACTTTTAATATAATTTCTGGTACTGTTGTAAAGTTATTTTTTCTTAACCATGGTGCAATTAAAGTTAAAATAAAAAATGGAATTGTTACCAATAGACCATAAGATAATGTAGACCATCCCGCAGAATACCCTGTTCCCACATGCCCTACAAGGACACCTCCTCCCATTGCAGTTGCAAACTGTGTACCTACAACTACATAGATTGGTAAATTTCTTCCCCCTATTGCCCAGTCTTCATCTGTTGCTTTTTGTTTCTTTAAAATTAAATTAGAAATTACTAATGTACCTCCAATAACTATTAAGGTACTCACTACTATTAATAATACACTCGAGTTCATATTAATCCTCCTTTACATTTTATAAGCAGTATTGTTTAATTGTACTACAGCTTAATTGTACTACAGCTTTTAGGGCATGTCAACATTTTTCAGTATTTTCTGAATTTTAAACTTTTAATTTTTGATGTGTTATAATAAATTATAGCGTTATAAAATATTACACTAATTTATGTGTTTAGGAGAATTATATGAATAAAATTAAACCTTTAAAAAGGAAAAGTTTAAGTGATGAAATAATAGAAAGCATAATAATTTTAATTAAATCTGGAAGTTGGGTTGCCGGACAAAAAATACCTGGTGAAATTCAATTAGCTAATGATTTTAATGTCAGTAGAAATATAATGAGAGAATCTTTGAAATCATTAGAATTATTTGGTTTATTAAAATCATTTTCTGGGAAAGGTACATACCTAACTGATTCCCCTCATGAAATAATTGCAAAAATGGAATTTTATAATATTCTAATAGATAATCAAAATTTAGATGAAATTTTAGAAATTCGATTAATCATTGAGCCTGCTTTAGCTAGATTAGCTGCTATTCATAGAACTGATGAAGATTTGAAAAATATGGAATATTTTTTAGAATTATCATACTCTAGATATAACAATAAAGAAGTGGTAAGCGATATAGTTTTAAATGAAGGAGTAGAGTTTCATAATGTTATTGCTAAAGCTTCTCAAAATCTTATATTAAACAAATTTTTAAACTCTTTAATTTCCGAAATACGTGCAGCTAGATACCATAATCTAAATGATTATATTAATAAAAAAAATATACTTGAAGATTTAAGTTCTCATAAATTAATTATTGATGTAATTAAAAAACAAGATGAAGAAGCTGCTTATAATTTAATGTATCAACATATAAAAAATAGAATCCTTTTCTCTAAATCAGAACAATAAACAGCATAGTAGTCTACATTAAAGAAAAATATTTTATATTAAGAGATAAATTAAGAGATAAGAAGGCATAAGATTTCCCCTTAAGAACAAGATTTTCAATCTATATCTTAAGGGGAATATTAATTTAAGAGAGTATGCTATTTTTTTCTATTTTTCATTCTTATAAAAATAATAATTAATGGTAACAAAACTAAAATTATTATATAAGAACTTTTATTTTTTAAATTATTATTAAATTCTTTATCTACTGTATCTTGTTCTTCTTTATCTATTATATCTTTTTCAGGAGCTTTTGTATTATCTTCATCTCCCACTCTATAAATAATTTTCTTATCATAATACAGTGCATTTTCACTAAAACTAAAATTATTCATAACTCCATCCGAATTAATAAAATGCTTTATTGCCATGGCATCCATTATTAATCCTCCCGATGTACCATCTTCATACAATATATCTAAGGTTTTATAATCTGAACTACTAAGTTTATACATACCCCAAGCAATTTTCAATCCAACTATAGATTGATCAAGAGAAATTAAATAACTGTCATTTAATTTATAAAACTCATCAATATTATCCATATTTTTAAATAGCATTACATTTTTTAATTCACTTTTCTTTAGTAAAAACTCATCTAATTCTATTTGTTCTTTTTTATTATTTATATCTAAATCATCTGGACTTATTATCTGTTTTATAACTTTAAATCCTATATCATCTTTATTTATCATAGTAACTTCTGCTATCACTAATGCATCTTGGTCATTGTGCATCAATCTATATAGTGCATCTGCTGCAAATACTGTATTGGGCAAAATTAAAGATAATATTAATATCACAACAATTGTTTTTTTCATAATACACCTCCTATAGATAATGCAATTCTATCACAACTCTATTTGACTAAAGTTACATATCGTTTACATAAGGATTACAAATAATATTAATTTGAATATCCTTCTAATCCTCTTAGGGAAACTTCCCCTGAATAAACTGTAAATATTTTTCCGTCCCTTTCCACTAATAGTTCTCCATCTTCATTTATATCTAGTACTTTAACAAATTCTTCCACATCACCAGAAATTATTCTTGCTTCTTCCCCTATAAGAATAGAATTTTCCCTTGCTATCTCCAATGTTCTAGAAAAATCATTATCATTTACAAATTCATTATATAATTCTTCAAAATTATTTAATATCTTAGCCAATAATAACTTTCTATCTATTTCTTTATACAATTCCATTTTTAATGAAGATGCTTTTTTATGTAATTCTTCATTAAAATCTTTAAATTCATTATTTACATTTATCCCAATTCCCATAATTATATAATCTATTTTTTCTATTTGACCTGATAATTCAGTCAGAATGCCACATACTTTCTTACCATTTAATAGTATATCATTTGGCCATTTTATTTTAATATCTATATTCAATTCTTTAAGAGCTAGATAGACTGCACTTGATCCTATTAAAGTGAGTTTTGATATATTTCTAGGAAGAATATCCGGTTTTAGTATTATAGAAAAATACAATCCACTATATTTTTCTGATTGCCAATCTCTTCCCAATCTTCCCTTTCCCTTTGTCTGTTCTTCAGCTACTATTATCTTTCCTTCCATACTATCCTTTGCCATACTCTTAGCATAATTATTTGTAGAATCCACTGTTTCTAAATATTCCATATCTCTACCTATGATTTTAGTATGCAAATATTCACTTATTTCTTGATAAGATATCCTATCTGGAGAATTTAATAATCTATATCCACGATTTGAAATAGACTCAATTATATATCCATCTTCCTTTAAACTATTTATCAATTTCCATATATATGCTCTACTCACTCCAAAGATTTCACTTATCTTTTCACCTGATATAAAATCATCTTCATTTTTTAATATTTCTAAAATTTTATACTTCATTTATCTCATCCTTATATTTAATAATTTTGTAATTAATTCTCAATACTATTATACTATAATAAGATTAAGGGGTAATAATATGAAATACAATAAAAAAATACTTAGCTTAACTATTATCTTTATATTATTATTTTCTACAGTAATATATGCAGATAATGATTTATCTATTTCAAATTGGAATGTAAATGCTGTGCTAAAAGATAATGGTGATTTACAATTAACAGAAGATATTAGCTATGATTTTGATTCTGAATTTAATGGTATTTTTAGAAATATTAGTTTAGATAAAATTGATGGAATAGAAAATTTAAAGATTGAAGAGATAAAAGATAATGATATTGGCAATTATGAAAGTGTTTCCGATGCTTCTAATGGTGATAGCAATGTTTTTACAGAAGAAATAGATGATAATACTCTAAAGTTAAAACTCTACACACCATCTGAATATGAAACTAAAGTTTTTAGATTTACTTATACTTTAAAAAATGTAGCTATAAAATACAATGATACTGGTGAGCTTCAATATAAATTTATAGATGATTATAATACGACTTTTATAAAGGATTTTAATATAGATATAACACTTCCTAATGAGGTAAATGATTTAGTAAAAATTTTTGCTCATGGACCTCCCAATGGAGTGGTTTCTTTTAAAGATGATCAAACTGTAAACTTGCATATTACCGATTTAGAATCTGAAAACATGGTTGAAGGAAGAATATTATTTCCAGTATCTTTTATAGAAAACTCAACTAATATTGTTGATGAAGATGCTTTTAATAATATTATACTTGAAGAGGAAGAAAAGATTATAAAAGATGCCGAAACAGAGAGAAAGAGAGTTGAATATGAAAAGAGAAAACAAGAAAGTTTAATCAAAAATCAAAAAACCTTCGATATTATATCTCCAATAATTTTAGCACTAGGAGCTATCTTTGGAGTATTTGGTATTAAAAATACAAAAAACAATACTGAAGTTTATGAAAGAGAATTAGGAGATGATATGCTATATCTATCACCTGCAGTAAATTCTTATTTACTAAGTTCTTCTATCAATGCAAATGTATTAGTTGCCAGCATTTACAATCTAGCTTATAAAGGTTTTTTAACTATTGAGGAAGAATCTGTAAATAATAAAAAATTTATAAAAAAGGATATAGAAAACTTTAAACTTACTCTTTTAGATAAAGATAGATCTGAGTTAGAATCAAATGAAATCCATATACTAGATTTTTTATTTAATCAAGTAGCTCATTCTAATACTGTTACTCTAGAGGAAATATATGACTATAGTAAAAAACATTCATTTAAAATAAGTACTTTCTTTAGTGAATGGACACAAAAATCCTCAAATGACCTTAAAAATCTTGGATTAAAAGATGATTCAAAAAAAGGCTTAGGTATATTGACTATTATTATAAGTACATTCTTTATACCTTTTGCTATGATGAATTTTATACTTGCAAATAAAACTATGTATGGGATTATTTCAATAGCTGCTATGATAATATTATTTATAATTGGTATTTTATTAATAAACAAGAAATCAGATTTAGGTAAATTACAATACAATAAATTAAAAGAATTCAAAAACTCAATTAATTATAATTATCTAGATATTAAAAATGAAGAACATTTAATAACTGCTATGACTATTGGTATTCCAATGGAAAAACTATCTAATTTTAAAATAAACTTTGCAAATAATATTTCAACAAATAGTTGGATTTACTGGTATTTCTTAATGGATTCAACTGGAAACAATTCATTTGCTAGTAGTATGTACTATTCTAGTGGAAGTGGAATTAGTGGCGATATTGGTTCTGGTGGTGGTTTCTCTAGTGGTGGCGGTGGAGGAGCCGGCGGTGGTAGCACTGGAGGATTTTAATAAAGAACAAAAAATTCAAGCTAAGCTTGAATTTTTTTGTTTTAGGAATCTATTCGGGGTACCAATATGATACCGAAATTTGCTATTTTATAATTTTATAATAACAGCAATTCTATGAATAGTCAATGTATATTATTCACATTCTTTGTCCTATAATTTTCTTTATTTATCCAAATCTTAAAAACATAGCAAAAAGAGTACTGAAATCAATCAGTACCCTAGTATATTATTTTTTCTTTATAAATAATAGTATTCCTGCCAATAATATTGTAATCCCTGATACTTTTAATATTTCCATTTTGGCTATACCTGTTCTTGGTAACTCAAATTCATTATATTCATCTGCTATATATTCTTTTGATTCTTCTTTATTTTCTCCTAATATTTCAACTTCCTCAGTTTTTCTAGAACTATCTTTGTCTATTATTTTTGCTATTTTACCTAATTCTGTTGGCATTATTACACTTGATTCTTGTGGTTCTTCTATTTCTTCAATATCCTTAGGAGTTTCATCATCCTCTGGAAATTCCACTCTTACTGTAGGTTCGTCTGGATCTACAGGAGTCGACGGTTCAATATCTTCTTCAATCACTGGTGGTTCTATTGGTTTATTTGGTTCAGTAGGTGTTATTGGATCTTCTGGAGTTATTTTCGGTGAATTATATACATTCTTAAATTCTAATTTTTCTACTATCTCTTTATTATCTAGATATTTAATTGATGCTATTTCTAATGCATTATCTTTATTTAACACTATATTTACTTTTATATTATAAATTGTATTGTCATAAATAATATCACTATCTTCTCCTACCACTTCATTGATAATATAGTTATATTC
>RRZT011109889.1_pt1 | contig 22841 bp, 22 predicted proteins | sample 2165551 | NCBI WGS metagenome assembly RRZT01 (sample SAMN10456910, study PRJNA506462) | wastewater metagenome | biome: wastewater; feature: sludge; material: wastewater sludge; isolation source: wastewater sludge with Escherichia coli K12::gfp cells carrying plasmid... | place: USA: Moscow, Idaho... | reverse complement strand
GTCGAGATTGCCGCGCAGCGGCTGGATCGTGAGGTGCGGATAGCTTGCGCGCAGGATCGCTTCGCGGCGCAGGCTGGACGTACCGACGACGGCGCCGGCCGGCAAGGCATCGAGTCCTTCGTAGCGACCGGACACGAAGGCATCGCGCGGGTCTTCGCGCACGGCGATCGCGGTCATGGCAAAGCCGTCCGGCATCTCCATCGGCACGTCCTTGAGCGAATGCACGGCGAGGTCGGCGCGCCCCTCCTGCATGGCGACTTCGAGCTCCTTGATGAACAGCCCCTTGCCGCCGATCTGCGACAGCGGCCGGTCGAGGACCTGGTCGCCGCGTGTCGTCATGCCGAGAATCTCGACCGTGCATTGCGGATACAGCGACGCCAGACGCGACTGGATGTGCACGGCCTGCCATAGGGCGAGCCGCGACTCGCGCGAGGCGATGATCAGACGGGACGGTGCGGGTTGATTGGTCAAGATGGCGTCCTGGAGTGAGCGGTGACGGTTGAAGAATGTGCCTCGAAAGACGCGGCCAAGTTTACCACGCAGCCCGGAACGCCCAGCCCGGCAACGCCTCAGGAGCTCAGCTGTCTGGCGTAGTTCTTCACGAGCGGCCATTGCCGGCGGCTGACCGGCAGCTTTTCGGGAATCCCGCGCAAGAGTGCCTGCCACTGATGCTCGCCGTCTTCCGGTGCACCTTTCTCGAAGCCGGCGATCGCGTCCTTGGCGACCAGCGCGCTGCGGTGCAGGCGGATGAAGCGCTCGGAGAATTCTTCTTCGAGATGCGTCAGCGATTCGTCGAGCAGATACTCGCGGCTCGCCGTACGCGCCGTCACGTACTTGAGGTCGGCCTTGAGATAAAGGATGTCGCTGATCGGAATGAGCAGGAGCCGCCCGCGCTCGTGGCAGGAAAGGTGCGTCCGCGCGCCCTGCTGCAACTCGGCCAGAACCTGCGGCGGCGGCGGCCGGCTGTGGCGGACTTTTTGCAGCGCCGCGGCCAGTCGATTCGCACGCACCGGCTTGACCAGGTAGTCGATCGCGTTGAGTTCGAAGGCCTGCACGGCGTAGGTGTCGTAAGCGGTGACGAAGATGACGGCCGGCGGACGTTCCATGCGACTAACGTGACGCGCCAGTTCGACGCCGTCCATTCTCGGCATCCGGATGTCGGCGAGGACAACGTCGACCGGATTCAAGGCAATCGCCTCGATCGCCAGCAGGCCATTGGCCGCCTCGGCGACGACGGCGTTCGGCACTTCGGCGGCGACGTCGGAGAGCAGGTCGCGCAGGCGCGCGCGCGCCGGCGATTCGTCGTCGACGATCATCACCGAGAGCGTCGGCGTGGTCGACCTGGAAGAGCTGAGTGGCTGCGTCATGGTTTCCGACTCCGGCAGGGCAGCAAGATATGCACACGGTACTCGCAGGCGCCGCCCGGAAGTTCGACCGATCGGGTCTCCAGCCGCGCTTCCAGATCATAAAACAGCGCCAGACGCTCACGGATATTGGCGAGCGCCATCTGATTGCCGCTGTGTGTGCTGGCCTGGCCGTGGCAGGGATTGGCCAGATCGATCTGCAGCTCGTCGCCGCTGCGCGCGAAGCGGATGCGCACCGTCCCACCCTCCCCCGACGGTTCGATCCCGTGATACACGGCATTCTCGAGCAGTGGCTGCAACATCAGCGGCGGCACCTTGATGTCGTCCGGCACATCGACGATCTCCCACTCGACGGCGAGCCGGTCGCCGAGCCGCAGCTTCTCGAGATCGAGATACTGCCGGCAGAGCGCAATCTCGTCGGCGAGCGGCATGAGGTCGCGGTGATCGCGCATGAGCGCGCGAAAGAGTTCAGCAAGTTCCTCCAGCGCCGTTTCCGCGCGCCGCGGCTCGGAACGTATCAGCGAGAGCACCGCATTGAGGCTGTTGAACAGGAAATGCGGCCGGATGCGCGCCGTCAGCGCCTGCAGGCGGGCCTCGGTCACCGCCGGCGAGAAGGCCTTGGCGCGCAAATGGAAGTAGTAGAGCAGGGTCGCCGCAGCAAACGCCGCAAGCAAGGCGGCACGCAGCGTGCGCTGCCAACCGCCTTCGTCCATCCCCATGAACTGCCAGAAATCGACGAACAGCGCCGCCGAGAGCGCGGCCAGCGCGAACACACAAACCCGTCCGCCGACGACCGGCAGACGCCGCAGCAGCGGCGACACGCCGGCGAGCAGTGCGAGGTTGAAAAGCAGCAGGGGCTGCACCCAGGCGGCCAAGTCGACGAATCGCCGCACCCAGTCGGAAATCCCGCCGGCGAGCAGCAACGCAGCCAGCAACGCCAACGAATTTACGCCAAGCAGGATGCGCAGCATGACGCCGAAATTGCGGAAGTCCGGCAGCGGCGGGCGGGCCGGGTTTTGTTTTATACTTGCCATCGGTTCGGAGCGTTGTTCATCGGTGCCAAATCGCCTTCCCTGCGTGGTTTCGGACCGTTTGCCATCACTGCAGCATCCCCCACCCCGCCTAAATTCCAGCCATCGAACTTGCAACCATCATGAATCAGCCGAATTCTACACAATACACCTGGGCTGGCCGTTTTTCCGAGCCGATGTCCGACCTCGTCAAGCGCTACACGGCATCGGTCGACTTCGACAAACGCATGTGGCGCCAGGACATTCGCGGCTCGCTGGCGCACGCGCGCATGCTCGCCAAACAGGCCATCATCTCAGCGGAAGACCTCGCCGACATCCAGCGCGGCATGGCGCAGATCGTCAGTGAAATCGAGGCCGGCACCTTCGAGTGGTCGCTTGATCTCGAAGACGTGCATCTCAACATCGAAAAGCACCTGACCGCGCTCGTTGGCGACGCCGGCAAGCGGCTACATACCGGCCGTTCGCGCAACGACCAGGTGGCGACCGACATCCGCCTCTACCTGCGCGACTCGATCGACGACATCCAGGTGATGCTCAAGCAGTTCCAGAGCGCCCTGCTCGACCTCGCCGAGCGTGAAGCCGCGACACCGATGCCGGGCTTCACGCACCTGCAGGTCGCGCAACCGATCACCTTCGGCCACCACCTGCTCGCCTGGTTCGAGATGACAAAGCGCGACGCCGAGCGCTTCGCCGACGTGCGCAAACGCACCAACCGCCTGCCGCTCGGCGCCGCCGCGCTGGCCGGCACGACCTACCCGATCGACCGCGAATTCGTCGCCGCCGAACTCGGCTTCGAGGGCGTCTGCGAAAACTCGCTCGACGCCGTCTCCGACCGCGACTTCGCGATCGAATTCTGTGCCGCTGCCGCGCTCCTGATGATGCACTTCTCGCGCATGTCGGAAGAACTCGTGCTGTGGATGAACCCGCGCTTCGGCTTCGTCAAGATCGCCGACCGCTTCTGCACCGGCTCGTCGATCATGCCGCAGAAGAAGAATCCCGATGTCCCCGAACTCGCGCGCGGCAAGACCGGGCGCGTGTACGGCCACCTCACCGCGCTGCTCACCCTGATGAAGGGCCAGCCGCTCGCCTATAACAAAGACAATCAGGAAGACAAGGAACCGCTGTTCGACGCCGTCGACACCGTCACCGACACGCTACGCATCTTCGCCGACATGATCCCCGGCATCACCGCCCGCCCGGACAACATGCGTGACGCGCTGCGCCAGGGCTTCGCCACGGCGACCGACCTCGCCGACTACCTGACGCGCAAGGGCCTGCCCTTCCGTGACGCGCACGAAGCCGTCGGCCTCGCGGTTCGGCGTGCCGAAGAACTCGGCGTCGATCTGCCACAGCTTTCGCTGACCGAACTGCAGACCTTCTCGCCGCTGATCGGCGAAGACATCTTCGGCGTGTTGACGGTCGAGGGCTCGCTCGCCGCGCGCAACCACATCGGCGGCACCGCACCGGAACAGGTGCGCGCCGCGATCGAACGCGCCCGCGGCCGTTTGTCCGGCGGCTAGGCCGACGACACGTCCCATGGACAAAATCGGAAAGTACGACCTGGTCCGCATCATCGGACACGGTGCGACGGCGACGGTCTACCTGGGCAACGACCCCTTCGCCCAGCGTGACGTGGCGATCAAGGTTGCCTTTCCCGAGATCCTGAAAAGCCCGGAGCGCGGCAAGCTCTACACGCACCTCTTCCTCAACGAAGCCTCGCTCGTCGGCAAGTTGGCGCATCCGCACATCGTGCAGATCTACGATGCGGTCGTCGCCGAGGATCTCTGCTACATCGTCATGGAATACGTGCAGGGCGGCACACTCGAGGCGTGCTGCACGCCGGCCACCCTGCTGCCGATCGAGCGCGTCGTCGAAATCATCTTCAAATGCACGCGCGCGCTCGATTTCGCCAACCGCATCGGCATCACGCACCGCGACATCAAGCCGGCCAACATCCTGTTTTCCGGCGACGATCCGGCAACCGGCGAGATCAAGATCTCGGACTTCGGCGCGGCCATCGTCGATGCGCCGGAACGCACGCAAGTCTCCGGCATCGGTTCGCCCGCCTACATGTCGCCGCAGCAGGTGCGCGAACTCGCGCTCGACCACCAGACCGACATCTACTCGCTCGGCGTCGTGATGTACCAGCTGCTCACCGGCCACCTCCCCTTCCAGGCGAGCAGCAACTACAACATCGTCTACCAGATCATCAACAGCGAACCGACGCGCCCGTCGGCGCTGCGCCGCGAAATCCCGCCGGTGCTCGACGCCATCGTCGCTCGCGCGATGGCCAAGGACACCAAGGCGCGCTATGCGACCTGGGAAGCCTTCGCGCACGATCTGGCGCAAGCCTTCCGGCAGAAGCAGCTGAACACGCCGTCACGCGACTTTGCCGATTCGGAGAAATTCGACACCTTGCGCGAACTGCCCTTCTTCGTCGACTTCTCCGACGTCGAAATCTGGGAAGTCCTGCGTTTCTCGCACTGGAGCACCATCCCGCCCGGCGTCGCCGTCATGCGCGACGGCGATCATGGCGACTTCTTCTGTTTCCTCGCCGAGGGTGAACTCAAGGTGATCAAGGGCAGCCGCATCCTGAATCTGCTGACGACCGGCGACTGCTTCGGCGAAATGGCCGTCATCAGCAAGGGCACGCAGACGCGCGGCGCCGACATCATTGCGTTGACCGAATCGAAGATCGTCACCGTCAAGGGTGACGCGCTGCGCAAGGCGTCCGACGCCTGCCGGATGCACTTCTACCAGTCATTTCTCGAGGTACTCGCCGGCCGGCTGGCGCTGGCCAACGCGCGGCTCGCGGCATTCTGACCGGCGTCAGTGCCCGCAGGTCGGCGCGCTCAGACCGAACCCGCGCAGTTCGGGCCGCTGATACGACGTGCGCACGATGCCCGACATGCCGTCGAAGAGCACGTCGAAGCGCGCCACCTGACCCCAGTCGTCGCAGAATCGCCACTCCCAGACCAGCTCGTCGCGCCGCTCGAAGTACATCGTCCATTGCGGCTGCGACGGCCCGAGCAAACGCAGGATCGCCGCCTGATCGCTCTTGCCGGGCTCGATGCGCGCGAAGTGCGGCGTATCGAGCACCTTCTCGACGCGTTCCAGCCGGCCCTGCGTGTCAATAAACGCCATGAAGGTCTGCAAACCTTCGGGGCCACGCGGATAGGCCAGTTGCCGGCGCCCGTCGGCGTCCTGCCACTGCATCGCCGGCGTTCCCATCAACGCCATGACGTCGTCGGCGCTCGACACGCCGGGCTGCAAGCCGCGTCCATCGTAGCTCGCGCAGCCGGCGAGCAGCACAGCGCCAGCCAGAATTGCCAGCCGGCGCGAAGAAGCAGAAAATGAGTTGCGCATGTAATCCTCCGTTGAATCTTCCGCGTTGTCATTGTAAGCCCCGACTGAAACCGGATGGTGCAGGCACCACGCCGCGAACGATATGACTTCGAAGAAACCACAGAACCCGAAACCACGAATGAACAGGACCGAGCCTCGTCTGCAACGCCCATCGCTTCCGCCACTTCCGCCACGCTCGGTGCTGGCGCCGCTGGTCGGCGTCGTGACGCTGGCGACGCTCTCGGTGGTCGCCTTCAACGCCGCCATCCGCGCATGGATACGCGCGCCGAGGATCAACATCAACGCTGACCCGGCCACCTACGGCCTGCCGTTTTCCGACGTACTGATTCCCACTGCAAACAACAAGCAGCTGCACGGCTGGTTCATCCCGGCGCGCGGCTGCCGCGGCGAACAACGGGCACCGACGCTGATCGTCATGCACGGCTGGGGCGCCAACAGCGAGATGATGCTGCCGCTCGCCGACCCGTTCTACCACGCCGGCTACGCGCTGCTCGTCGTCAATGCGCGCAACCACGGGCTGAGCGAGCGCGACGCGCACTCGTCGGCGCCGCATTTTGCCGAGGACCTCGAGTGCGCGCTCGACTGGCTGCTGCAACAAGCCAACGTCGATCCGGCGAAGATCGGCCTGATCGGCCATTCGAACGGCGCTGCGGCATCGCTGCTGGTCGCTTCGCACCGGAAGGAAATCGCAGCTGTCGTCAGCCTGGCGTCTTTTGCCCATCCGGAGCGCGTCATGCGCCGCTACCTGGAATCGAAATCGGTGCCCTTCGTGCCGCTCGGCTGGTACGCGCTGAGCTATATCCAGCACATTACCGGTTACCGCTTTGAAGATATCGCACCGGAAAAGCGCATGGCCGAGATCGACTGTCCGGTGCTCATCGCGCACGGTCTCGACGACCCGACCGTGCCGGTCGACGAGGCGCGCCGGCTACACGCCGAGTCACGCAAGGAGACGACGCGCCTGCTGCTGGTGGAAGGCACGCACGAGGACTACGAAGGGTTGAAGCAGCGCGTCGGCGAAGTCCTCGACTTTGTCGCCGACGCGATGGGCTTGCGGCCGGGCCCGAACGGATCGGCGGGGACTCCGAGTCTGTAAAAAGACTCAAGATCCACCGCAGCGATGCCCCGCAGGAAATCCCCCTGGGGACACGGAGGCGCAGAGGAAACGCAGGGAAAAACGACCGTTTCCAAAGGTTATCTCTGCGAAAACTCTGCGTCTCTGTGACTCTGTGGTGGGTGTTTCTGTATTTGTTCACAACCTATCAGTCCGGCGCGGCGATGCCTGCGAGCAGCGCCTTCAGTTCGCCGCTCTGATACATCTCGCGCATGATGTCGGCGCCGCCGACGAACTCGCCGCGCACGTAGAGCTGCGGGATCGTCGGCCAGTTGGCAAAGACCTTCACGCCTTCGCGAATCTCCGGTTCTTCCAGCACATTGACGCTGAAGAAGAGCGGCAGATTGCACGCCTGCAGGATCTGCACCGCCGTTGCCGAAAAGCCGCACATCGGCGCACGCGGCGTGCCCTTCATGTAGAGCACCACCGGGTTGCTCGTCACCTGTTCCTTGATCAGTGCCTGAACGTCCTGCGAATCCATTGTTTACCTCATTGAGTTGGTTGCGTTGCAAAAACTGTCGTACCGCCGAATGTCATGGCAGACGGCCGCCGGTCACGCGCTCGATCCCGGCCGCATCATGCCAGGACGCCACTTCGCAGAAGCCCGCTGCACCCAGCAAGTCGCGCAGTTGGACCGCCTGATCGTAGCCGTGTTCCATCAGCAGCCAGCCGCCCGGCCGCAAGTGTGCGGTCGCGCCGGCGACAATGGCGCGGATGCAGGCCAGACCGTCGCCCCCCGCGATGCCGTCGGTGAGCGCGGTCTGCGGCTCGAACGGCAAGCCGTTCTGTGCCAGATGCGGATCGCCGGCGACGACGTACGGTGGGTTGGAGACGATCAGGTCAAAACGTTCGTTACTCAGCGGCGCATACCAGTCGCCTTGCAGAAAGCGGACGCGCGCGCCGTGGCGTGCGGCATTCACGCGCGCGACTTCCAGCGCGGCCGGCGACACATCGACGGCGGTGACTTCGGCGGTGGAACAATGCTTCGCCAGCACGATGGCGACGATTCCGGAGCCGGTGCCAAGGTCGACGATCGCCGGCCGGGGCACAGCTTTTGCTTTTTCCATTGCGAGATCGATGAGCACGCCGGTGTCCTCGCGCGGAATCAGTACGTCGGGCGAGACGACAAACTCCAACCCATGGAAGAACGCGCTCTCGACGAGGTAGGCCAGCGGCTCACCGGCGGCACGGCGATCGAGCAGTGCGTCGAAGCGCGCCGCCTGTGCTTCGGTCAGTTCGCGCTCGGGATGAGCGATCAGATCGGCATGGCGGATGCCACACACATGTTCCAGCAGCAGGCGGGCATCAAGACGGTCGATGCTCTGGCCGGCGCGTCTCCGAGCCGCGCCAATCGTCTCGCGCGCGGTCATTGCTCCGAGTCGGCCAGCGCCGCGAGCTGCTCGGCCTGGTGTTCGGTGGTCAGGGCGCCGACGATTTCTTCGAGGTCGCCGTCCATGATCGAGTCGATCTTGTACAGCGTCAGGTTGATGCGGTGGTCGGTCACGCGGCCCTGCGGGAAGTTGTAGGTGCGGATGCGCTCGGAGCGGTCGCCGCTACCGACCAGGCTCTTGCGCTCGGAAGCGATCTTGGCGTGCTGCTCGCGCTCCTGCGCGTCGCGGATGCGCGCCGCCAGCACCGACAGCGCCTGCGCCTTGTTCTTGTGTTGCGAGCGGCCGTCCTGGCATTCGACGACGATCCCCGTCGGCAGGTGCACGATGCGCACCGCCGAGTCGGTCTTGTTGATGTGCTGGCCGCCGGCGCCGGAGGCGCGGAAGGTGTCGATGCGGATGTCAGCCGGGTTGATCTGCACGTCTTCGAGCTCGTCGGCCTCGGCCATGATCGCGACGGTGCATGCCGAGGTGTGGATCCGGCCCTGCGCCTCGGTCTCCGGCACGCGCTGCACGCGATGGCCACCCGACTCGAATTTCAGTTTTGAATAGACGCCGCTGCCGATGATGCGCGCGATGACTTCCTTGTAGCCGCCGATCTCCGACTCGCTCGCCGACACGACCTCGACCTGCCAGCGCTGCCGCTCGGCGTAGCGCGTGTACATGCGGAAGAGGTTGCCGGCGAACAGCGCCGATTCGTCGCCACCGGTGCCGGCGCGGATTTCGAGGAAGACGTTGCGCTCGTCGTTGGCATCCTTGGGCAGCAGGAGCTTCTGCAGGTCGGTTTCGAGCTGCGGCAGCTGCTCCTTCGCCACCTTCATTTCTTCCTCGGCCAGATCCTTCATCTCCGGGTCAGCCATCATCTCCTGTGCCGACGCGAGATCGGCCTCGGTCTGCTGCCATTGCTGGTAGAGCGCGACGACCGGCCCCAGTTCGGCGTGTTCGCGCGTCATCTTGCGGTACTGGTCCATGTCGCGCGTCGCCTCGCCGCTGGCCAGGATGCGGTCGAGTTCGTCGAGACGGCCGACGAGATTTTCCAGTTTGTCGCGGATGCTTTGTTTCATAATCGATCAATCGTGATGCAGGTTGAATAAGCGCGTGACCGCCGTCTGCAAGGCGCTGCGGTCGTCTTCGGCCTGCGTCAGCGCCTGCGTCGGCGCGTGCAGGAACTTGTTGGTCAGGCGTTGCGAGAGCTGGTCGAGCACGGCCGCCGGGTCTTCGCCCTTGGCGAGCAACTTCAGCGCGTGCTCCATCTCGTGCCGGCGCATGCGCTCGGCCGTATCGCGCAGCGAACGGATCACCGGCACCGTCTCGCGCGTCTGCAGCCAGTGCAGAAAGCTCTCGACCCGTGTCGCGACGATCGCCTCGGCGTCGACGACGGCCGAGTTGCGCGACTCGACGCCGGCCTCCACGACCTGCGCCAGATCGTCGACGGTGTAGAGAAAGACGTCGTCCAGGCCGCCGACCTCGACTTCGACGTCACGCGGCACGGCGAGATCGACCATGAACATCGGCCGGTGCCGGCGCGCCTTGATCGCGCGCTCGACGAGGCCCAGCCCGATGATCGGCAACTGGCTGGCGGTACAGGAAACGACGATGTCGAACTCGGCCAGGCGTTCGTTCACATCCTCCAGGCGGATCGCCGAGGCGCCGAAGCGATCGGCCAAGGCACGGCCGCGGTCGATCGTGCGGTTGGCGATGACGATCTGCTTCGGATGACGCGCGGCGAAATGCGTCGCGCACAGCTCGATCATCTCGCCGGCACCGATGAACAGCACCTTCTGGTCGGCGATGCGCTCGAAGATACGCTCGGCGAGGCGCACCGACGCGGCCGCCATCGAGACGATGTTGGCGCCGATCGCCGTCGTCGAGCGCACGTCCTTGGCCACCGCAAACGAGCTCTGGAACAGCTTGTTCAGCGTCGTTCCCAGCGCGCCGGATTCGCGCGCGATGCGCACGGCTTCCTTCATCTGCCCGAGGATCTGCGGTTCGCCGAGCACCATCGAATCGAGCCCGCTGGCGACGCGGAAGGCATGGCGCACCGCATCATGGTCAGGGTGGGCGTAGAGGTAGGGTTCGATCGTGTGCGCGGGAACACGGCGGTAATCGGCCAGCCAGTCGATGGCGGCCTGCGGCGTGTCGGCCTGACAGTAGAGCTCGGTACGGTTGCATGTGGACAGGATCGCCGCCTCGTGCACGTGGCCGCTGCTCATCAGATCGGACAGCGCGCGCCGCAACTCTTCGGCATGAAACGCCAACTGCTCGCGCACCTGAAGCGGCGCCGTGCGGTGGTTTATGCCGAGAGTGAATAGCGCCATCGAGTCTGCTGAAGTTGGGATTGTCGTTCAGCCGGATGTGGTTCCGGCACGGTCACCGATTATATCACCCGCCCCCGAACGCCCCGGAATGATGCAGATCATGGAAGAGAACGGCCGGGCAAGGCCGGTCAACCGCCCGATGCCACGAGCCCGACGGCCTTCAGCCCCTGGAAAATCCCTTCGGCCATCCGCCGATAACCCTCCGCGTTCGGATGAATATTGTCGGTGCGCAGTTCCGGCTGGCCGAGAATGTCGGAGAAGACTTCGTCGATCACCGGGACGTTTTCTTCCTCGCCAAGCTGCTCGTAGATCGGCGAGTCGGCTGGCTTGCCCGTAACCACGCCGAGCAAAGACAGTTCAGGCACGGCGACCAGCACGACGCCGGCCCGCGCTGCCTTCGCCGCCTTAACGATGCGGCGCAAATTCTCCTTCACCGCCGACGCCGGTCGCCGACGCAAAAAGTCGTTGCCGCCCAGCTCGATGATGACGAGCGACGGCCGATGCTCGTCGAGCAGCGACTGAATCCGGTTCGTGGCCGCCTCGGCCGTATCGCCGGGAACGCCTGCATTGACCACCGACCAGTGCGTCATCGCCGCCAGCCGCGTCGGCCAATCCTCGCCCGACTCAGCACCGGTGCCGAAGGTGACACTGTCACCGAAGGCGAGCACGGTGCTGCCACTCGGCACCGAAGGAAGACTCGCCGATCCGCCGCACGCCGCCAGCAGACCGACACCCACGAGGGCGAGGATGAAGGCTCTACGCTGCCTGAAGCGCGAGGCTGGGACGTGCGGCCGCCATGGCACCGTCGATGTCCGCCTCGACGACAGCAGCAATATCCGCCTCCACACTCCCACGAGCGACCAGCTCACGCATGAAGCCGAGCACTTCCGCCGCGGACAAGCCTTGCCGGTAGGGACGATCCTGCACCATCGCCTGAAAAATGTCGGCGACGCGCAGAATCCGCGCTTCGAGGTCCAGATGCTCTGCCCTGAGGCGGAAGGGATAACCGGTACCGCCCGGCTCCTCATGGTGATAGGCGGCCCAAGGCGCGATCTCCTCGAAACCCGGAACCGTGTGCAGGATCTGGTAGGTCTCGAAACTGTGCGCGTTCATCACCTTGCGCTCGCGCTCGTCGAGCTTGGCGGGCTTGTCGAGGATCTCGTCGGGTACGCGCAGCTTGCCGATGTCGTGCAGGAGGCCGGCAATCTCGATCTTGTCGCAGTTCTCCGCACTGACGCCGAGTTTTTCGGCAAGGAAGCGCGCCAACCGGGCCACTCCCAGCGAGTGTTCGGCTGTGAACGGACTCTTGGCGTCGACGATGCGCGAGAAGATCGTCGCCAGTTGCTTGAGCTCCTGGACGGTCGCCACATACGGCTGGCTTTGCGCGAGCATGTCGGCAAGATAGGCCTGGATGCCGCGCGCTTCGAGATTCAGCCAAAAGGCCTCGGAACGCGATGCGGCGAGGAAGATTTCGACCAGTTCCGGCGCAAAGTTGGTGCCGGACCGACCGGCAATCTGCTCGCGAATCCGTTGCGTCTGCATCAGCAGGTTGCCATTCGCGTAGTGCTGCGCCGCCAGCGCATCGACGCGATCGACGAGGTAGATCAGATTGGCCCAGCGCGCCATCTGCGGCTCGACGCCCAGCTCGCACAACTGACTCCAGTGCGTGTGGTGGTAGCGGATCGGCATGGCCATCCGGGCCAGCGGGGCAAAATCACGGAGCAGTTCGTAGCCGACGTGGCAGTGCCCGTGCGAGCTTTCCCAGTCGAACTCGGTCACCAGGTGGCCGTGCGTCACCGTCGAGGAGACGCCGGCATCGTGCAGCAGGCCGAGATCGAACAGAAACGCGGTCTCTGCGCGCGGCCAGCCTTGGGATTGCGCGCATTCGGCGGCCATGATGCCGACGCGCTTACCGTGCGCGATATCGTCGATGCCGACCAGATCAAGCGCATCGGAGAGCGCGTAGATGACGTGGCGGAGATCGGCGTGCAGAACCAGGTCGTGATCGTGTGGGCTCATGGCAGAAACACTCCGGGCAACACCGGCGAAGGGCTCAGTGCGACGAACTCATTCTAGTCGACCCGCCCGCGGTATTCGCGCGCCGAGCGAGCCGGCAGGACGGCTAGAGCGCTCGCCGCCGTGCCAGCACCTGAAGGACGCGCGACTTTTCACGGCGTCCGGCGTAGACCAGCTTCCACACCTTCTCTTCCAGCGCAGCGTACTCGCCGGTGAACTTTTCCAGTCCGTGACGAACCGACGTCACCTTGCTGACGAGAAAGGCCGGAGACTCATCGACGATCTCCTCCATTTCGTCGGCCAGCGCGTCGTCGGTCGTAAACGCCGCGATGCAACGCGCCATCTGGTGCGCCTGATCGAGCGACACCAACGGCAGCGACTCGACGCCCGCCGCGCCGGCAGCCGTCACCGGGTCAGTCGACAACTGCATCGCGCTGACCACCGACCTGCGGACACGCGCAATTTCGTTCGAATCATCCATGTTTTCGCGTCCGTGTCAGATCCAGTGAAGCATCGCGTAGTTCTTCTTGCCGCGGCGCAGCAGGGTGAAGCGGCCGAAGAGGCGCTCACCATCGCCGAACTGGTGGTCGAGCGCATCGACCCTGTGCCCATTGACCGTCACGCTGCCGCTTTGCAGGAAACTGCGCGCTTCGCTCTTCGACTTGGCGAGCTTGGCGGCGACCAGCGCGTCGATCAGGCTGCCCGCCGACTTTTCCAGCGTCACGCCCGGCACGCCGTCCTGCGCCAGTTGTTCGAAGTCGGATTCGGTCAGCGCGTCGAGGCTGCCAGAAAACAGGCTGTGCGAGATGCGCTGCGCCGCTTCCAGCGCCGCATGCCCGTGCACCAGTGCGGTCGCCTGCTCGGCCAGGATGCGTTGCGCTTCCGGTTTCTGCCCGCTCGCCTTGTCGGCGGCTTCGATGGCGTCGATCTCGTCAACCGAGAGGAAGGTGAAGAAACGCATGAAGCGATAGACGTCGGCGTCGGCCGTGTTCAGCCAGAACTGGTAGAAGGCGTACGGCGACGTCTTCTTGGCGTCGAGCCAGATCGCGCCCGATTCGGTCTTGCCGAACTTGGTGCCGTCGGACTTGGTGATCAACGGCACGGTCAGGCCGTAGGCCTGCTGGTGGTGCAGGCGGCGAGTCATATCCGTGCCGGCGACGATGTTGCCCCACTGGTCGGAGCCGCCGACCTGCAGCACGCAGCCGTGACGCTTGTAGAGTTCGGCAAAGTCATAGCCCTGCAGGAGGCTGTAGGAGAACTCGGTGTAGGAAATACCTTGGTCCTCGCGTACCAGACGTTGCTGCACCGACTCCTTCTTGATCATCGCGTTGACCGAGAAGTGTTTGCCGATGTCGCGCAGGAACTCGAGGCAGTTCATGCTGCCGAACCAGTCGTAGTTGTTGGCCATGATCGCCGCGTTGTCGCCCTCGAAGCTGAGGAAGGGGGTGACCTGGTCGCGGATATTTTCAACCCAGGTGGCGATCATTTCCGGCGTGTTGAGCTTGCGCTCGGTGGCCTTGAAGCTCGGATCACCGATCATCCCGGTGGCGCCGCCGACCAGCGCGATCGGCTTGTGCCCGGCATCCTGAAAACGCTTGAGGACCAGCACCGGCACCAGGTGCCCCAGGTGCAGACTGTCAGCCGTCGGATCAAAGCCGCAATACAGCGTCACCGACTCCCTGGCCAGTAGTTCATCGAGCGCTTTCGCATCGGTGGTCTGGGCAATCAAGCCACGTGCATGCAGATCCTGGATCAGGGCAGACTGGTACATCGAGAATTTCTCCACAATTTGAACGGCCGCTCATCGTGCCGCGGCAACAATGAGGGGCAAGATTCTAACATGCACCTCTTTGACGGACGGGCGAATGCTCGCTGGAGAACGGATCTCGGCCCGCCCCTGACGCGAGACATAAGAAAGAATTCGCCCCCGACAAGTTAGCTGGCGGGGGCGAAAGACGAGCGCTTTGCAGCGTGTCGCCAACGACGACAAGCCGGGGTTACTGTTTCAACGCTAGACGGAGAACTCCAGGGCGCGGTTGTGGCGGACGCCCAGTTCGCGGTCAATGTGCGCGTTCAGATCGGTGAGAAGCTCTTTCATGTCGAGGATCAACACGATCTGGCCATTCGACAGCGTCGTCACGCCAGCCACGCCACGCGGCCGGAAGTCGTCGAGCGACTTGATCACGGCATCGTCACGACCCGCGAAGCTGTCCACCGAGAGAATGAAGCTGCGTTCCGCCGTCTGCATGAGCACGCCGTATTCCGGCGTCTGCAGCTGCGGCCAGCCGAGCAGGCGGGACAGCGCGACGACCGGCAGCACCTCGCCGCGCACAACCAGCGTTTCCTTGCCGCCGACCTCCTGCATCTTGTCCTTCTCGATCGGCAGGATCTCGCGCACCATCGACAGCGGCAACGCGAACGGTTGATCGCCGAGCAGCACCAGCAACACCGGCAGAATCGCCAGGGTAAGCGGCAACGAGATCAGGAATACCGAGCCTTTGCCCGGCTCGGAACGGATTTCGATCGAACCGTTGAGCTTCTGGGTGTTGGTCTTCACCACGTCCATGCCGACGCCGCGCCCGGACACCGCCGAGGCCTGGGTCATGGTCGAGAAGCCGGGCAGGAAAATCAGGTTCAGGCTCTGCCGGTCATCGAGCGTATTGGCGTCTTCCTCACGGATGATGCCTTTCTCGATGGCCTTGGCGCGAATGCGCTCGGGACTCATGCCGCGCCCGTCGTCGGCAACGATCAGGACGATGTGATCGCCTTCCTGACGCGCCTCGAGGCGCACGACGCTCTTCGGCGGCTTGCCCGCCGCGAGGCGTTCTTCGGGCGACTCGACGCCATGGTCGACAGCGTTACGCACGAGGTGGACGAGCGGATCGGCCAAGTCCTCGATCATCGTCTTGTCGACTTCGGTTTCCTCGCCGACGAGCAGCAATTCAACGTCTTTGCCGAGCTGGCGCGCAAGGTCGCGGGCGATGCGCGGATACTTCTGGAACAGGCGGCCGATCGGCTGCATGCGCGTTTTCATCACCGAGTTCTGCAGGTCGGAGACGAGCAGATCGAGCTGGCTGACCGCCTGATCGAGAGCATGCAGCGTATCGGTGTCATTACGGCCGGCCAGGATGTCGGCGCGCAGGCTGGTGAGGCGGTTCTTGGTCAGGCCGATTTCGCCCGACAGGTTGAGCACCTGATCGAGGCGCGCGGTATCGACGCGGATCGTCGATTCGCGTGCCGCGGCCCGCTCCTCGCTGCGCCGCCCCCCAGTCGAGCCACTGACCGCGCCCACACGGTCGCTGGCCCGACGGCCTTCCGGCGGAAAATGCGGCGTAGCATTGGCCAGTTCAGCCGGAACACCGGGCTCGGCGTGGACCGGCACCTGCGCCGAGCTTGGGGCCGGCATCGTCGGCGCGCTTTGGCCGGTAATCACGTCATGCAGCGCCTGCCAATCCGGTTCAGCCGCGGTCCCAGCATTCGCGGGCGGCGGCACAGGAACGGCCATTGGCGTCACGACCGGCGCGGGCTCATGCGCGATGACCCGCCCACCCTCTTCGAGGGCATGGCGCAAGGCCTCAAGCAGGCTGGCCTGCGCCGGACGCGGCTGCGTCGCCTGCGCCAGTTCGCCGAACATCACCCGCACGCCTTGCGTGGCGGCCATGATCACGTCCATCAACTCGGGAGAGAGTGGCATCTCGCCGTTGCGCAGCTTGTCGAACAGGTTCTCGGTCAGGTGGCAAAGCGTCACCAGCTCGGTGGCGTTGAGAAAGCCAGCTCCGCCCTTGATCGTATGAAAGCCGCGGAAGATGTCGTTGAGCAGCTGCCGATCCTCGGGGTTGCGCTCAAGGTCGACCAACTTGTTGTCGACATCGGAGAGCATGTCGCTGGCTTCCTGCAGAAAATCCTGCAGCAGGTCTTCCATCCCGGAAAAATCACTCATTGCTGACCTCCTAGAATCCGAGGCTATCGAGCAGGTCGTCGACCTGCTTCTGGCTGGCGACCACGTCGGTCCGTCCTTCGGGATTGACCACCGGACCATTGAGCAGCGACTTCACCGACTCCGTCTTCTTCTCGCCGGGCATGGTCTCGATCAGCACGTTCATCAAACCCGACTCGAGATCCTGCGCCAATCCCACGATCTTCTTGATCACCTGGCCGGTCAGATCCTGGAAATCCTGCGCCATCATGATTTCCATGAGTTGTTCGCGCGTCGCGCCAGTGCGTTGCGGCACGGCGTTCTTGAGATAGGCCCGCGTCTCGTCGGCCAGCAACTTGAATTCCTGGGTACTCAGCCGGTTCGCATACACCGCGTCCCACTTGTCGGCAAGCAGTTTGGCGCCGTTCTCCAACTCTTCCTGCAACGGGTTGGCAATGTCAGTGGCATTGAGCACCTTGCAGGCGGCCTGTTCGGTCAGGTTGGCGATGTAGGTCAAGCGGTCCTTGGCATCAGGAAGTGCGTGCACGGTCTTCTCAAGCAGCTTGTCGTAACCGAGCGCGCCGAGCGTGTCGTGCAACAGACGGGCCATCTGTCCGACCTGATTGAAAACCTTCTCCTGACCAGCCCAATCGGTGTCCTGAACCGCAGCAGCAGCGCCGGCCTGCGGCTTGCTAGCCACCGAATCGAACAGTGCCTGCAGATCGTCGTTATCCTCGCTCAAGCTGTCACCTTCGCGCACCTGGCGCATCAGCGAAGCCGCAGGAGCTGGAGCGGCGACGGGCGCGGGCTGGGGCGTTGCGAAGGCGACCGGACGGGGTGCGGAAACACCGCTGGCGATGCTATCGAATAGAGCCTCGAGTTCGTTCGAGTCGCCGGATGCAGTCTCGTTGCTCATTTCAGGCACCCATTTTGTCGAAGATCTTCTGCAGCTTCTCAGCCAGCGTCGCCGCCGTAAACGGCTTCACGATGTAGCCGCTGGCACCGGCCTGGGCCGCGGCAATGATGTTTTCCTTCTTGGCTTCCGCGGTGATCATGAGCACCGGGAGATGCTGCAGCGAAGGCGTCGAACGAATGGTTTGCAGCAGCTGCAGACCGTCCATGTTCGGCATATTCCAGTCGGTGACGACAAATTCAAACCCGCCGGCCTGCAGTTTCTGCAGCGCGATCGCGCCGTCTTCGGCTTCATCCACATTGGTGAAGCCCAGCTCCTTGAGCAGGTTTCTGACGATGCGGCGCATCGTCGAAAAATCGTCGACCACCAGAATTCGCAACTTCGGATCAGCCATTCTCTTTTAACTCCCCAGAATCTTTATTGGCGCTCGAGCAAGGGGCGCAGCGTATCCGCCAGCACCTCGGCATCGAACTTGGCAACATAGGCATCGACGCCGACCGCCTGCCCCATGGCGCGATTCGCCTCGGATGACAAGGACGAGTGCATGACGACGGGAATGCCGTCGAAGCGCGCGTCGCTCTTGATGTGTCGGGTCAGCACGTAGCCGTCCATTTCCGGCATTTCGGCATCGACGAGAATCAGTTTGACATCGTCGCGCAACACCGAATTGGTCTGCTGCGCATGCGCCGCAAGCCCTTGCAGACGGCTCCAGGCCTCGGCACCGTTGGTCGCATGCTTGTGCTTGACGCCGAGCTTGTCGAAAACCTCGGCGATCTTGCGCCGCGCCACAATCGAATCGTCGACGAAGAAGACGCCGGTATCCTCGGGCACCTGGGCTGGCGGCACATCGACGATGATGGCCTCGCCGAAGGCATTGGCGAGGATTTGCTCGACGTCGAGCAGCGACACCAGCGTCCCGTTCTCCAGTTCAGTGATCGCGGTGATCAACCCTTGATTCGACGACAGAACGCTTTCAGGCGCGCGCACTTTTTCCCAGTCGACACGGATGATGCGGTCGACCTCATGCACCAGGAAACCCAGCGTGCGTTTCGAATATTCGGCGACCATCATGGTCTGCCCGCGCTCAACCGGCTTGTCCTTGAGGTCGAGGAAATTCACCAGCGACAACACCGGGATGACGTTGCCGCGCAGCGAAACGAGGCCTTCGACCCCACGCGGCATGTTCGGCGTTTTGGTGATGTGCGGCGTGCGTCCGACTTCACGCACCTTGAAGACGTTGATCCCGAAGGTCTCGCGGGTCCCCAGCGAGAAGAGCAGGATCTCCATTTTGTTCGACCCGGCGAGCCGCGTCCGGGCGTCTACGGTGTCCAGCAGATTTTTCTTTTCGACGATGTCCATGCTCATGATTCGCTCCCGTCAGCCCGCCGTCTCAAGACTCGACCCTGGCCACTGGCTCGGCGCCCAGCAGGCGGCGGGCCAGCGTCTCGGACAGTTTCTGCGGCTCGAACTTGGCGACGTACTCATCGACGCCAACGGATTGACCGAGCTGCTGATTGGACATCCCTGAAAGCGACGAATGCATGATCACCGGAACGCCGGCAAAGCGCGGATCGCTCTTGATTCGTTTGGTCAGGATGTAACCGTCCATTTCGGGCATTTCGACGTCGGTCAGCACCAGGCTGACGAGATCGGTCACGGCCTGCCCAGAAGCCTGGGCGAAGGCAGCGATTTTTTCCAGTTCGTTCCAGGCCTCGCGCCCGTTGATCGAGCCGTTGTACTTGACGTGCATGGCATCGAGGGTCCGCATGATCTGCTTGCGCGCAACGATCGAATCGTCGGCGAAGAACACGGTCAGGTCGGGCTTATTGAGCGGCTTGATGTTGCGATACACCGCCTCCTCGTCGTAGTTGGTGGTCTCGGAGAGCACCTTCTCGACGTCCATCATCATCACCAAACGCCCGTCGGCGAGCTCGGTGACTGCCGTCACCAGGCCGCCCATCTCGGCGACCAGCATCTCCGGCGGCACCTTCATCTGGCTCCAGTCGAGACGAAGGATGGTATCGACCGCCTCGACCAGAAAACCCTGCGTATGCCCGGCGTATTCGGTCACGATCATGATGTTGCGCGGCGTGTCGGTGTCGATGCGCGTGTAGCTGGCGAGGTCGACGACCGGGACCAGCGCGCCGCGCAGACTGACCATGCCCTCGACGGACGGCGGCATCTCCGGCGCTCCGGTGATCGGCGGCGTGCGCATCACTTCGCGCACCTTGAACACATTGATGCCGAAGGTCTCGCGTCGACCGGTGCGCGCATTCGTGCCCAGCGTGAACAGCAGAATTTCGAGCTTGTTCGTGCCGGCCAGTTTGGTGCGGGCATCAATGCTCTTGAGCAGTTCTGACATGCCTAAACTCCCATTTGGGCGAACCCCATTGCTTTATTAGTTACATCTTAATCGATCAAACTTCAATTCACCACCCGAGTACACCGGGGAAAATCCCGCAAAGCCCCGAAAAATCTGCACTTGGCGAACGTCTCCCGCACCGGCTCATGCAAAACACAAGCGTTTTCTGCGCAATGGGATAAAGCGTCATGCCCGCGTCGACGAGCGGGGCATGACGACAGCGTCTTTACGGCCCCGGCCGCGTTTTCTTTAGGCGCCCGAGGACGCGGCAACCCGGCCGAGCAGCATCAACACCCGGCGCGACAGTTCGCCGAGTGGCGCCTCGTCCTCGACCGCACCGATCAGCGCCGCTTCACGCGGCATGCCATAGACCACGCAGGACGCCTCGTTCTGCCCCAGCGTCCGCGCCCCGGCCTTGCGCATGTGGAGCAGCCCGAGCGCGCCGTCCTTGCCCATCCCGGTGAGGATGATGCCGACCGCATTGCGCCCGACCACCTCGGCGGCCGAGTCGAAGAGCACGTCCACCGAAGGACGGTGGCGATTCACCGGCGGCGTCGCCTGCAGCTCGGTGCAGTAGCCCGAGGGCGTACGCCGAACACGCAGGTGCGAATGTCCCGGCGCCACGTAAACCATCCCCGACTGCAGACTCTCGCCGCCTTGCGCCTCGATGACGCGTGGACGACACAGGGTGTCGAGGCGCGCCGCGAAAGAGGCGGTAAAGGACTCGGGCATGTGCTGGACGATCAGGATCGGCGGGCAATCGACCGGCATCCCCAGGAGGAAGGTCTTGACGGCCTCGGTGCCCCCGGTCGACGCACCGACAAAGACAATGCGGCTCCCGGCCCCCACCGCCACGCCGACGCCCGGGCGGTGCGGATCAGTCGCGTTTTCGCGCAAGTTCATAGACCGTCTTGCCCTTCGAGTGGAACACGTCGGCGGCGTGCAGGAAGCTTTCGGAATGCCCTGCGAACAGCAGGCCGTCGTGACTCATGAGCGGCGCAAAACGCGTCAGGATTTTGTGCTGGGTCGGCTTGTCGAAATAAATCATCACGTTGCGACAAAAAAGCACGTCGAGCGGGCCGCGCACCGACCAGTTCGGTTCGAGCAGGTTGATGCGCTGAAAGGTGATCAGGCGACGCAGCTCGGGCTTCACGGTATAGCTTTCGCCCGGTCCCGCCGCCCCCTTGGTGAAGAAGCGCGACAGCCGTTCGGGCGAGAGCTTGTCGACCCGGTCGCGGGGATAGACGCCCTTCATCCCGAAAGCCAGGACATTGGTGTCGAGATCGGAAGCAAAGATGGACACCGGGACATTGAAGCTGTTGAACGCCTCAACCACGGTCATCGCGATGCTGTAGGGCTCCTCGCCGGTCGACGCCGCCGAGCACCAGATCTTGATTTGCGAACGCCCTTGCGTCTGCAGTTTTTTCAGATGCTCAGCCAGGATCGGGAAGTGGTGCGGCTCGCGGAAGAAGGAGGTCAGGTTGGTGGTCAGCGAATTGACGAATTTTTCCCACTCCGCCTTGTCGCCGCGCTCGAGCAGGGCGAGGTAGTCGCCGAAGCTCTTCAGGCGCGTCTCGCGCAGGCGCCGCGCCAAGCGGCTATAGACCATGTCCTGCTTGGCCGGCGAAAGGGCGATCCCGGCATGGGCGTAGATCAGCTTGCGCACGCGCTCGAAGTCGGCCTCGGTAAAAACGAATTCGCGCTCGGCAGCCTCGCGGGAGGCAAACGAGAAGGCCGGCGCAGCGGCCGGAGCGGTCGGTTTCTTTTCGATCATCGCAACCTCGTGAATGTCGGCGGACGGGCCGCCATCATCATCCGCCTCGCGTCGGCGCCGGTGGCGCCACAGGGCTCGCCGGCACGGCGGGCGGCGCGGCAGGAACGGCGTTGGGCGCCGCCTCGCTCGGCGCCTCGTCATCGGTTTCGACGGGCACATTGCCGTCTTCCTGCAACATGGCTTCCTCGGTGCGCTTGTTGAGCACGACAATGTTGATCCGCCGGTTGCTCGCCGAAAGCGGGTCGTTCTTGTCGAAGAGCACCGTCGACGCCAGGCCGACGACGCGTAGCACCTTGTTCTCGTCCATTCCGCCGGAGATCATTTCGCGCCGCGCCGCGTTGGCCCGGTTGGACGACAGCTCCCAGTTCGAGAAGCCGCGCTCGCCCGAGCCGTACTGCGCCGCATCGGTGTGCCCGGAGAAGCTGACCTTGTTGGGCACGGCGTTGAGCGCCTGCCCGATCTCGCGCAGGATCACCCGCGAATACGGCTTGAGTTCGGCGCTGCCGGTGTCGAACATCGGCCGGTTCTTCTCGTCGAGGATCTGAATGCGCAAGCCTTCCGGGGTCACGTCGATGAGCAGCTGGTTCTTGAACTGGCGCAGTGCCGCATTGCCGTCGATCAGTTTTTCGATGCTCTTCTTGAGCTCGCTGAGCATCGCCTTCTCGCGTTTCTCAAACTCGCGCTTGAGCTCCTCGGAACGCGCGTCGCGGACGTTGGGCGTTTTGCGCGTCGCCTGCACGTCGCCGTCCTTGACCTGGCCGGCGCTGCTGGTGAGCACCTTGCCGCCGCCCTTGAGGATGCTGGTTGCGTCGCCCGCGCCCGAGCCGCCGGAGAGGCTGACCTTGAGCGGGTTCTGGAAGTAGTCGGCCAGCCCTTTGAGGTCGCCGGTCGAGGTCGAGCCAAGCAACCACATCAGCAGGAAGAAGGCCATCATCGCCGTCACGAAGTCGGCATAGGCGATCTTCCAGGCGCCACCGTGGTGGCCGCCGGCGACCTTCTTGATGCGTTTGACGACGATGGGGCGGACGTCTTCGCTCATCCCTGCTCCAGTTCCAGTTGCCGTTCGCCGTGCGCCGGCTTACTTGCCCTTGCGGGCCTTGAGTTCGGTTTCGAGTTCCATGAAGGTCGGTCGGTCGGTCGAGAACAGCACCTTGCGCCCGAACTCCACCGCCACCTGCGGTGCGTAGCCCGACATCGACGCCAGCAGCACGACCTTGATCACCTGATAGATCTTCGAGCCCTCATGCGCCTTCTGCTCGAGCAGCGAGGCGATCGGCGC
>RRZT012395985.1_pt1 | contig 22861 bp, 20 predicted proteins | sample 2165551 | NCBI WGS metagenome assembly RRZT01 (sample SAMN10456910, study PRJNA506462) | wastewater metagenome | biome: wastewater; feature: sludge; material: wastewater sludge; isolation source: wastewater sludge with Escherichia coli K12::gfp cells carrying plasmid... | place: USA: Moscow, Idaho... | reverse complement strand
GGGCTCTCACTGTCACAACTCGTGACGTTGGGCGTCGGGATCGCCACCCTGGTGTGGGCGTTCTACGCAGGCGGCGGCATGCTCATCGCCCTGACCGCACCCATCTGGGTCCTGTCCGCAGCCCTCACCTGGATACCCCTGGCCGGACGCCCGATCGTCGAATGGGTGCCCGTCGGCTTCTGGTGGATTTGGAAGACCACCGGCGGGCAGCTGCTCTACCGCCGCCGCATCGTCCGGCCCCGGCCCGCGGGCACCCTCGCCCTGCCTGGGGATACCGCGCGGCTGCGCGAGTACCGCGACCCCATCACCGGGGCAGGAATGATCCACGACCCTTCTGCCGCCACGCTCACCGCCGTCATCTCCGTCACCCACCCGGCATTCGTCCTACTGGACCCCGGCGAGCAGGAACGACGCGTCACCTCCTGGAGCCGGGTGCTGGCCACCGTGTGCCGCTCCGGACGGGTCTCCATGCTCCAAGTCCTCGAACGCACCCTGCCCGATTCAGGCACGGGGCTCGCCGAATGGTGGTCCACCCACGGCACCCATGACTCGTCCTGGGCTTCCACCACCTACAGCGAACTCATCGACCGAGCCGGACCCGCAGGCGAACGCCACGCCACCACCTTGTCACTGTCTCTCGACATGAAAGCAGCCGCCCGGCAGATCCGCACCGCAGGCGGCGGCATCCGCGGTGGCGCCGCCGTCCTCCGCCAAGAAATGAACACCCTTGTCGCCGCGCTGCGCTCCGCCGACCTGGCGCCGTCGGCGTGGCTGACCTGCGGACAAATCGCCGTCATCCTGCGCTCCGCCTACGACCCCGCCGTCGCCGCCACCCTGGAACGCCACGGGGAACTCGGCCAGAACCTCGCCACCGCAGGACCCGTCGCAGTCAACGAATCCTGGAACCGGCTCCGCACCGACTCCGCCCACCACGCCGTCCTCTGGATCAGTGAGTGGCCGCGCTCCATGGTCTACCCAGGATTCCTCGCACCAATCCTCCTGTCGAATGGCATCCAACGATCCTTCTCCCTGCTGTGCACCCCGATGCGCTCCGACCAAGCCGCCCGCGACATCCGCAAGAAGAAGACCGAATACATCTCAGACGCCGCGCAACGCCAGAAAATCGGGCAAATCGAAGACGCCGCCCAGACCGCCGAATACCACGACGTCCTCCAACAAGAAGCCGACCTCACCGCAGGCCACGGCATCCTCCGCTACACCGGCCTCATCAGCGTCACCGCCACCACCATCGACGGCCTCGACGCCGCAGTCGCCGCCATCGAACAAGCCGCCATCCAAGCCTCCTGCGAGACGCGGCTCCTCGTCGGTCAGCAAGCCCAAGCCTTCACCGCAGCAGCGCTGCCACTGTGTCGGGTGGTATAGCGGCGGACGTATCTTTACATCCGCAGCGTTGTTGGAGTAGCGATTGATTTCCCGTTGCCGAGCGCTGCCGACATGTAGACACCGCGGATCTGCTCGTGAAGCGTATCCCTCGACGCGGCAACAAGGCGGTAGCCGAAGTCGGCCTCCATGTACCAGCTCTCGTTGGTGCCAGCCTCAAGTCGATGAGGAAGCGCAGGACCCAGCAGTTCGTTCTGCGGAACGACGTTCATCTTCCCGCCTCTCGTGCAGAGCGCGATCCGATCCACCGTGACCGGTGCCCGACCATGGTTGGTGACTTGTACTCCGATGATCTCGGGACCATTGAAGCCCTGTTCTCGGAGGCTCTCAAAATTGCGAGGTTCTCCGGATTTCTCAACTGGACCGGTAGCGAGACCACCACGCCCCTGTACTCCGTGAAGCAGCTTTGCTTTCGGCCTTCCAGCGGATAGGAGCCACTGTGCAATCTGCCATCCAAGCGAGAGCCCTGCGACGAGAAGCGAGATGCTCGCTATGACGAGCGCAATGAAGTCCGAGTGCATGCCTCAAGCCTACGGACAGGCACCGACATCTTGACGGGACCCGTGGCGCACCTGTCTCCCACACGATCACGAGGGAGGCTGTCATGCCCACGTTCTACGATCCCGGTGCCGATGCCGGGGAAACATCTGAGGCACTGCGCGGGCTTGCGCACGCCACCCGCACCATCGACCATCCGCAGGACATGTACTCAGTGCTCGGTGATCTGCTGTCAGGGGTGAGGTCACTTCGACAGGTCCTCGACCAGCTGAGCACCGCTCACGCCAGCAACCGAGACTTGGCCTTCGACGATTACGGCGACCACGCGTCCGGCTCGGCCGATGCTCTGGCCGCTGCCGACGAACTCCACCAGACTGCGACGCTAATCGACCAGGCAGAAGACCGGCTCAATGTCGCTATGTCGGCCGCGGGGCGGATCGCCTGGCACACCGAACCCGCAACCGAACAGGTAGCGGTCCGACGCTGGGTGTCCGTGGTGTTCCTCCAAGGTTCGGAGGCCGACGAGGTCCTCGACATGATCGACCGCGGCGGCCCCGACACAGCCATGGAGTACCTGAAGAACTGGGACTACGGGGAGGAGACGACCGACGCGGCAATGGAGAACGGTCACGTCTACGACCTGCCGCCCGCGGGTGTTCTGGATCGGGAGGTCCGTGACGGGGACTACCAGATGACCTACAACCACTCCTTCGGCCATGTTGGCCTCTACCGCCTCCACACCATCGAACCAGGTGACGCCCTGGAGGATCAGCCCACCCGCCGTCCCGCCATCGCCCACGCGGAATCGCTGCGAACAGTGCCGGATGGGTCCTGGTTTGAGCACCCTGGAGTCGCTACGGTCAAGCAGTCGCGGGGGCTGGGATTGTGACCAGCAAAGAACCTGAGACCCTGCACACCGCTGTCCTCGTCGCGCCAGCCCAGGAGCGTCGTCGCTTGCGTAAGCAGCGCCGCCAGGCCGCCGCCCGACTGCATGCCGAGCAGCGAGTCACCGAACGTGAAGCGGCCCGAGCGAAGGCCGACGCAGAGCGCGCCGAACGGAAAGCCACGACCTACCTGCCTGCCGCCGGCGAACCTGGGCCAGCTCAGTTGCGTTCACCCGGCCGGTTCAGACTGCCCCGTCATCAGGACACGTCCGCCACCCTTGCCGGGGCCTATCCGTTCCTCGCGGAGGGAGGACTCGGTTCCGATGGGGTGTTTGTCGGGCAGGACCTCTACTCGGGTGGCAGCTTCGTGTACGACCCGTGGGTGCTCTACGCCCGCGGCGTCATCACCGCCCCCAACCTGGTGCTGGCGGGGATTGTCGGTTCCGGGAAGTCCTCACTGGCTAAGAGTCTCTACACCCGCTCGCTGCCGTTCGGGCGCCGTGTCTACGTGCCCGGGGACCCGAAGGGCGAACACACCGCCGTCGCCGAGGCCGTCGGTGGCCGGGCGATTGTCCTCGGCCACGGGATGTCGACCCGGCTCAACCCCCTGGATGAAGGCTACCGCCCCGCAGGGATGGATGATGCGGAGTGGGCCTCCACCATCGCATCCCGCCGCCGCGACCTTATTGGGGCACTGGCCGAAACCGTGCTCACCCGGCCCCTGTCGCCGTTAGAGCACACCGCCATCGATACGGCCTTGACGGAGACCGTGCGCGGCAATGATGTGCCGATCCTGCCGATGGTCGTCGACCACATTCTCAACCCCAGCAAGGTAGCAGACCCGGATGGGCGGCTCGCTGAGGACGGGCGCCTCGTCGGCCATGCTCTGCGCCGCCTGGTTGCCGGTGACCTGGCCGGGCTCTTCGACGGACCGTCGACGGTGACCTTCGACCCCACGTTGCCGATGATCTCCCTCGACCTGTCCCGCGTTGCTGAGAACTCCACGCTGATCTCCGTGCTGATGACGTGCTCCAGCGCTTGGATGGAGTCCGCCTTGCTGGACCCGGCGGGTGGGCAGCGGTGGTGCATCTACGACGAGGCCTGGCGCCTCATGTCTCACCCCGCCCTCTTGAAGCGCATGGATGCGCACTGGCGGCTGGCCCGCCACTATGGCATCGCCAACATGCTGATCTTCCACAAACTCACCGACCTGGAGAACGTCGGCGACCAAGGCTCCGCCATGCGATCCCTCGCCAACTCCCTGCTCGCGAACGCGGAGACCAGGATCATCTACCGGCAAGAATCTGACCAGCTCGGCACCACCGCCCGCACCCTGGGCCTCACCGGCACCGAGCAGAAGCTCCTGCCCGGGCTGAGCGTCGGCCAAGGCCTGTGGCGCATCAAGGACCGCTCCTTCGTCTGCCAGCACCAACTCCACCCCGACGAACTCGCACTCTTCGACACCACCACCCGCATGACCAGCAACGTCTAGAAGTTCCGCCGAATATTGACGCTTTCGGCGGGAACTTCAGGGTCCAGGTGGTTCTTCAGGGTACATCGGGGTGGATGTTCGAGGAACTTCCGTCTGCAGCCGGGAGGCGGGGGTATGGACGGTAGGCTGGGTGGTGGCGTGTCGGGAAGCCTGGTCGACGGTTCTGTTGTCGACCGCTCGGGAGTTTCTATGTCTTCGCCCACGCCTGCCCCTTCGTCGTCGCGTCGTTCGCGGCTGTTTCCCGCGCGCGGGACATATCGTGAGGCGTTGCGTGTCGGGGCGGTGCTCCGCAAAGAGACTGTCGGCGGGATGCTGCTGGTGGTCATGGCCGCGGTCGCTCTCGTGTGGGCGAACTCGCCGTGGGCGGACGGATACTTCGCATTGCGGGACGTGCGCGTCGGGTACGCGCCGTGGCATCTGGAGTTGAGTCTGGGCGGGTGGGCCGCGGACGGGCTGCTGGCGGTGTTCTTCTTCCTCGTCGGCCTGGAACTCAAACGCGAGTTCGTCGCCGGGGACCTACGCCGGTTCTCCACCGCGGTGATCCCGATCGCGGCCGCGGTCGGCGGTGTGGCGGTGCCGGCGTTGATCTACCTGGCGATCGCCGGGCAGGACTCAGCGCTGCGGCACGGGTGGGCGATCCCGACCGCGACAGACATCGCGTTCGCCGTCGCGGTGCTCGCGGTGATCGGCTCCCACCTGCCGACACCGTTGCGGTTGTTCCTCCTCACCCTGGCCGTGGTGGACGATCTGATCGCGATCGGCATCATCGCCGTCTTCTACACCGACACCATCGATCCGGTCCCGCTGGTCCTGGCCCTGGTCACCATCGGCGTCTACGGGATGATCGCGCAACTGCATCGCCGGTTCTTCGGGCTGCACCCGTGGGCGGCGTGGCTGATCCTGCTGCCGATCGGTATCGTCGCCTGGGCGTTCATGCACGCCTCCGGTATCCACGCGACCATCGCTGGGGTGCTGCTCGGGTTCACCATCCCTGTCCTGCACCGCAAGAACGACCGAGGCGACGAGAACGGGCCGGGACTGGCCGAGCAGTTCGAGCACCGGTTCCGGCCGATCTCGGCCGGGTTCGCTGTCCCGGTGTTCGCGTTCTTCTCCGCTGGCGTCGCCATCGGCGGCCTGGAAGGGTTCGTCTCCGCCCTCACCGACCCGCTGAGCCTCGCGATTATCGCCGCGCTTGTGCTCGGCAAGCCCGTGGGCATCCTCGCCACCACCTGGATCATGACCCGCGTCGCGCGGATCAAGCTTGACCCGGCGCTGCGGTGGGTCGACCTGGCCGGGGTGGGGCTGCTGGCCGGGATCGGGTTCACCGTCTCGCTCCTGGTCGCCGAACTGACCTTCGCGAGCGACAGCACCGAGCACGACCACGCCAAAGTCGCGATCCTGACCGCATCACTGCTGGCCGCGGGTATCGCGTCGGTCGTGCTCACAGCACGCAACCGCCGCTACCGAAGGATCGCCGAGCAGGAGGCCATCGACGCCGACCACGACGGCATCCCCGACATTTACCAGACCGGCGAGCAAGACGCCGACATCGTCAAACCTTGACGGCCTAGGACCTCGCGGGACGCCTGTCGCACCTATGGTGCATGGCAGACCGACGCGGCGGTTCAGGGCTTCCCGGCGAGGTCGGGGTGTTCGAGGGTGTCGAGGTAGCGGTTGATGCTTCCGATGCCGAGGCCGAACAGGTCGCTGATGCGGCGGGCGTCGCCGCCGGTGGCGTGGACCTCGGCGAGGATGCGGTCTTCGCGCAGCTTCTGCGGGCGGATGCCGCCCTGCTGCCACGGGTAGGTCCGGTTGGCGGCCATGAGCCGGGGCGCGGAGCGCTGGTTGATGATCAGGTGCGGGTTCTGCGTGTTCGGCCACTTCGCCTGGCGGTAGTCGAGCCATCGGGTCAGGCGCTCGCGCACCGGGTCGGCGAGGGGGATGCTGCGTCCGTCGAGGGTGAGGCGTCCGTCGGTGATGTCGGTGAGCAGCAGTTCGGAGACCTGTTTCGCGGTGAGCGCGTGGAACGCGACGAGCGCCACGGCCAGAGCGATGACGGGCTGCGGCGAGTTCAGCTTCTCCCGCACCAGAGCGGTGTCCAACGGCATCGGCACGTTCGAGTTCTGCCGGGTGCCTTTCATGCCGCGCGTCGGGTTGGCGAAGATGAGCTTGCGGGCCTTGAGGGTCTTAAACAGCGACCGCAGGCCTTGCTCGGCGAGGACGCGCTGGGAGCCATTCTCGGGAAGCGCGGCGCGCACTTGCGCAGCGGTGATCTCTGCCAGAGACTGGTGCCCGGCCTCGGCCCATGCGGTGACGGCGGGCACGACGGATCGGATGCGGATGCGGATGGTCAGCGAGTCGCGGGATCGTTGCCGGGGCGCGGTCGTGGCGCCGTCGAGCAGGATCGTCATCCAGACCTCGAGTTGTTCGCGCATGATCGGCGGCAGGCCCGCGGCCTTCTTGGTGAAGTAAGCCTCGATGGGGCGGGGTCGGTCTTCGATGAGGAGGTCTGCGGCGGCGAGCACGTCGATGGTGGAGACGATGTTGCCGTCGTAGCGGGGCAGCTGGAGCACGTCGGTGGCCCTGATCTTCGCGGTCGGGGAATCGCGGAGGGTCTGGAGCAGGCGCAGGGAGCGGATCACGTCGTTGCGCTGGCGGACGCTCCAGCCGAACGTCTCGGCGTGCTCGTTCACGATCGCCGCGCAGTATCGGGTCAGCTCGCTGTTGTCGATCAGCGCTCTCTGGCGCAGCATCTCGGGGTCGGGTGGCACGTCGACGAGGACGGGCTGGACCCACTCGGTCAGGGTCAGCTTCTTCGGCGGCGGTCCGGGGCGTCCCCAGCCGCCGGGCGTCTTCCATTTGTTGACGGGCTTCAGGCGGCGGGTCTTGCGCCGCTGGAAGTGCATGTTGGCGAAGAAGAGCTGCTGGCCGTGCTTGTTCGCCCCGGCCAGGTCCAGGGCGCGGCCGGGCTCTTGCAGCATCCGCGCCTGCTCCAGGCACAGCCGGCAGGCGCCTTGCTCGCCGATCCAGCTCTCGCGGTCGCAGTAGTCGCACACGCCCTTCGGGTAGTGGGTCTGCCACCAGCGGCACGACGAGCACATCCAGTTGCGTTGCGGATACACGCCCCACGCCAGGCACCCTTTGCAGGAGCCGACCTTCATCGGGCTGCGCGGATGGCACCGTTCGCACAGTCCCTGGCTGAAGTAGTTCTCGGCCCGGCCGCACGACGAGCACGGCGGCGGAGTGAATGGGCCTCCGGGCAGGCAGCCGTAGCAGAAGTCCACGCGGGGCTTGCTCCATGCGACGCGTTCGCTCTGGCAGGTGTTGCACAGCGGCGGCACCCGCAGCGGCGCGTCGTCGCCTGCCACCGGGCTCATACCGGAGGCTCGGAACGAGGTTTCCCGAACCGGGGCGCGACCCTGGGCGGGGTGTCGTTCTGCCCGTTGATCGTCTCCACGTTCTGCGGCCTGCGCGCGGCCACTTTCTCCGGCTCGGGCACCATCAGATCAGATGGGCTGCACTCCAGCACCACGCAGATCACGTCGAGTTCTTCCAGCCGGATCGTCGGCGGGGACCCGGCCCACCACGACGACATCTTCCCGGCGCTGATCTCCAAGCCTTCTGCGGCGAGGCGGCGGCGCATCTCGGCGGACTTCCAGATGCCGCGCTCGGCGGCTCTCATCCTCAGATTCCACTGCACGGCGCGTTCACCTTTCCTCTGCGAAGCGGGCCTCGACCCGCTGGTTGGCGTTGCGCCAGGCCAGCTCGACGTGCTCGCTGCGCACGTGGATATAGCCCGACGTCGTGGACAGCCACTGATGCCCCAGCAGCTCCTGGATCGCTTTGAGGTCCATCCCCGACCCATACAACGAGGAGGCGCAGTAATGCCGCAGCACATGAGGCGTCAGCCGACCCGACCACGCCGGCAGAAACCGATCGGTCTGGACCGACAGGCCCCGCCGCAACGAGAAGTCGCTCACTCGTCCGCACCGGCCCAGGTCTTCATCGAACCGTTCGGATGGGAGCATCGGCGCGTCCGGGTTGTCCCAGTCCTCGCCGAACTGGTGACGCACCTCTCCCAGCCACCAGTCGATGAGCTGGTCGGCACCGTTGATCGCAGGGACCAGGCGGGCCTTGAAGCCGCGCCCGCGCGAGCCCTTCCCGAACCGCACATGCAGCTTCCCGAACCCGCCGAGGTCTGGCCGCCAGTCGCGGATATCGAGCATCACCGTCTCGGTGATCCGCAGGCCGAGCCTGCGCCACAGCGACGCGGCGAAGTAGTCCCGCGCGGCGGGCAGGTACTTCCGCGCCTCGGGGATCGAACTGCGCCAGCTCGCGAACAGCCCGTCGACTTCGGCGTCGGACGGCGGCACCCGCACCTTGCCCAGCGATGCACCGGACTGCCGGTTGAACTCGTCAATCGGCTGCTCGACCACAACGCCGGTCATCCGGTGAATCTGGCCTTGATAGCGGGCGACGACGAACTCGTAGAACAGCGCCAGCGCCCCGGCCTTGCCCGCCCGCGTGCTCACCGCATGGCCCATCCGCCGCTGCTCGGCCAGAAATCTGTCCGCGTCAGCGAACGACGCCTCCCACAGCGGCCCGGTCAACGACCGGGCGAACTCGATGATCGTCGCCCGGGTCGTGCGGATATGCCCATCGCTCAGCCCGGCGGCAGCCATCGCGATCGCGTACTCGTCGACGATCTCCTGCTCGAAGTCCTCGACATCCTGCGCAGTTCGCAGCACCTCGTCGTCGCTGGCACCGCCGCGGAGCGCGACGAGTCTCATGGACCCTGCTGTTCACGCTGGCCGACCATACGTCAATCCTACCGACGAACCATCAGCCACAGTGACCATTCCTCACCGCGAGTCGGACGCGCAAGCAACCTGCAACCACAAGAAAACCTGGCTCGATCCAGCCCCAGACGAAGAGCGGAACTTCAATGCATGGAGATTGACTCCCGTAAGTTCACAATTCCTGAAGCCGGCTAGGGCGGCAACTCACGGGTCGAGGGCCGCTTTCAACGGTATCTGGACCCGTGGATTCCCGGAAGGATCAGGCGGGGACTGCGGCGATTCGCGCGGCGGCATCCCAGGCTTGCGCAGCGACTTGCACGGCGTCCCACGGGGAGCCGAGCGGGGGCGTGTAGGAGAGGTCGAGGTCGGAGAGCTGGTCGATGGTGAGCCCGGCATACAGGGCGGTCGCGTAGGTGTCGACGCGCTTGGCGACCTCGGTTCCGCGCCGCCCGACGAGCTGCGCGCCGAGCAGCCGCCCATCGCGGGTGTCGCCAGTGATCCGGAAGTGGACCGGGTGCGCGCCCGGGTAGTACCGCTTGTGGTCGTCCGCCGCTGCGGCGGTCGTGGACGGCGCGTACCCGGCGTTCTCAGCCTCATCGTGGCGCAGGCCGGTGCGGGCGGCGACGAGGTCGAAGACCTTGACGACCTGGGTGCCGACGGAGCCTTGGAAGGCGCGGGCGCCGCCGATGGCGTTCTCTCCGGCGATGCGGCCCTGCTTGTGGCTGGTGGTGCCGAGCGGCAAGTAGGTGATGCCGAGGAGGCGGTGATGCGTGACGACGCCGTCACCCGCAGCCCACACATGCGGGATGCCGGTGCGCATGTGCTCGTCGACGACGACCGCGCGCCCGGCACCGAGCGTCGCCCCGGCAGACTCGAGCAGCGCCGTGTTGGGGCGCACGCCGACGACGACCAGCACAAGGTCGGCCGTCTGCTCGAACGGCTGACCCTGGCGGGTGCCTGTGACGGTGAGCCCACCCGGGGTCTTCTCGATCCCGGTGACGGTCGTGTTCACCACGACGTCGACGCCGTGAGCGGTGAGCTCCTCGTGGACGAGGGCGCCGAGCTCGGGGTCGAGGGTGGAGAGCACTTCGGGTCCGCGCTGGAGCTGGGTGGTGTGGATGCCGCGGGCGGTGAAGGCCTCGGCCATCTCCAGGCCGACGTAACCGGCGCCGACGATGATCGCCGTCTGCGGTTGCCGTTCGGTGAGGTCATGGTCGAGGGCGAAGGTGTCGCCCATCGAGTGGATCACATGCACCCCATCCGCCGGGGTGAGCGCGTCGAGGCCGGTGATGCCGGCGTGGGACGGAAGCGCACCGGTGCCGACGATGAGCTCGTCGTAGGCGATCTGCTCCTCGGCCCCGTCCTCGCGGCGGACGGTGAGCCGCTGGCCTGCGACGTCGATGCCCGTGGCGAGGGTGTTCAGCCGCAGGCTCATCCCGGTGGCCTCCAGGTCGGCGGCGGTGCGGTGGGCGAGGGACTGCCAGGGCTGGACCTCGCCGGTGAAGTAGTAGGGGATGCCGCAGATCGAGAAGTTCGGATACGCGTCGGCGACCACCACGGTCACGTCGGTGGTGGGGTCGAGCTCGCGGGCGCGGAGCGCGGCGGAGATGCCGGCGTCGGAGCCGCCGATAATCGCCAGGTGGGTCATGAGGATGCCTTTCGGGTGGGGAAGAACAGCAGTACCAGTGCGATGCCGATGGCGGCGCCGACGGCTTGTGCGGCGAGGAACGGGAGGACGGAGGCCGGGCCGATGCCGGCGAAGGTGTCGGTGAAGAGACGCCCGATGGTCACCGCGGGGTTGGCGAACGAGGTGGAGGAGGTGAACCAGTACGCCGCCCCGATGTACGCGCCGACCGCGGGGGCCACGGCCGTGGCACGGCCGGTGCGGACCAGGGCGAAGATGACGAGCACGACACCGGCGGTGGCGACGACCTCGCCCAGCAGCGTCCCGGGCGTCGCCCGCGCGGTGGTGGAGATCGCGGTCGGGGTCTCGAACATGACGTTGGCGAGCACCGCCCCGCCGATCCCGCCCGCGAACTGCGCGACGAGGTAGACGGCGATCGCGACCGGGGTGTGCCGGGTGCCGAGGGCGCGGTCGGCGAGGGTGACCAGCGGGTTGAGGTGCGCGCCGGAGACCGGCTGGAAGATCGCGATCAGCACCGCCAGGCCGAGTGCGGTGGCGAGGGAGTTCTCCAGCAGTTGCAGGCCGACGTCATACGGCGACAGCCGCTGCGCGGCGATGCCGGAGCCGACCACGACCGCCACCAGGAGCCCGGTTCCCAGGGCCTCGGCGGCGGCGCGGCGCCACAGGGTCGCGGTCACAGGACGGCCCAGCCGATCAGTCCGGCGGCGATGACGACGACCCAGGGCGGCACCTTCCACATCAGCAGGGCGACGAACGCCGCCACCGCGACGGCGAGGGCCGGGATGGAGGTGATGCCGTCGGTGAACACGGGCGTGTAGAGGGCTGCGGCGAGGATGCCGACCACGCCCGCGTTCACGCCCATCAGCGCCCGCTGGACGCGGGGTGCGTGGCGGAGTTGTTGCCAGAACGGGAGCGCGCCGAGCAGCAGCAGGGTGCCGGGCAGGAAGATCGCGATCAGCGCGATCCCCGCACCGGCGAGCCCGTTGGGCGGGGTGTTCATGATCGTGCCGAGGTAGGCGGCGAAGGTGAACAGCGGACCCGGGACCGCCTGGGCGGCTCCATAGCCGGCGAGGAACGCATCCGGGCTGACCAGGCCGGTCTGAACGGTGTCGGCTTCCAGGAGCGGCAGGACGACGTGGCCGCCGCCGAAGACGAGCGCTCCGGCCCGGTAGAACCCGTCGACCATCCGCGCGACCGGGTTCCCCGTCGCGGCCAACAGAGGCAGCAGCGCGAGGAGCGCGCCGAAGACAGCGAAGCAGGCGAGGCCGACCCAGCGCGGCACCCGCACAGTGAACGGTGCCTCATCCGATCCCGCTGGCGTGCCGGCGCGCAGCCAGAACAGGCCGGCGAGGGCTGCGGCGAGGATGACGGCGACCTGGGTGAGAGGGCTCGGGATCAGCAGCACGACGATCATCCCCGCGGCGGCGATCGTTGCCCGCTTCGCGTCCGGGGTGAGCGTGCGGGCCATGCCCATCACGGCCTGGGCGACCACAGCGACCGCCGCAGCCATCAACCCCTGAATCCACCCGGCCCCGGACACGTCGCCGAGCGAGGTCAGCCCGTAAGCGAAGGCGACCAGCAGGACCGCCGACGGCAGCGTGAACCCGACCCACGCCGCCAGCAGCCCGGCGAACCCGGCGCGCTGCAGGCCGATGGCCATGCCGACCTTGCTGGACGCCGGTCCGGGCAGGAACTGGCACAGCGCCACCAGGTCCGCATACGCCCGATCCCCGAGCCACTGCCGGCGCGCCACGAACGCCTCCCGGAAGTAACCCAGGTGCGCGACCGGGCCGCCGAACGAAGTCACGCCGAGGCGGAGGAACACCCAGAAGACCTCGGCCACAGTTCCGGGATGCGGGCGCGGGGACGCGGCGGCGATCGAATCATTCATCCCGAACATCTTGACCTGTCGGGTATGTCTCAGTCAAGATTGAGGCAATGAACAGTGAGAGAACTGGATTGGAGCGACGGGTCGCGTGGCACGCCGCCCTCGCCGATACCGCCCGGTTGCGGATCGTGGACCTGCTCGCCCTCGGCGACCGCTCACCGGGCGAGCTGCGATCCGATCTCGGCATCGCCTCGAACCTGCTCGCCCACCATCTCGGCGTGCTGGACGCTGAAGGCATCATCGCCCGCACCCGCTCCGAAGGCGACCGGCGTCGCAACTACGTCCGGCTTGCCGATCACACTGCCGTCGGGACCGGCACCGGCCTCGTGTTGCAGGCGGAGCGGGTGGTGTTCGTGTGCACCGGCAACTCCGCCCGCTCTCCGCTGGCCGCGGCCATCTGGGCGAGCCTCAGCCGCATCCCGGCGACCTCGGCCGGCACCATCCCGGCGGAGCGGACTTCGAAGGCCGCCGTCACCACCGCGACCCGGCACGGCCTCGACCTCACCAGGCACACGCCCCGCCCGCTCGCAGACGTCCGGCGCGCCGGCGACCTCGTCGTCACCGTCTGCGACCGCGCCCATGAAACCCTCGGCACGGTCGGCGCCCTGCACTGGTCCGTGCCGAACCCCGGCCTGATCGGCGGGCAACACGCCTACGAGGCGGCGTTCGCCGAACTCGACCGCCGCGTCCACGCCCTCACCCCGCGGGTGGCCGCCTGAGCCCTGCGAAGGAGCAGTCATGACCACGAACGGCGCCCTGCCGACGATCGGCGCCGAGCACGCCCTGCACTCCGCAGCTCTCCGGCTGTCGGAGGAGTTCGAGGGGGTGTTCGGGCGGGAGACGATCGACCGCTTCCTGCATGCTTCCTACGCCGACCTCGCGAAGCGGGCGACGGTGGCGAACTTCCTGCCCGTGCTCACCGAGAAGTTCGCCCGCCAACGCCTCAAGGCCCTGGCCCGCACCGAGGGGATACGGGTCGACGGGAAGCCGACCGTGCTGTTCCTGTGCGTGCACAACGCCGGAAGATCGCAGATGGCCCTCGGCTTCTTCCAGCACCACGCCGGCGAGCAGGCGGTCGGCTGGTCGGGCGGCTCCGAGCCCGGCAGCGAGGTCAGCCCCGTCGCCGTCCAGGTGATGGCCGAGCGCGGCATCGACATCGCCGGCGAGTTCCCCAAGCCCTGGACAGATGAGACCGTGCGGGCGGCAGACGTGGTCATCACGATGGGCTGCGGGGACGCCTGCCCGATCTTCCCCGGCAAACGCTACGAGGAATGGACCCTCCCGGACCCCGCCGGCTGGACGCCGGACGGGGTGCGGCCGGTGCGGGACGCGATCGAGCAGCACGTCCTGAACCTCCTCGCCGAGCTGCACGTCCCCACCGCCCGCTGACAGTCGGCGCGGGTCAGGACCGGCGGGCCAGGACCGCGCCGGCCAGCGCAAGGCCGGCCATCACAAGCGCCATCCCCGCCGTGCTGCCGGTGCCTGCGGCCACGAGCGGGCCGACGGCCGGAGCGATCGCGGTGGCGATCGTGACAGGGGCGGCGAAGGCGCCGTTGATCGCCCCGTAGTTCGCCGTGCCCCACCGGTCGGCGACCGCGGAAGCGTTCACCAGGGTCAGCGCCCCGCGCACCGCCCCGGCGAGCACAGCGATCACGATCAGCAGCCATTCCGGGCCCGGCACGATGCCGAGCAGCAGCAGGCAGATCGCGGAGAGCGCGCCGACCGCGGCGAGCACCAGCCACGGCGCGGTCCGCCTCGGCAGGGCGACGAACAGGAGCCGTCCGGCCACCTGCCCGGCGCCGATCATTCCGAGGGCGAGGGCGGCGAGCCCGTAGTCCATGCCCTTTTCGGTGAACAGCGGGATCGCCGCCAGCGTCACCGCGTAGAGGGCGAGCATCGTCGCCAGCGTCGAAAGCTCTAGGAACCAGAACCGGGACGTGCGCAGCACCATGGCGACCGTGTGCTCCGCCCCCGATCTCGCGTGTGTCAGGGGCGCCCAGCGGGACTCGAGGGAGAACCAGTGGATCGGGATCGTCACCACCGCGAGGATGCCGGCCAGCACGAGGAATGTGCTGTGCCAGTCCAGCACCGACAGCAGGGCCGCGGTGAGCGGGGCGAAGATCGTCGATGCCAGCCCACCCGCGAGCGTGAGGATGAGCAGCGGAGTATGGCGCTTGTCGCCGTGGCGGCGGGTGATGACGGTGAAGGCGGCCTGGTAGAGCACCGCGGACTCCGCGACCCCGACGATCATCCACCCGACCCCGAACACGACCGGGTTCGGGGCGAGCGCGACGATCACGAACCCGGTCACGCCGAGCATGGACCCGGCGGTCATCACCAGGCGCGGGCTGCGGTGATCCAGCAGCCGGCCGATGACGATCCCGCAGACCGCGGAGACGATCAGGCTCGCCGAGTAGAGCCCGGTCACCAGCGGCAGCGGCCACCCGGTCTCCTCGGCGATCCGAGGGCCGGCGACGATGAGCCCGTAGTAGAGCACACCCCAGCTGACAACCTGCCCGACCGCCAACGCCGCCAGCCGCACACCCAGCCCCGTCCGCGCCTCCGGTGGTGGGGCGACGACGGTCTCGGTCACAGCAACGACGCGGCGGGGGCGCGGCCGATCTGGAGCACCTGCGGGGCGCAGCAGGAGCCGCGCTTCGCGCCGGTCGGGTCATCGAACAGGCCCGCACCGCCGCACACCCCGGTGTCCGGCAGCACCAGCTCGACACGAGCCGCGGCCTCGTGGTCGCCGGCAAGCGACGCGGCGATGGAACGGACCTGCTCGTAGCCGGTCATCGCCAGGAACGTCGGCGCCCGCCCGTACGACTTCGCCCCGACCAGGTAGAACCCCGGCTCGGGCTGAGCGAGGTCGGCCGCGCCCGTGGCGCGCACGGACCCGCAGGAGTGCAGGTTCGGGTCCACATCCGCAGCAATCGAGCGCACCGCCTGCATCCGGTAGTCCAGGTCGAGTCGCACTTCCGACAGGAACGACAGGTCCGGGCGGAACCCGGTGAGCACCACCACCCGGGAGGCGGGGACGAGGGTGCGGCCGTCCTCGGCGACGAGGACCGCGCCGTCGTCGGTCTGGTCGATGCGGTCGGTGCGGAACCCGGTCACGAGTTGCACCAGCCCCTTGTCGACGGCGTATTTCGCCCGCAGGCCAAGGGCGCCGCGGGCCGGCAGGGCGTCCTGGTCGCCGCCGCCGAAGACCTGCCCGACCGTGCCGCGGCGCAGCACCCAGGTCACCCGGGTTCCCGGGTGGTGCCGGGCGATCCGGGCCAGCTCGATCACCGCCGTCAGCGCGGAGTGTCCGGCACCGACGACGACCGTGTGAACCCCGGCATAGGCGGCATCGGCGAACGCGGGAATCCGGTACGACACCAGCCCCGCCGCGGCCGCCGCCTGCTCGCCGAGGGCCGGCAGCCCGTCCGCGCCGGCCGGGCTCGGCGTCGCCCAGGTGCCGGAGGCGTCGATCACCGCCTGCGCCTCGATCCGCGACATCCTGCCGTCGGCGTCTTCGACGTGGACGACGAACGGCTGCTCGGCGCGGCCGGCGTCCACCAGCAGGTCCCGACCCGTCCGTCCTACCCCGGTCACCCGCACGCCGGTGCGCACCCGGTCCCCGAGCGCGGCGGCCAGCGGGACGAGATAGCCGGCGAGCCACTCGGCCCCGGTCGGATACCCGGAGGTCCGCGACCGCCATCCGGTCGTCGCGAGCAGGCGGGCCGCGGCCGGGTCGATCAGCTCAGGCCACTCCGAGAAGACCCGCACATGCCCCCACTCGGACACCGCAGCCCCCGCCGTTGCGCCCTGCTCCAGCACCAGCGGCTCCAGGCCGCGCTCAGCCAGATGCGCTGCGGCAGCCAGACCCTGCGGCCCGGCGCCGATCACCACGACAGGAAGACCCACAACTCGCTCCTCGTATCGACTAACATCAATGCATCGAGAATCCTCGATACATCGACAGATGTCAATACGACTGGCAGGATGGGGCACATGACCAGCACCCTCCCGATCCGCCCAGCCGACATCGCCTGCTGCGGCACCGTCGCCGGCGGCGAGCTGGAAGTCCCGCAGGCCGAGCGCATCGCCCGCGTCTTCAAGGCCCTTGGCGACCCCACCCGCGTCCGCCTGCTGTCCCTGATCGGCGGTAGCGAGAGCGGCGAGATGTGCATCTGCGACCTCACCGAACCTGTCGGCCTGTCCCAGCCGACCGTCTCCCACCACATGAAGCAGCTCGTCGACGCGGGCCTCGCCACCCGCGAGCAGCGCGGCAAGTGGGCGTACTACCGGGTCGTCGATGGGGCGCTGGAGAACGCCGCCCGTAGCCTCCTGCCGGAGTAGCCAGGAGCCGCCGTGAGGCCGTGAGTTCACGAATCCTGGCAATCGATCAAGAATCCGGCAGCACTTTCACGAATCCGGGTGTTCTTTCACGAATCCCGTAGCGGGCGATCCGCCCCGCGCACCTGCCTGACATGGCACATCACGCAGAATCACTCCCCGACGAACTCACGGCAGTTGGGACAAAAGTTTAAGAGTTCGTCGAAATACTGGAGCTTTTCGCGGGAACTTGAGCACCCAATACCCTGCTTGCGCTATCTCGTACTCAAAGCTCGCGGAACCCGACGATGGCGGATGCGCATGCGCTCTCGTGAGGTTCGGCAGTTGCCGACTGTTCAGTGATTGCTGTATGGTCAGTAGATGCTGACTATTGCTTCGCGCCTCGACGTCATGAACCGGCTCGGCCGGGCCATGGCGGACCCGACTCGTTCCCGGATCTTGATGACGCTGCTGGGCGGCCCCAACTATCCGGCCGTGCTGTCGCGTGAGCTGGAGTTGACTCGCTCGAACGTCTCGAACCATCTGACCTGCCTGCGTGACTGCGGGATCGTGGTCGCTGAGCCCGAGGGTCGGCAGACCCGTTACGAGATCGCGGACCCGCATCTGGCCGCGGCGCTCACCGCGCTTGTGGATGTGACGCTGGCGGTCGACGAGAGCGCGCCGTGCATTGACCCGGCCTGCTCGGTCCCGGGCTGCTGCGACAAGCGCGAGGAGGCCGGGGCATGAGCGCGGCATGCGGCTGCGAGCACGACGCTCCCAACGCGGCCGAGGAGCGCGAGGAAGCCGAGCGCCCTTGGTGGCGCGACCCCGCGATCCTCGTCCCGATCATGTCGGGAGTCTTCTTCCTCGCTGGGCTTATTACGGAGTGGACGGCTGGCGAGAGCGCCGCTGCCGAGGTGACGGCGCTGGTGCTTTTCTGGGTCGGCCTGTTGCTGGGTGCGTGGACGTTCGCTCCCGGGGCGCTGCGGGGCCTGTTCACGAAGGGCAAGCTGGGCATCTCCCTGCTGATGACGATCAGCGCCGTCGGCGCTGTGATCCTCGGCTACGTCGAGGAAGCGGCCGCGCTCGCGTTCCTCTACTCCATCGCCGAGGCGCTGGAGGACAAGGCGATGGACCGCGCCCGCTCGGGGCTGCGCGCACTGCTGAAGCTCGTGCCCGAGACGGCCACCGTGATGCGGGGCGGCACCGCCGTTGAGGTTCCCGCCCGGGAAGTAAAGGTCGGCGACGTCCTGCGGGTCCGCCCCGGTGAGCGGGTCGCCACCGATGGCACCGTGTCGTCGGGCCGCAGCAGCCTCGACACCTCGGCCATCACCGGCGAGTCGATCCCGGTGGACGTCGCCGTAGGTGATCAGGTCGCTGCCGGGTCGATCAACGCCTCCGGCGCGCTGGAGATCACCGCGACCGCCGACGGTGCGGACAACTCCCTGACGACCCTGGTGGGACTGGTCGAGCAGGCGCAGCAGGACCGAGGCCAGCGGGCCCGCCTCGCCGATCGGATCGCCCGGCCGCTGGTGCCCGGCGTGATGGTCCTCGCCGTGCTGGTCGGCGTGCTCGGCTCGCTGCTCAGCGGCGACCCTCAGACGTGGATCACCCGTGCCCTGGTCGTGCTTGTGGCCGCCTCGCCGTGCGCGCTGGCGATCGCCGTTCCTGTGACGGTGGTCTCTGCGATCGGCGCGGCCAGCCGGTTTGGCGTGATCATCAAGAGCGGGGCCGCGTTCGAGCGTCTGGGCTCTCTGCGCAGGATCGCGGTCGACAAGACCGGCACCCTGACCCGTAATGAGCCCGCGGTCACCGACGTCGCCACAGTCGCCGGGGTCACCCGCGAGGACATGCTTGGCTGGGCCGCGGCGCTGGAGCAGCAAAGCACGCATCCGCTTGCCACCGCCATCACCGAGGCGGCGTCGAGTGTGCCCGACGCGGCCGGAGTGGTTGAGGAGCCCGGCCACGGCGTGACCGGGCAAGTGGACGGCCACGAGATCACAGTAGGCAGCCCGCGATGGATCGCTCCCGGCGTGCTGGCCGACCGGGTCTCGGCGATGGAGGCCGAGGGGCAGACCTGCGTCATGGTCGCCCGCGACGGCGACCTGGTGGGCGCGATCGGCGTCCGCGACGAGCTGCGGCCCGAAGCGCCTGAGGCCGTCGCCGCGCTTCGTGAGCAGGGCGTCGAGGTCGTCATGCTCACCGGGGATAACGTTCGCACCGCGAACGCCCTGGCGAAGATCGCTGGCATCGCCGACGTGCGGGCCGAGCTGCGCCCAGAGGACAAGGCCTCAGAGGTCAAGGCATCGGTCGCGCAGCGGCCGACCGGCATGATCGGCGACGGCATCAACGACGCCCCGGCCCTGGCCTCGGCCACGGTCGGGATCGCGATGGGCGCGACCGGGTCCGACGCCGCGATCGAGTCCGCCGACGTCGCCTTCACCGGCCACGACCTGCGCCTCATCCCGCAGGCGCTGCAGCAAGCCCGCCGCGGCCGGGCGATCATGAACCAGAACATCGTGCTGTCGCTCGCGATCATCACCGTGCTGCTGCCTCTCGCGATCACCGGGGTGCTGGGCCTGGCCACCGTCGTGCTCGTGCATGAGGTCGCCGAGGTCGTTGTCATCGCCAACGGCCTGCGCGCAGCCCGCGCCGAGAAGGTCGCGCTGGCTGCACCCGCGGAGTCGCACTCCGCGTCGCTGGCGAGGGTTTGATCCCACATCATCACGAACAACGATCTTGAGAGGAAACTTCGGCTTGAAGATCACGTTCCAGTCCTTCGAGGGCTGTCCGAACCGGGAACTGCTCAACCAGCGGCTCGCGGAGACACTGCGTGGCCGCGGCGACGTGACGGTCATCCATCAGAACATTGAGACTCCCGAGGATGCCGTTCGTTGGCTTCCATGGCTCCCCGACGGTCCTGATCGGTGGGATCGACCCGTTCGCCGACGTCAGCACGGTTGTCGGTCTCGCCTGCCGGTTCTACCGGACTCCCGACGGTCCAGCCGAGGTCCCGACCATCGAGCAGCTGCGCGACGCGATCCAGCGCGCATCCCGGGTGTAGGTCCAGGCGAATCCGAGGTGAGCCCCGGCAACAGTCATCGCTAGCGCGTACTCGTCGACGAGCTTCTGCTCGAAGTCCTCCGCATCTTGGGCGCTGCGCAGCACCTCGTCAACAGCGCCGACCCCGTTCGGCTACTCACCGCGTGAGAGCCCCCAACAAACAACGAACAACCAACACGGCCAAAAACGAAAGACATCTGCATGACACCACAGGACTTGAGCTGTCGTCCTGACACGGAGAACCTTGCACCACGTGGGAAGTAGATCCCTCGGCCAGCCAGGGCGTCAGAACAAACTTGAGTGCATGGAGATTTGAGCCGAGGGGTATCCGGTCCACCTGTTGGACATGAGCATTCACCACAGCCACTCCGCCGACCCCGACGAAACACCGGTCAGCCTGCCGCTGGCCGTCATCACGGTCGATTCGTACGGTGTCCTCACCGTCACCCTGGACGGCGCCGACTACCCACCAACCTCGCCAACCCGTCCGTGGACGAAGGCACGGTTCGGCGAACTGCTCGATGTCCTCACCGTGGACCGAACGCAGACCATTCGAGTCGAGATTCATGAGTCCGACGGCAGCACCTTCACCGACATCATCCGTGCCGCCCGCACCGCCCATCCCGACCCAGTCGACGGACCACCGATGCCTCGTCGGGCCCGGCACCGCCACGCACCCGAAACCACTGAGGTGACCGGAGCCGGTTTCAACCCTGGCGAGGACGTCACTGTCGCTCTCATTCGGAGCGCCGTAGAGGCGACCGCGGCGGGGGCCGTACGTGTGGCACTGAATCTCGGGGAACTACCCTCACGAGGTGCCGACGTCCTACTGGTCGGGACCACCTCGGCGCGGATCGTGACGCGGCGAGTGCCATGAGCACGCAGCACCAGTCCAGTTCGATGGGTGACGAACTGACGAACATCCTCATGGTCGGGCTCGCCGCCCTCTTCGGCCTCATCTTCGCCATCCGTGGTGCAGGGTCCGTCGCTGCATTCGTCACCGGCGCCGACCAACCAGAGGCGGGAGTCGCCGGTGGGCTGGCCGTCCTGTTCAATCCCGGCGATCCAGCGGGCGCGCTCCACGCCGACGGTCTCAACCCCATCGCCTACTGGATCACCCTGACACTCATGCTCGGCCTGCTCGGGGCAGCAGGAGCCTGGGGGTGGATGAGGTGGCGACGGCACTCCCGCGCGGTCGATGTGGACCCGCACCGCCTGGCCGGGACCGCCACAGGCCACGAAGTCGCCACAGCAGCCTCAGCGAAAGCACTGGTCCACCGCGCCGGGACACTCCGCCCGTCCCTCAATACCCCCGAGCCTCACGATGTCGGGTTCTTGCTTGGGCAGTCGAAGGGCAAACAGGTGTGGGCCAGCGTTGAGGACTCCATCCTCCTCATCGGCCCGCCCCGCTCCGGCAAGGGCCTGCACATCGTCATCCCGGCGATCCTCGACGCACCTGGTGCCGTGGTCACCACCAGTACCCGGCCCGACAACCTCACCGCCACACTCCGCTCCCGGCAAAAGGTCGGGCCCGTCGCCGTGTTCGACCCCCAACACCTGGCCGAGGGCGTCCCCGCAGGGCTGCGCTGGTCACCGATCCGCGGCTGCGACGACCCACTCACGGCCATGATCCGCGCCACCGGGCTCGCCGCCGCGACCGGCCTCGCCGACGGAGGAGTCGATGGAGGCGGGTTCTGGGAAGGAAAGACCCGCGTCGCCCTGCAAGCCCTTCTGCACGCGGCCGCATTGGATCACCGCACGCCCGCCGAACTGTTCCGCTGGACCCTTGATCCGTCGGCCGCGGCTGACGCTGTCGCCATCCTCACCGGTTCGCCCCGCTCAGCGACAGGTTGGGCCGAATCACTGGAAGCCATGATTGACGCCGACCCGCGCACCCGCGACTCCATCTGGCAAGGCGTCTCCCTGGCGCTGGCAGCCCTGGCCGATCCCCGCGTCCTCGACGCCGTCAGCCCAGGGCCCGGTGAGCAGTTCGATCCCGAAGCCTTCATCCGTGACAAAGGCACCCTCTACCTGCTCGCCACCGGCGCCGGGGCAGGCAACAGCGCCGCCCTCGTTGCCGCGTTCGTGGAAGACCTCGTCGAAACCGCGAGGCGTATGGCCGCCCGCAGCCCGGGCGCACGCCTCGACCCACCACTCCTGCTCGCCCTGGACGAAATCGGCAACCTGGCACCGCTCCCATCCCTACCAACGCTGATGGCTGAAGGTGGAGGCACCGGGATCACGACCATGCCCGTCCTCCAGTCCCTGGCCCAGGCCAGGGACAAGTGGAGCGAGAACCAGGCCGGAGCCATCTGGGACGCCAGCATCGTCAAGATCATCCTCGGCGGCGCCTCCAACAGTCGCGACCTTCAAGACCTCGCCACCCTCATCGGTGAACGTGACGAGTACACCGACTCCATCACCCTGGGCGACCACGGAACCCGTTCAAACCAGCGCTCCGTCCGCCGAGTGCCGATCCTGCCACCCGACCGCATCCGCACCCTCCCCTTCGGCACCGGCGTCACCCTGCTCCGCTCCGCACCACCAATCATCACCGACTTGCGGGCCTGGACCTCGCGCCCTGATAGCACCCAGCTCAAGGAGGAGCGGGCAGGGATCGAGGCGCGGCTACGACGCCCAGTCGACTCCTGACGAGAGCGACCGTGGGCGTTGCTGTGCACCTGCCTCATACGAGCGACCCCGCACCGGCGGTCGTCACGAACGCCAGGAGGAGAGCCCGATGGCTATCCGCACTCAGCAGTCCATCTCAGGTTTCATCGCGTCTGATCCGCAGCTCAACTACACGTCCAAGGGCGAGGCGAGGTTCTACGCGCGGATCGGGCAGCAGCACTTCCGTCGGGAAGGCGACGG
>RRZT010630211.1_pt1 | contig 22868 bp, 21 predicted proteins | sample 2165551 | NCBI WGS metagenome assembly RRZT01 (sample SAMN10456910, study PRJNA506462) | wastewater metagenome | biome: wastewater; feature: sludge; material: wastewater sludge; isolation source: wastewater sludge with Escherichia coli K12::gfp cells carrying plasmid... | place: USA: Moscow, Idaho... | reverse complement strand
AATTAGCGTGTTTTGGGCTTGTAGCACGCTTTGGGCGGTTTGGGCTTTGGACTTGCCAACGTCTTGGGCGGTAAACAGCGTTTGGCGTTGTAGGTTGCTGTCATCTATCACATCAAAATCCAACAAATGCACATAGCCCACGCCTGCTCGCACCAGCACACTTGCCACAGGACAGCCCAAGCCCCCCATACCAACCAACAGCACTCGGCTAGATTTTAGGCGACTTTGTGCGTCTATGTCCCAGCCGTCCAGCAGGATTTGCCGTGAATAACGCAGCAGTTCATCATCAGTTAGCATTACATACTCCAAGGGTTAGACGATCATTGTTGCCATAATCTTTAATGGTTTGCACATCACTAAAGCCACATTGGGTAAAAATCTTGGCAACGGCTTGCCCTTGATCATAACCATGCTCTACCGCCAACAGTCCGCCACTGACCAAAAACCGCCCTGCCCCTGCCACAATATGGCGAATGTCCGCCAAACCCAATTCATCAGCGACCAATGCCGTCACAGGCTCTGCACGTAAACTGGGCAAATGCTCATCATCGGGGGCAATATAAGGGGGATTGCTGATGATGACATCAAACACGCCTGCCACATCATCAAACCAATCCGACTGGATAAATTGGCAGTTATCCGCCTGTAAGTGCTTGCCGTTTTGTGTTGCCACTTGTAAGGCATTAGCACAAAAATCAACCGCCACAACTTGACTGCTGGGTAATTCTTTGGCAAGGGTAACTGCCAAACAGCCACTGCCCGTCCCCAAATCCAAAATGCGTGGGGCGGTCAAGCCCTTTACTTTAACAAAGTCCAGCACCGTTTCAATCAGCCGTTCGCTGTCAGGTCTGGGGATTAACGTATGGCGATTGACCACAAATTCACGCCCCCAAAAGCCTTGGCGACCCAAGACATACGCCAATGGCTCGCCCTGCTCTAGTCGCTCTACGCTGTCAAGCCACGCCCAATATTCATCATCACTTAACACATAATCGCCCTGCGTAATCAAAAAACTGGGTGCTTTGTCCAAAATGGCACACAATAACTCCAGTTTATCGCCATACGCCACAGGATCAGGCGTGCTTGCCCGAATGCTACGTTTTAGTTGGTCAATGGTTGGCATGGGTTACTTTTTCCGCATCAGGGGCTTGTAGGGGGATTTTTTTGCCAACCAAATACACCAAAGCAAGTACAGGCAAGCCGATGATACAAGTGATAGCAAAAAAGATCGGATAACTGGTCGCTTCTACGATAGCCCCCGAATACCCCCCCAAAATCTTGGGCGACAGCGTCATAAGAGACGAAAACAGGGCGTACTGCACTGCTGTAAAGCGAATGGACGTTAATGCCGACAAAAAGGCGATAAATACCGCACTTGCCAAACCTGCCGCCAAATTATCCACAATTACCGCCACATACATCATGGGCATGGTTGGTGTATAAAATAAACCGATAAACAATAGATTGGTTAAACAAGCCAGTAGTGCCCCAACAAACATGGCTTTCATGATGCTGGTTTTTTGGGCAAACCAACCGCCAATAAATCCGCCACCAATACTGGCAACCACACCAACCACTTTGACCGCATCAGCAATCTGCTCTTTGGTAAAACCCATTTCTTGATAAAACAGGTTAGAGATATTACCTGCCACAATGTCCGAAATACGATACAAACCAATCAAAGCAAGTAACCATAACGCCTGTTTGCCATAGCGTTCAAAAAAGTTAGTAATTGGGGCAATCCAAGATTCCACCGCCACTTCTTGACGCACCATGCCCAATTTAACCAGTATAAAACCCACCACAAACATGGCGACACTACTGCCAATAAATTGTACACAGCCAAGCAAAAACAATAAACCCACACCAAGCTCTTTGCCACTAGGCAACACCGACCCCAAAAAGCGATACGCCCCAATAAATGCCACAACAGAAAGCAAGAACACGCCAAATAACGCCAAATAATCGTTGGTTTTATATTTTAAAGTCTTGGCAGGAACATCGGGTTCTTTTAAAAAGAATGTGGCAGTCGCAACACCAATAAGCATGATAAGTGCCATAATTAGGTAGGTTTTTTGCCAAGCTAAGTAACTATAATGATCTTTTGTCGAGCCAAAATATTCCGCCAAATATAGTACACCTGCCCCTGCAACAATCAGCCCTATACGATAACCACCAACATAACTGGCAGACAGTGCTGTTTGCATTTGACTTGGGGCACATTCAATACGATAAGCATCAATTACCACGTCCTGCGTCGCTGCCGAAAACCCAAGTAATACCGCCGACATTGCCATGAGCGAAAGCGTGGACTTACTTGGTTCAATCATGGCAATCATGGTAATGGCAATGATAATTAAAACCTGCGATAATAAAAGCCAAGAACGTCTTTTACCCAAACGATTAAGCAGTGGCAAGGGCAAAGTATCAATCAGGGGCGACCAAATAAATTTAAACGAATAGCCAAGCATTGCCCAGCTAAACATGGTCACTGTCCCTCTGTCAATCCCTGCTTCTCTTAGCCAAATCCCCAAGTTACTAAAAATCAACAGGTATGGCAAACCTGCACAAAAACCAAGCAATAACAGCGATAAGGCTTGACGGTTAAAATAGGCTTCTTGAAAGGCTTGCCAGCCATTTCGGGTATCGGCATTTGGGTTCATAATGGCTTTTATTGGTTAAAAGGCAACATTTTAGACCATTTGTCCATTGATAAAAAGCCCCACCGCCCGATGATGAAACAGGGCTTACCATTTGTCGCAAATTGTCATCAGTTGGCTTAATATTCATTACAAAATTTACAAAATAGCAAGATTTTAGCAATATTCCCACTGCTAAGATTTCGCCATTTTGATATTCCAAATTGACATGATATTTTTCATTTTTGGCATTTTATTTTTTAAAGGGGGCTTTTATAATGAACACTATTTCCACACCTTTAGGCATACTTATGGCGATTGATGTCATCATTAACCAAAAACACCTACAAATTCAGCTTAAACAATTAGAAACGGTTTGGCATACGGTCGTTAATGGCTACAACCTAAGCCAAGCGGCAGGGCTGCTGCATACCAGCCAGTCTAGCCTATCCAAACAAATCGCCGCCTTAGAAAGCCAGCTTAAAGCGGACGTATTTACCCGCCAAGGCAAACGCCTAACGGGGCTAACCCCCATTGGCAAAGCACTGCTGCCACACATTGAGACGATTTTTGCTGAAATTCGCACCATTGAAAACCTAAGCCTTGATTTTAATAACGCCAGTGAAGGCACGCTAACTGTGGCGACCACCCACACCCAAGCCCGTTATGTCCTGCCACAGATCGTCAAAACCTTTCGCCAAAAGTTTGATAAAGTCAACTTGGTGCTACAGCAAGCCGACCCCGAAACCATTGCCCAAATGGTGATTCGTGGACAAGCTGATATTGGTATCGCTACCGAATCTTTGCTAAATAATGCCGTACTTCGCTGTCATCGCTATTATGACTGGTCGCACGTGGTCATCGTCCCCAAAGATCATGAATTGGCACGCTTTGCAGACAGCCCCCAAGGCATTGATCTGCCGACTTTGGCAAGCTATCCGATTGTGACTTATCATGGTGGATTTACAGGGCGTGCCAGCATTGATAAAGCCTTTACTAAGGCGGGGCTTACCCCTGATGTGGTGCTGGCGGCACTGGACTCTGATGTCATTAGCACCTATGTGACTGCAGGGCTTGGCGTGGGAATCATTGCTGAAATGGCGTATGAGCCCAAACATTATCCTGAACTGGTCGCCATACCGATCAGTCATTTTGGTCGCTTTACCAGTTGGATTGCGGTGCGTGATGACAGCGATATTCGTAAGTTTGGACAAGATTTTATTAAATTATGCCAAAAGCAGTTTGATAAGAAGTAATACCGTTATCACTGACAGTCGCCTAAAATTTTCCCAAAAACACGCCATGTTGTAGTATCATAGGTGTGTTTTTTTATTGTTAAATTTTTATGAGTAAGGCAGCCATGAGCGATAAAACCCCCCAAGAAAGCCAATTTATTAACCCCAATATCCTACCGACAGGCACGCCCCAAGGTCAAGCCGACTTACAAACCCCTGCCAGCGAACAGCCCAAACAAGCCGATAATGCAGACGAAACCACGCATTTTGGCTACCAAACGGTAAAAAAAGCCGAAAAAGAAGCCAAAGTTGCTGAAGTTTTTACCTCTGTGGCGACCAAATACGACATCATGAACGACCTGATGAGCTTTGGCATTCATAGACTGTGGAAGCGTTATGCCATTAAGCTGTCAGGCGTACGCACAGGACAACAGGTGCTAGACATTGCAGGCGGGACAGGCGATCTTGCCAAGGTGTTTAGCCGTGAAGTGGGGCGTGCAGGTAAAGTGGTATTGTCAGACATTAACGCTGCCATGCTTGATGTCGGTCGTACTCGCTTGATCAATGCAGGCTGTAACAATGTGGACTTTGTGCTTGCCAACGCCGAGACGCTTGAGCCATTTGCCGATAATAGCTTTGACCTTGTAACCATTAGCTTTGGACTGCGTAACGTCACTGATAAAGATAAAGCCCTATCTGCCATGTATCGGGTACTAAAACCTGGTGGGCGACTGCTGATCTTAGAATTTTCTAAGCCTGTATTTGAGCCTCTGTCTAAAGCCTACGACCTATATTCCTTTACCGCCCTACCACTGATGGGTAAACTGGTCGCCAATGACGCTGACAGCTACCAATACCTTGCCGAAAGTATCCGTATGCACCCCGACCAAGCCACCTTAAAGCGCATGATGGAAACGGCAGGGTTTACTAACTGCGACTATCACAACCTAACGGGCGGTATCGTGGCGGTACACCGCGGCTTTAAACCTTACGCCTGACTTTATGTTTAGCGTACTTGCCTTAGCAGGAATAGAACGGCTTTGTAATGCGGTATTAACCAAGCAAGTCGTTCGCACGCCTGCCTTTATCCGCCTAATCGGTAAAAGCCTACAGGTTAATATTGGCACACCGCCTGTGTCGCTGGTGGTGGTATTTGCCGAAGATCACGTTCGCTTTGATCCTGTGGTCGCCACCATCTTTGAGCCACAAGGGGGGATTGTCCCCGATACGCCCGACTGCGTGTTAAGTGTAAAAGACTTAAAACAGCTATACGCCCTACTACAAAACCCAAACTTAGCAAACAGCCCAACCTTTAGCATAAGTGGCGATAAAGGCGTATGGCAAGACATTGAAGAGCTACTTTATGGCGTACAACCTGCCATTATGCAATATGAACTGCTTATCACGGACAGCCTAACTTCATTGTGGCAAAAACTACCGCTAAATAAATCCGCCAACAAAGACCACTCATTAAACGACTTAAACGAACAGCTTGAGCAAGCAATCAGCGATAAACTTGACCTGCTTGCCGACCTTGACCGCCAAATTCTCGCCAAACAGCAACAACTCTCAAGCCAACATGATCCTATCCTACCGTAAACGTCTGCTGACCCTATACCGCATCAGTGCCAAATACCGCTTGGACACCCATTTACAAGCCCATTTTGCTGACGTGCCAGAGCTTGCCCCACTGGCTCGCTTGATTCGTCTGCACCCTGCAAGCCTTGGCAAAAGTCATAATCCTTTGGGGGTTAAACTTGCCCTAGAAGAAATGGGAACGCTGTTTCTTAAATTAGGACAACTGCTTTCTACCCGCTCTGACCTATTACCCCCTGACATCATTCATCAGTTATCGCTACTACAAGACAAAGTCGCCCCCTTTGATGTCGCTACCGCCAAACGACAAATAGAAGATGATAAAGTGGGCTTAGGGCAGCCCCTTGACAGCCTATTTGCTCGTTTTGATGATAAACCACTTGCCGCCGCCAGTATCGCCCAAGTACATACCGCAAGCCTACATGACGGGCGTGAAGTGGTCGTTAAAGTGGTACGCCCCGACCTAAGGGCAGGGATTTTGGCGGATTTTGAGCTACTAAGAGAGCTTGCGACTTGGGTGTCTGACCGCATGGAAGCGGCTCGGGCAGTGCATATCGTGGACATCGTGGAAGACTATCGGCAAATCATGCTTAATGAGCTTGATCTAACCTTAGAAGCCAACAACGCCAAAAAAATGCGGCATAACTTTACTGGATCACGGCTGATTTATGTCCCTGAAGTGTATATGGCAAATAAAGCGGTCATGGTGTCCGAGCGGATTTTTGGTGTGCCGATTTCACAAACCGATACTTTTGATAAATTGGGCTATGACCGAGCTAAGCTTGCCAAAAACGGACTGACGATATTTTTTACCCAAGTATTTCGGGATAACTTTTTTCATGCCGATATGCACCCTGGTAATATCTTTGTGGAGACGTTACCCAATGGTGAAGCGGTCGCTTACCCCCGTTATCTTGGGCTAGACTGTGCCATTATGGGTGAGCTTGCTAAGGCAGATCAACTGGTTGTGGCTCGTATGCTACTGTCGGTGATGAATGGTAACTTTGAAGCCTTGGTAGACATTATTGCCAGTGCAGGTTGGATACCGCCTGCCACGGACAAACACGCCCTCATCAAGGACATGGCTCGCACCGTTAGCCCCATGGTGTCCAAACCAATGAGTGAGCTGGATTTTGCAGGGATATTGTTTGAGATTTTAAACATTGCTCGGCGTCATCACATGAGCATTCCGCCCCAGCTGATGCTACTGCTAAAAACCTTGGTTCATGTGGAAGGCTTGGGGCGTGAGCTGTATCCCGAGCTTGATATTTGGTCGCTTGCCAAGCCGATTTTGACCGCTTGGGTTAAAGACCAACTAGACCCCGTTAAAAATTTAAACGACATCAAGGACAAACTGCCCGAACTACTACTTGCCACAACTGATCTACCCAAACTGGTCAATCAGGGCGTACAATCTATGGCAAATCTTGGGGCAAATCAGGACAGCCATTTACGAGAAATTCAAGCCCTACGCTCTGACTTGCTTAATAACAAGCGTCATGATTGGATTGCAGGTTCAGGGTTTTTGTTGTGTCTTGCCATGGGCTTGACCGTGCCTGTGTGGTATGTGGGGTTTGTGTTTTATATGGTAAGTGTGGGGTTTGTGGTGTGGCGGGTTTTAAGATAAAAGGGCAAGGGGTTTGCCCTTTTTTGGGTTAAATCTATATATTGCAGGCTGTATCAACAAACAATAGCACCAATATCACGCCTGCAAACTTCTTTATCCTTACCAATCCTATTTAAACTTCACAGGATATTCCGTATCTACCCCTTGATTGGGGTAATGATGTTCATGTTCCACATCACACTCTGCCCCCACGGTGTTACCCTTATCATCAATAGGCTTAGAAATATAGCCCGTACGTTCGTGGACAGGTAGGTATTCGTGTTCCCACACCATGACCGCTTGCATACAGGTCTGACGTTGCTCAGGGCTTAGGCGTTCGCCATTTTCCCATTTACCAATTTCAATGGCTTGGCGAAATTTTGCCACAATGTCAGGGTTTAGACTGTCTAAAATGTCTTGTTTGTTCATGATTTGCTCCTAAAATTGTACAATAACCGTTGCCATACGCCCTGTGGCGGACTTTTTGGCGTGGGTTTGGGCTCGGTAAGAATATAAATTTGGCGTGGCGTAACTGCATGGCACATCACAGGTCAATACAGATACGCCCAGTTTGGCAAGTTGTAACTTAGTTAGTTTAACAATATCAATCAAGCATTTATCGGGCGTGGTGTCTTGTATCACGGCTTGATATAGCTCATCTTGACTAGGCTCAACCAAATCCGCTGTCACCACTTGACGGACAATGTTTTGTGCCAACAGGCGATCAATCTCATAATTTGCTTGGCTGATACACGCCCCAATCACCGCTTGTATGGGTGCATCTTTGGCAAAATTAGCAAGGGTGTTTTTAATAATCCCCTTTGCCAAACCCTGCCAACCTGCATGAATACAAGCCACTTGACCGCCACCAAACACCGCAATCGGCACACAGTCAGCGGTCATGATCGCCAAGGCTTGACCCTTTTGCCCGCTTGTCAATGCGTCCCCTGCATGGGGCATGGCTTGGGGCTTGTCGTCCGTATTGATTACCGTATCGCTATGGATTTGGTTTAGCCAATGAATGGCTGCTACCTTATTATCGGTCAACTCATTTAACGTAACCAACAAATTTGCCCGATTATCCAGCACTTGTTCGGCACGGTCACCAACGTGTAGCCCCATGTTAAATTTGCCATACAAATCATCGGCAGCAAATTTATCAAACTCGCCTGCATGACTTTGCACCACAAGCGTGCCACTGTCTTGGTATAAAATAGTTAACATCATGACCCCACCAAAGCATCAATAATGGCAAGCATATCATCAGGCAATGGGGCATAAAACTCTACCGCCTGTCCGCTTGTTGGGTGCGTAAAGCCAAGCGTATGGGCGTGTAGGGCTTGACGGGGGAAACTTTGTAATAGCTGTCGTGTGTCCATAGACAAACTGCCCCGCACCGCACTACCATACACTTTATCGCCAAGCAGGGCAAAACCCAAATGCGACAAATGCACCCTAATCTGATGTGTCCGCCCCGTCTCAAGACGCACATCAAGCAAACTATAATGCTCGCCCAAAGCAGCCGCCTTAACGATATGTGTGACCGCAGGCTTGCCACTGTCTCGCACCGCCATTTTGGTACGTTTGCTGCTGTGGCGAGCGATCGGTAAATCAATGGTGCTATGACGCAAAATATCAGACGGCACGCCCCATGCGATACATTGATACAAGCGATAAACCGTCTTATCTTTTAGCTGTGCCATTAGGTTAAGCTGTGCGGACTTGGTACGGGCAACCACCAGCAGTCCCGTGGTGTCCTTGTCAATACGGTGTACCAACCCTGCACGGGGCAAATGAGCCTGATCGGGATAATGGTATAACAAGGCATTAACCAATGTTCCTGTACGGTTGCCCGCCCCAGGGTGTACGACCAATCCCGCAGGTTTATTAATTACCAATACATCAGCGTCCTGATACACCACATCAAGGGGGATATTTTCGGGCAGGTCTTCGCCATGAGCTTCTAATGTGGCAGTCAAAGCCAGCACATCGCCCGATTTGACTCGGTATTTACATTTTTGCACTGTGCCATTAACCGTCAAATCGCCCGACTCAATCCATGTTTGTAATTGTACCCGAGAAAAACCGTCAAACACATCGGCACACAGTTTATCAAGACGAATACCAATCTCGCTGTCGGTTACGCTATGGGTGCGGTTTATGGTTTCGCCTGCTTTGGTAAACTCGGTTTGATCCAAATCGTCAAACTCTAACTCATTGTCTAAATTATCTAAATCGTTGGCTGTGGTCATATCATAAGGCTTAAATTAAAATGGCTCATTGTAGCATATTTTAGCCATACAAAAATCGCCATAAAATAAGAATGTAGCATAAGGATATTAAATTTGTTCTTTTTTGTGGTAAACTAGCCGATATTTTAGCTGGACGATTACCCATGAATACCATGATAAAAGTTTCTACCCTTGCTCTTATGACCGCCCTTACCCTAACAGGCTGTAACAGCGTCAAAGGCATGGTTGGCAAAGACAAAAAAGAAGTCATCGCAACTGCCGAAAAAGGCGAAGCTGATTATTACAAAGACGCTGAACGTGCCTTAGAAAAAGGTCGCTACCGTGAAGCCATGCTTGCCCTTAACAACATTCGCACCTTTTATCCCACAGGACAATACGCCCAGCAAGCCCTACTTGATCTCATTTATGCCCAATACAACGCCAAGGACTATGAAGCAGTTACCGCAAGCACTGCCGAATTTATGCGTTTGTACCCAACCAGCCCTTATTATGACTATGCGTTATATGTGCAAGGCGTAACCAATATGCAAGGCTCGCCCCGTGCGTCTCGTATTTTTAAGTTAGATCAATCTGACCGAGACATTTCTTATTTGCGTTTGGCGTTTGCTGATTTTCAAACTTTGGTTACTCGCATGCCAAACAGTGCTTACGCCCCTGACGCAGCCCAACGTATGACCGCCCTATATAATGACTTTGCTCATCATGAATTAAATGTCGCCCATTGGTACATCAAGCGGGACGCTTATGTCGCTGCCGCCAACCGTGCCAAGTGGGTTTTTCAGTATTTCCCCCAATCCACATCAACCCCTGAGGCCATTGCCATTTTGGCTTATAGTAATGACAAATTGGGGCTAAAAGACACCGCCGATCAATACAAAACCCTACTACAGATCAACTATCCCGATCAGTTAAATGCGGACGGCTCGGTACGTATCAATGACGGCACAACTCGCTCTTTTGGCAAAAAAATGCTAAGTGTGGTAAGCCTTGGCAAATTTGGACGAGCCAAAGATACGCCCACTTATCAAGGCAGTTATGACGGAGCAACTCGCACACAGGCTATCCGCAGTGCCAGTGGTCTAACGCTTCCTAGTGTGCAAGACACACCAATCACCGAAGCCAAACCTGAACGCACACGCCGTATCGGGCTTGGTTTGCCAAGTGGGGAGGCTGAAGCAGGATTAACCAATCAAGCCCCTTAATCATTTGTCCGTCTTTTAAGCTCAAAAATTATCCTGCATAATTTTTGGGCTTTTTATTCCCCAATGTGTACCTTGGTTATTTGATCAAATAACCACATAATATCATCATGCGAATACCTGACACCTTACTTGAACGCCTAAACAGCCAAGCCGACCTTGTTTCTATCATCAGACGACACACCGACCTTAAACCCGCAGGACGTGAGTTTAAGGGCTGTTGTCCATTTCATGGCGAAAAAACACCGTCTTTTTATGTCAATCCACAGACCAATTTATATCACTGCTTTGGCTGTGGTGCGTCAGGTAATCCTGTTACTTTTTTAAGAGAATATGAGCGTTTGACCTTTATGGAAGCGGTCAAGGTGCTTGCCGATCAAACGCACATTGAACTACCCAAAGATGACGCAGACGATCAAAAAGTACGTTATAAAAAAAGCACGCCTGCCCCCGTACCACCCCCACCCCCCATTGCCCCACCCAGCGATATTATGCCCGACATGGTTTATCGTGACGAAACAAACCATGTATCGCCCCCCAGTCATCATGACAATTTACCACCCCAAATCATCGCCGAGACAGACAAAGACGGTAATTTATATCAGTTACTCTCGCAAATCGCCCAGTATTATCAGTTTATGCTTAAAAACACCCCCACGGCAAAAAAGTATTTTTTGGATAGGGGATTGACTGAAGAAACCATCAGCGAATTTGGCTTGGGTTATGCCCCGACAGGCTGGCAGCACCTAGAACAAGCCTTTCCCCAAGACCTAGACGGACTAAAAATCTTGGGATTGGTGCGCACATCAAACAAAAGCGGACGGCAATTTGACCTATTAAGAGACAGGGTTATCTTTCCCATTAAAGACCGCCAAGGGCGAATCGTTGGCTTTGCAGGGCGTGCCATGGGCGATGAAACTCCCAAATACATCAACTCCAGCGAATCCCCCGTCTTTGCCAAACAGCACATACTGTACGGGCTTTATGAAGCCAGACAAAAAAAGGCACACCGCTTTTTAATGGTTGAAGGCTATATGGATGTGATTGCCTTGCACCAAGCAGGGATTTATGGAGCGGTCGCCCCCATGGGAACGGCAGCCAACGAAAGCCAAATCAATCACTTATTAAAATATGATGACTGCTTGACGCTGTGTTTTGACGGCGACAGTGCAGGACAAAAGGCGGCTTGGCGAACGCTAGAAGTTGCCGTGCCTGTGCTACCTGACGGCAAAGAGTTAAAATTTTTAACCTTACCCGATAACCACGACCCCGACAGCTTTTTAAAGGCTTATGACAAACAGGCAATGGAGCAAGCCATCACAAACGCCCAAAGCCTATCGGACTATGTGTATTGGGTGCTAAGCAGTCGCTATGATTTGTCCGCCCCCGAAAATAAAGCCAAAGCCATGGCACAGCTCAAGGATTTAACCGCCAAATTCCCCAAAGGCTCTAGCTTTAAATATTGGCTAAATAACGACATTTATGCCCGTCTTGGCAACAAAAAGAAAGTCTTTAAAAAAGCAGATACCGCCGATTATCGCAGCACATTAGACATCATTACGCAGGCGTGTTTATGCTTATTATACGCCCCAAGCCTATGTAAAACTAGCGACCCATTAGCACAGCTGTTATCGGTATCAGGTGTGGATCAAGCCCACGTTAAATATACGCTAATGCTAGAACGCCTAGCCATGAATGTGCCTGACTTACCCACTTGGCACAGCCTAGATACTCGCCTTGAGACTTTGGTGCAGACCATCGCCCAGCTACTGACCATTGGAGAAAAATTTGGGTTTAATGTAGATGATAACAGCAAAGACGGCATTGATAAAAAAGCCCAATTTATCCTAGCCAGCCTAAGTCCTGAGTTTCGGGAAAGTTTAAGTAAGCATTGGCGGGATTTTGCTCATCATATTACCGAGATTGACATGGACATCAGTTGGCTCTTTAATGAGCTACTTTGCCAAATTTTACAAGATGTCTTTAAAAAACAGCAAGAGCAAAGTCGCCACTTACTACTGTCGGAGATTTATAAAAGGCGAGAACAGGCATTGGCAGCGTGGCGAGCGGACAACCAAAGCCAGTATGATAAATTGATATTGTAAAAGATAAAAAAAAGGCAAATCACCTGCCCCTTATCATGCGAAAATCAACTTTCAAATAACGCCCCGCCCTTTTGACACGCTGATTTATACGCCAAACGCCCTTCGCACGTTTTTAGCCAGCGTTCAACATTGGGATAATCGGACAATCCGCCACGGTTTTGCAGTGCCTTTGCCCCAAAATAAACCTGAATATCCGCCGCACTAAACATACTGCCTGCCACATAAGCGGACTTGGCAAGCGTATCATCAAGCAGTCCAAAGCTACGCCTAATGTTACCAGCAATCACCAAACTTTCTACTTTTTGGGCGATTTTACGAGCAATGGGACGGATAAACCAAGGCGATTTGGTCGCCACAGCAGTCATCACCAGACGCATGACCAGTGGGGGCATCATGGAGCTTTCGGCAAAATGTAGCCAAAACGTATAATCTTGCCACGCCTGCTCATCGGTTGGCTTAAACTGGTTTTCTTGGTCATATTTTTTAAGCAAATATTCCATGATAAAGCCAGACTCTACCAACGCACGCCCATCATCAACCAAAATCGGGGCTTTACCCATAGGGTGTATTTGGGTCAGCTCATCAGGGGCAAGATAAGACGGTGTACGCTCATGGGTGATTAGCTGATAATTGATGTCATAACTCCAAACGAGTTCTTCAAGCAGCCATAAAATACGAAATGAGCGAGAATTTGTTAAATGGTGTAATGTAAGCATGATTTTTCCAACAAAAACGCCTACGATCCAATGAACGTAGGCGTTTGTAATTACTCCTGAACTTCCTGTACTTTTTCTGTATCTACAGCTTCGCCATCTTCTGCATCTTCTTGCAGCTCTTCATGTTCCACGCACGCCATACCAACCAAGGTTTCTTCGTCAGCGATACGGATTAGTTTAACCCCTTGGGCGTTACGTCCTGCGGTCATGATTTGAGCCACTGGCGTACGCACCAATGTGCCTTTATCAGAAATCAAAATGATGTCTTCTTCGCCCGTGACTGACACCGCCTTAACCAGTTGTCCGTTACGTTCGGAAGTCTTAATGGCAATCACGCCCTTACCGCCACGCCCTTTGGTTGGGTAGTCATCAATCGGGGTACGCTTACCAAAGCCATTTTCACAAGCACACAAAATCTCGCCTGCGTCAGGAACAACGACCAGCGACACCACTTTACTGACCGCAAAGCTGTCGCCACTATCATCAGTATCATTGTCATCATCAAGCTCTTCATCGCTGACATCAGCCAATAAATTCACTCTCATGCCACGCACCCCTTTGGCGGTACGTCCCATGGCACGAATGGCACTTTCTTTAAAGCGAATGGCTTTACCTTCATTGCTAAACAGCATGATTTGTGCTTCGCCATCGGTAATCGCCACACCGACCAAATTATCGCCGTCCACAAGGTCAATGGCACGCAGACCCTGAGCACGCAAATTAGCAAACTGCGATAACGCCACACGTTTCACCGTCCCTGACGCTGTGGCAAAGAACACAAACTTACTGTCGTCTTTTAGGCTCTCTACAGGTAAAATGGCGGTGACGCTTTCATCACTTTCTAGGTTAATAAGATTGACCAAGGGGCGACCTTTTGAACCACGGCTGGCAATTGGCACCTCAAAACCACGCAAGCCAAACACCCGACCTGTATTGGTAAAGCATAAAATCGTGGCGTGAGTGCTAGTTACCAGCAAATGCTCAATCACGTCATCTTCTTTCATGTTGGTTGCCGAGCGACCCTTACCGCCACGTTTTTGGGCTTGGTAGTCGCTAATAGGCTGGGTTTTGGCATAGCCTGTGCGAGAAACGGTCAGCACCACGGTTTGTTCAGGGATTAGGTCTTCACGGCTAAAGTCATTACGAGCGTCCACAATGTCCGTTTTACGCTCATCGCCAAATTCTGCCAAAATCTCGGTCAGCTCATCACGAATCACACCCATCAGCTTATCAAAGTTTGCCAAAATGTCCATCAAGTAGGCGATTTGTGCCAAGATGTCTTGATATTCTTTGGAAAGTTTGTCCTGTTCTAGCCCTGTTAGGCGATGTAGCTGCATATCCAAGATAGCGCCCACTTGCTCAGGCGATAAGCGGTACTCGGTGTCGCCATTGATAAGCCCAAAGGGGGCGTTTAAATCTTCGCCTTCAATGATGTCAGGACGCACAGACGTTGCCCCTGCTTTTTGTAGCATGGCAACCACACCGCCCGCCTGCCATACTTTTAATAGTAAGGCTTCTCTGGCTTGTCCACGGTTGGCGGACTGCTTGATCGTGGCGATGATGTCATCAATGTTAGCAAGGGCAATGGTCAAACCTTCAAGCAAATGTCCACGGGCTTTGGCTTTATTAAGCTCAAAAATGGTGCGTCTGGTGACCACTTCTTGACGATGACGCACAAACGCCCCAATCAAATCTTTTAGCGTCATTAGGCGTGGCTGTCCATTATCTAGGGCAACCATGTTAATGCTAAAACTGGACTCTAAAGGGGTTTGATTAAATAAGTTATTGACCACCACTTCGGCATTTTCGCCACGTTTTAGGTCAATGGCGATACGCATACCTTCTTTGTCAGATTCGTCCCTGATGTTAGAAATGCCGTCAATTTTTTTGTCATTGACAAGGCTTGCGATTTGCTCAATCAGTTTGGCTTTATTGACTTGATAAGGAATTTCGGTAAAGACAATGCGTTCACGGTCTTTGCTTGAGCCTTCCATGTTTTCAATGTGATAACGCCCACGAATGTGTAATCGCCCCTTGCCTGTGCGATAAGCGTCCAAGATACCGCTACGCCCATAAATGATACCGCCTGTCGGAAAATCAGGGCCACTAATGTGTGTGGTTAACTGTTCGGTACTGATGTGTGGATTATCGACGTAGGCAAGGCAAGCATTGACCACTTCGGTGATGTTATGCGGTGCCATGTTGGTTGCCATACCAACAGCAATCCCTGTCGCCCCATTAATTAAAAGGTTCGGCAAACGGGCAGGAAGTACGGACGGCATTTGTTCTGAGCCGTCATAGTTGTCTTCCCAGTCCACGGTGTCCTTATCAAGGTCGGCAAGCATTTGGTGCGTTAGCTTTTGCATACGCACTTCGGTATAACGCATGGCGGCTGGCGGATCACCGTCTACCGAACCAAAGTTACCTTGACCGTCCACCAGCATATACCGCATAGAAAACGGCTGTGCCAAACGCACAATGGCATCATAGACGGCACTGTCGCCATGGGGGTGATATTTACCGATGACATCACCGACCACACGGGCGGACTTTTTATAGGGTTTGTTATAGTCGTTGGACAGCTTGTGCATGGCATACATCACACGGCGATGTACGGGCTTTAAGCCGTCTCGCACATCAGGTAATGCCCGAGAGACAATAACGCTCATGGCATAGTCAAGGTAGGATTGCTTTAACTCATCAACGATACCAATGGGGGTAATGCTGTCGGTCATAAAATGTCCTTGGATTTTTACAAACTAAAGCGGACATTTTACCACAAGTCGCTATTTTTTGACAGATTTAAGCGACATTAAGACCGACCTTAATCTTATCTATCCACACTCGTCAAATTAAGCATCTGCTCATGACTGACATAATTTATCCCTTGGACGTGCTGTTTTTTATTTGGCACAAATTCAGGTTTTAAAATCGCCACATAATTTTTATCATACAGTGTCCAAAAAGCAACCAACGCCATGCTAATCCCCACTTGCTTGGGCGTTAAGGGCTTATCATGGGGCAAAAACTGCTGTAGCAAAGCAAGGGCTTTTTTGGACAACACGTTTAGCGAATAGTTTTTTTCTGGCAATGTCAGCTTATCCACCAAAAACACCGACAACATTTGCCAATCCAACATGGTCAGCTCTTGGTGTAGCGTGCCGACATATTGGGCTTTGTCGCTCATATTTAATAGAAAAAATCGCCTTACCCCTTTATCATGGCAGGCTTTGGCAAAGGCTTTGGGGTAACTGTGGTAAATTTTTTCTAAAACTTCATTACCAGTTTCATCAAATTTGGCAGACAAGCAACAAAAAGCGTCCGTTTGCTCGTCCAGTGACACTGATGACAACGTTTGCGTCAAATTATCAAAGTCGCTTAGGGTATAAACATGGGTGTTTTCGCTGATGTATTTTGGCGGAGTGCGACTGACGACAATCACGGTAGCATAAAGCGATGACAACTCTCGCACTAGGGTTTGCCCAATGCGCCCTGTCGCCCCGATAATAATGGCTTTTCTTTGCATGATGTTTTATTGTTTGAGAAAAATGCTCAAAGTTTAGCAAATTTTTATAAAATGGGAAATATTGGCTTTTGTAAGCAAACGTGTTTATGACAAATACTTCGCATCAGTTACATAAAATTACACCAAAACAATCTTGACTTATTTACTCAGGATTATTATAATGACCCCCATTATTTACCCAAGTTATTTAGGGCGTGTTGAACATTCACTACACAGACCCTAAATTTTCCAATAAACTTGTGAAGTTGATTTGTTTTTGTGCCAAAAATGGCTAAATCTTAATTTTCTGCGTCAATGAATTTGACAATATTCCAATATTGTCTACATTCATTTCCTTGAAAATTATGCGATTTATCTCATTTTTGCCGACAAAAGTGAAAGTTCAACACACCCTAATTAACCTTAGGCATCGGAAAAAATTTATATATGCGATTAACAACTCGTGGGCGTTATGCGGTGACAGCCCTGCTTGATTTGGCAGTACAAGAAAGCCGACATCAAGGGGCGGTGTCGCTGTCTGATATTGCCAAACGCCAATCCATTTCCATTTCTTATTTAGAACAACTGTTCTCTAAGCTACGCAAAAAAGGCTTGGTCAATAGCACTCGGGGTGCGTCTGGTGGTTATCATCTTGCCAAACCGCTTGATGAAATTGACATCATGAGCATCATCAGTGCCGTTGATGAAAGCGTTAATGCCATGCAATGTGGCGGCAGGGGCGACTGCCAAAATGGGGCGATGTGCCTGACGCACGACCTATGGCAAAACCTATCTACCCATATTGAGCAATACCTAAGTAGCGTGACCCTTGCCCAGCTTTTGATTTCACATCACACGCACATGGTCGCTGACCGCCAAGAACAACAAAGCAAACAAATTTCTACCCTTAACTTAATCGGGATAACTCCAGCATGAGCCAGACATCTCTTATTTATTTAGATTACGCCGCCACTACCCCAGTTGCTAAAGAAGTGGCGGATAAAATGGTGCAGTATCTGACCTTTGACGGTATTTTTGGTAACCCTGCCAGCCGTTCACATGGGTTTGGTTGGCAAGCTGAAGAAGCGGTAGAAAATGCCCGCAGTCAAATTGCCGAAACCGTTGGTGCAGACCCCAGAGAGATTGTGTTTACCAGTGGGGCAACCGAGTCCGATAACCTTGCTTTAAAAGGCGTGGCTCATTTTTATGCCAGTCGTGGTAAGCACATCATTACCAGTGCCATTGAACATAAAGCCATTTTAGACACTTGCCGTCAGCTTGAGCAAGAAGGCTTTGAGATCACTTACCTAACCCCAGAAGCAAGCACAGGGCTGATTCATATTGAGCAAGTCAAAGAAGCCTTGCGTGATGATACTATCTTAGTGAGTCTAATGGCGGTTAATAATGAGCTTGGCACAACCACCGACATCAAAGCCATTGGTGAATTTTTACGTGAAAAAGGCGTTTTGTTCCATGTGGACGCCGCCCAAGCGGTAGGTAAAATTAAAATTGACCTAGAAGAGCTAAAAGTGGATTTGATGAGTTTTTCTGCTCACAAAATCTACGGTCCTAAAGGTATCGGTGCTTTATATGTTCGTCGTAAGCCCCGTGTACGCATTAAAGCCGAACAACATGGCGGCGGTCATGAACGGGGTATGCGTTCAGGTACACTTGCCACACATCAGATTGTTGGCATGGGCGAAGCCTTTGCTTTATCCGTACAACGTTTTGATGAAGACCATGCTCATATTAAAGCCCTGCGTGATAAACTGTGGAACGGTTTACAAGACATTGAAGAAGTTTATCTAAACGGTAGCTTAGAGCACGGCATTCCTAACATCATCAACGTTAGCTTTAACTTTGTGGAAGGCGAAAGTTTGATGATGAGCCTAAAAGATTTAGCGGTGTCGTCTGGCTCAGCGTGTACATCAGCCACCCTTGAGCCGTCTTATGTCCTGCGTGCCATTGGTCGCCCTGATGAGCTGGCTCACTCGTCCATTCGCTTTAGTATCGGGCGTTATACCACCGAAGCCGACATTGATACCGTATTAACCCAAATCCACGATGCGGTCAATAAACTGCGTGAACTGTCGCCCTTATGGGATATGTTTAAAGAAGGCATTGACCTAAATAGCGTGGAATGGCAAGAGCATTAATTTTAAAAACTCATATGATAATCAGGAATGTAACACTCTGCATTCCTATGATAATCCCCATAAATAGGAAAATATCATGGCATATTCAGAAAAAGTCATTGACCATTACGAAAACCCCCGCAATGTCGGCAACCTAGACAAAAACGCCAAAAATGTTGGTACAGGCATGGTTGGTGCACCTGCCTGTGGCGATGTCATGCGACTACAAATCCAAGTAGGCGATGACGGCATCATTGAAGACGCCCGATTTAAAACGTATGGCTGTGGCTCGGCGATTGCGTCTAGCTCACTGGTTACCGAATGGCTAAAAGGCAAAACCTTAGAGCAAGCCAGCGCCATTAAAAATAAAGACATTGCCGAAGAGCTTGCCCTACCCCCTGTTAAGGTACACTGCTCGGTACTTGCCGAAGATGCCATTAAAGCCGCCATTGCCGATTATCAAGCCAAACACTAAGCCGATAATCCATATACCAACCGTGGGCGAATGTCATTCGCCCCTACTTGCCAAAAATTTGTAAGCTATTCAGATTTACAACCTTAGGAGACCGTCATGATTAGCCTAACCCCTGCCGCCATTAGCCACATTAAAGATTTTTTAGCCAACCGTGGACACGGTGCAGGTATTCGTGTGGGCGTAAAAACTTCGGGCTGTTCGGGGCTGTCGTATGTGCTTGAATTTGTGGATACGCCAGACGCTAATGATGAAGTGTTTGATAATGACGGGGTTAGCGTGTTTGTCGATCCCAAAAGCCTAATTTATCTTAATGGTTTACAAATGGACTTTGTGACTGAAGGCTTAAACTCAGGCTTTAAATTTAGCAACCCCAACCAAACAGGCGAATGCGGTTGTGGCGAGTCATTTTCGGTATAAGGGCAGGTCATGATAGCGGACAATCATTTTTTTGCGGTGTTTGGGCTACCTGTCGCCTTTATGATAGATAAAATCGCCCTAAAAGATAAGCTGTTAGCCCTACAAAAACAGCATCATCCCGATCAAGCGACCCCTGATAAGAAGCACCAAGCCGAACAAAACGCCAGCCTTATCAATCACGCTTTTGATACTTTATATCATGATGACGCACGGGCAATGTATTTGCTTTCTTTGTCAGGGCAAGTGCTAGAAAATGATAAGTCTATTTATGATGAAGCGTTTTTGGGGCAGATGATGAGCTTTCGCATGGATTTAGAAGACAGCCAAAACCCTGATGAAGTCCATGCCATTGATAAGGCATTACGCCCTTTGATGAGTAGTACCGCCCAAGCCTTTGACCAAAGTTACACCACCAAAGACTGGGAACAAGCGACCGCCCACGCCCAAAAATTACAGTTTTTACATAAATTACATCTTGATGTCTTGGCAAAACTTAGCGAATTTCATGCCAGTCAAGATGATGACGATTTATATGTTTAATCTTGCAAGTTCATAATAAATCCATTTTACAATTTTAAATTTAGCCACCCCAACACACGACTATGGCACTATTACAAATCAGCGAACCCAATCAATCCGCCGACCCCCACAAACACCAATACGCCCTAGGCATTGACCTTGGGACAACACATTCACTGGTTGCCGTGGTGCGATCAGGTCAAGCTGGCGTTTTAGGCTTTGGCGATAATAACCTACTGCCTAGCGTGGTCTATTATGGCGACAAATCAGACAAGCCATTGGTAGGCAAACAAGCCCTGCTTCAGCAAGACCACGCCAACACCATTATTTCTGCCAAGCGGTTTATGGGACGCAGTAAAAGCGACATCAAGTTTTCGCACCCCTACACTTTAGCAGGCGACAGCGACACCATGCCCGCCTTTGTAACCGCCCAAGGCAACAAATCCCCTGTAGAAACGTCCGCCCACATCTTGGCTCACCTTAAAAACCACGCCGCCGCCGCCCTACCGCCTGACAGTATAGTCGGTGCGGTGATTACCGTGCCTGCTTATTTTGATGAAGCCCAAAGAACCGCAACCAAAGACGCAGCGACCACGGCAGGACTAAAGGTGTTACGCCTATTAAATGAGCCAACCGCCGCCGCCATTGCTTATGGTTTGGACAAATCCGCCAAAACAGGCACTTATTTGATTTATGACCTTGGGGGCGGTACGTTTGATGTTTCGGTGCTACGTTTGACGGACGGGGTGTTTGAAGTGCTTGCCACAGGCGGTAACAGTGCGTTGGGTGGCGACGACATTGATCGCTTGCTTGCCAATCATCTGATCACCTTGGCAAACCTTGACCCCAAAACCGTCTCGCCTGACAGCAAAGCAAACCTTGCCAAACTTGCCAAAAGTTATAAACAAACCCTGTCCAGCAGTCATGCGGTGGTGGTTGATGTCGAGATAGACAGCACGCCCCTAAAAACCATGCTAAACGCCCAAACACTTGCCACCATTTGTGAGCCTGTCATTCGCCGTACCTTGCAAATTTGTCAGCAAGTGCTACTTGACGCAAAGTTGGGCAAATCCGAACTTGGCGAAGTGGTGCTGGTTGGCGGTTCTACCCGTATGCCTGCCATTCGTGAAGCGGTGCAGGGCTTTTTTGATAAAGCCCCACTGTGCACACTAAACCCCGATGAAGTGGTCGCCTTGGGGGCGGCTCGGGTGGCTCATCAGCTTATTCATCAGCACGATGATAATTTATTACTGCTTGATGTGACGCCTTTATCGCTTGGGCTTGAGACCATGGGCGGTTTGACCGAAGTCATTATCCCCAGAAACACCCCGATTCCCGTTACTCGTAAACAAGTGTTTACCACACACCAAGACGGACAAACAGGCATGGTCGTTCATGTGGTGCAAGGCGAACGTGATACCGTTGCTGATTGCCGTAGCCTTGGACGCTTTGAGCTGTATGGCATTCCCCCAATGAAAGCAGGGCTTGCCCGCATTGAAGTAACCTTTGCCATTGATGCTAATGGTCAGCTGACCGTGTCCGCCATGGAAATGACCACCAAAGTCAGCAGTCACATTGCCGTCACACCAAGCTATGGGCTAAGTGCAGAGCAACAAGAACAGCTGCTACAAGCAGGCTTTATCCACGCCCAAGATGATAAATTAGCAAGGGCATTGATTGAAATGCAAGTAGAAGCCGAGCGAGAATTAAATGCCCTGCATTCAGCACTGGGCGAATTTGCTGATTTGCTTGATACTGACAGCTTGACCGCTTTACAAAACGCCATGCAAACGGTTAAAGTAGCGATTGATACAAATGACAAAGCCCAATTAGATCAAGCAATCAGCCAACTTAAACCCCTAAGCGACCAGTTTGCGTCTGTCATCATGAACCAAAGCGTAAAAGACGCATTGGCAGGCACAAAAGCAAGCGATTGGTAATTGATAAATTTACACACCCAACTTAAAAAAGAAAATCATTATGGTAACTGTTACACTGCTTCCACATCATGAAATCTGCCCACAAGGGGCAACTGTTGAGCTAAATACTGGCGAAAACTTATGCGAAGGCTTGTTGGAACGTGGCATAAAAATTGAACACGCCTGTGATATGTCTAAGGCTTGTACCACTTGCCACGTCATTATCCGAAACGGCTTTGATAGCCTAGACGAAATGGACGACATTGAAGCTGACCTACTAGACAGAGCATGGGGGTTAGAAGCCGATTCTCGCTTGGCGTGTCAGTGCATGATTGGCGACAGTGATTTAACCGTAGAAATCCCCAAATATACCCTAAATCACGCCAAAGAAAATCACTAGGGCGTGTTGAACTTTCGCTTTTGTTGGCAAAAATGAGAAAAATCGCAAATTTTCAAGGAAATGAATGCAGACAATATTGGAATATTGTCAAATTCATTGACGCAGAAAATTAAGATTTAGCCATTTTTGGCACAAAAACAAAAGTAATTT
>RRZT010257214.1_pt1 | contig 22898 bp, 18 predicted proteins | sample 2165551 | NCBI WGS metagenome assembly RRZT01 (sample SAMN10456910, study PRJNA506462) | wastewater metagenome | biome: wastewater; feature: sludge; material: wastewater sludge; isolation source: wastewater sludge with Escherichia coli K12::gfp cells carrying plasmid... | place: USA: Moscow, Idaho... | reverse complement strand
CTCGAGTCGGTGGCAATCACCGTATTTGGCACCAATCTGATTGACAAGGTGCTATGCGCGCTGGTCGCCTGGTTCGTCGCACGGAACCTTCCGGAGCGTATCTGCTCGCAGTTCGCCGCTGCGAAAGTGCGCTGAGCTGATGATTCAGGGTTGTGGCCGATACAATCATCTCACTCGGCCACTATCCTGAGCACACCAATGCATCCATTTACCGGGCTTGCCCTGTTACTCCCCGTAAGCTTGTTGTCGATGCGGCTAAACGCTCTTGGCGGACTGCTTGGCTTGCTGGCCGTAAGCTTGCTGCTATTACTATCCCGCCCACAAGGATGGAAGGGCTTGCGTCATTGGTGCCTGGTGCTGACGCCTTTGGCATTCGGGTTATTGCTGGTTCACGGGCAGTGGATTGACGAGTGGTCAGGCCACGTTGTCGCCAACCGCGAAGCGGCGCTTCTATTGGCGTTGCGCTTATGGCTTCGAGTAGCCATCGTGCTCGCTGGCGCCATGCTGTGGCTATCCACCGCGCCGCCGGAACAGCTGACCCGCGCCCTGCTGGCTAGCCGCCTTCCTCCCGGTGTAGCCTACCTGCTGGCCAGCCCGGTCCTGCTTGTAGAACAGCTCAAGGCACGCCTCGCCGCCATCGCGGAAGCACAAGCGACCCGCGGCGTGGATATGCACGCGCCGTGGTTCAAACGCTGGCGGAACGTACTCACGCTGTCGTTACCGCTAGTCATCTGGACGCTATCCGACGTCAACGAGCGTGCCGCCGCCCTCGACGCTCGTGCTTTTCGTAGCCGGGCACGACGCACGACTCTGAATGCTCCGCCCCTCGCGTCATGGGAGCGGCCGCTAAGGGCGTTGGCTTTGCTTGGCGCACTGCTGATTGGAGCAAGCTTTCTATGGCGCTGATCCGCTTTGAGGAGGCCTACCTGACCCGTTCCGGCGCTAAGGCGCCGACCTTGCAGGATATCGGCTTTGCCATTGATCCCGGCGAAACGCTGGTCGTCATGGGGGGCTGCGGTAGCGGTAAAAGTACGCTGGCACAGTGGATGGCGGGCTGGGTTCCGCACGCGACACCGGCAGCAACAAGCGGTCTCGCCTGCATCGATAACACGCCACTCAGCCAGCAGATCACCTCCCTGCTTGCCGAACGCGTGCAACTGGTACAAGCCAATCCCTATACCTGCTTGACCGGCTGTGCCTTTACCGTGGTCGCCGAAGTCGCCTTCGGCCCCGAAAATCTAGGGCTACCGGAAGCAGAAATCCGCCAGCGGGTTGCCACCGCCCTGGCACTGTGCGAAGCCAGTGAGCTGGCGCAGCGCCACCCGGCAAGTTTATCGGGAGGGGAAGCGCAACTGGTCGCCATTGCCGCGGCATTGGCGATGCGGCCAGAACTGCTGCTGCTTGACGAAGCCTTCAGCCGCTTGGCCCCAGTAACGGCTAACCGGCTGCTGGCGCGCCTGTCTGCCTTGACCCAAGACGGCATGGCGCTGGCGCTGTTCGAAAAACAGTTTGATCTTGCCGCCCACGTGGCGAACCGAATTCTGCTGCTGGAAAACGGAAAACAACTGGCACTCGACACGCCCGCCATGGTCTTTGATCAAGCACTGGACACGGTACGCGCCAGCGATGCGCTGCGCGCCGCTCAAAGCGCTCGCCGTAACGGGCTATGGCGAGCAGGGGTCTTACCCCCACTGAATGCCGTAGCGGCACCCGCCTGTTTCCTGACTGTCTTGCATGGCTGAAACGCTCCTCCATTTCGATGATGTGTCCTTTGCTTGGGACACTACGCGCTCTTTGCTCAGAGACATTTCGCTGAGCATTGCACCAAACGACTGTCTCGCCCTGGTCGGCAAAAATGGCGCTGGCAAATCTACCTTGCTCAAACTCGCCTGCGGCCTGAACAAACCGGCGCGTGGTCGGGTGTGCATAGGTGATCTGAATACCGCAACAGCCCGCCCCCCACAACTGGCGAAACGGGTGGCACTGATGTTTCAGGAGGCTGAACGGCAGATCTGTCACGATCGCGTCGCCAGCGAGGTAGGATTCGCACCCAGGCTGGCTGGCCATGATCAACACGAAGTTCACCATCGCGTCACGCAGGCGCTGGAAATTACCGGGTTGTGCAGCCGCAAAGACTGCCATCCGCTAGATCTGAACGCCGGTGAGCGCCGCATGCTGACTCTGGCATCGCTGATTGCCCAGGATACGGCGCTTATCCTGCTCGACGAGCCAACGCGCGATTTCGATGCGCCACTGCTGGCGCGATTCGAACGCTGGATGACCGCAGCGCAACGCCAAGGTCGATCCATCCTGTTCATCAGCCACGATCTTGATTTTGTCGCACGTCGCGCCAATCGGGTACTTCACCTGAGCCACGGATCAATTAGCGCAATCGGCACCGCCACCGAGGTACTACGCCACCCAGAACTGCAGGAAGCCAGCACTATGGCCGCACCCACCTTACCCGCCTTATGCCAGGCCTTACATTTGCCCGTTTGCACCGATCTGGAGGGGTTTCAACGCCATTGGCGAAATCAGCTGACTTGGCGAAGCAGTCCAAACAGCACAACGATGCAATCCACTTCGTCATAATCACGTCCACGCTTGGACTCTCAAACCAACCATCTAACAGGAGAATAACCATGAGCAACTACTATGAATCCGAAGACCTCAAGCAATTCGGCAACATTGGCCAACATGCGAAGAGTCTCGCCGACGATTTTTTCAAGTATTACGGCGACGTCACCGGTGTTGACGGCGCTCTGAGCAAGCGCGAAAAAGCGCTAATCGCGCTCGCTGTCGCACATGCGGGAAAGTGCCCCTACTGCATCGATGCTTACACCACACAATGCCTGGAAACCGGCTCCAATCCCGAACAGATGATGGAGGCTGTGCACGTCGCAGCAGTGATGCAGGCGGGTATCACGCTAGTGCATTCGGTACAGATGCAAAACCATCTGAAGAAACTGGTACTCTGAAAAAATCCTTGTCGAAGGCCTCTCCGATGCACTCGAAATACAACTTTGAAGCACTTCTAAAGCAACACAACATCAAGCTCGCGCCGCGCAGCATTGACACTTTGCAGGTGAATTTAACGAGACTCTGCAACCAGGTTTGTCGGCACTGCCACGTAGACTCATCGCCTACGCGAACCGAGATGCTTTCCTCAGAAGGCATTGTGAAGTGCCTTGAAATCCTTAAGCAACATCTTCAGATTACCAAGCTTGATCTCACGGGCGGAGCGCCGGAGTTGCATCCGAGTTTTGACGAATTCGTTGAGCAAGCCGTAGCGATGGGCAAATACGTCATGGTTCGCCACAACCTGACCGTTCAATCCGACGGCAATCCGCAGAACGGCGAATCCAAAGAATATTTGCCCCGGTTTTTCGCTCAAAACCGGGTTGAAGTCATCTCTTCGCTGCCCTACTACCAGGCATATTTCACCGACGCCCAACGCGGGGCCGGGGTATTTGGCAAGAGCATTAAGGGGTTGCAACGCCTGAACGCGGAGGGTTACGGTATTGAGAACAGCGGCCTATTGCTCAATCTGGTCTACAACCCGGTTGGTCCTTATCTCCCGCCAGCGCAGAAGAACCTCGAAGCTGATTTCAAACTTGAACTCAACGCCAAATACGGGCTCAAGTTCAACCAGCTCTACACGATCACGAACATGCCAATCAATCGCTTCAAATTACATCTGGAGCATTCCGGACAGTACGAAGCGTACATGGAAAAACTCATGGCAAGCTTCAATCCAGCCGCTGCCGAGGAGGTCATGTGTCGAAGCCTGATCAGTGTGGATTACGATGGCCGCGTCTACGACTGTGACTTCAACCAGATGCTCACGCTTCAATCTAACGGAAAAAGAGGCCAGGAGCTGAGCATCTTTGACTTTGATTTCAACGAGACCTTAGAACGCCAGATCCGCTTTGCCGATCACTGCCTGGGCTGCACGGCTGGATCAGGAAGCTCTTGTGGCGGAGCAACGGCATAGGTGGAAGCAGGCTATGTTGCTTCTGCATAGATACCCTGAAGCAACTCAGCGGCCGGCGATTTCGCTAGTCTGACAACATCTGCTGGCCGATCAACATCCCACACGGACACCAGCTCACCCCACTGCTTGCCCAAGCTAAGCAAGTTTTGTCTTGTTTCTTGCAGGACATTTTCGGAACTCCAGGAAACGCCGCTAAAAACCGCGATATCAGGCATTCGCAACCCAATCAAGCCATAACCGCCGTCTTCAGCCGGGAACAACACCGCGTCGAATCGGGATAGAAGCGCGCTAGCCGCCGCTTCAAGGTCAATTGCTTGAATACAGGGGCTATCGGTCCCGATCACCAACTCACCGAATCGGGAAAGCCGGTTGGCGACGCAACGATTCATTTTGCATCCCAAATCCTCATCCTCTTGCGGCATCAGCCGAACAGAACTGAGGCACGAATAGCGTGCAAAATATTCGCCCCATTCTGTCGGGGTATACCAAATCGTGATCGGACCAACGGCAGCCTCACGAGCTGTTTCAACAGTTCTCTCGATAAAACGCGCCTGCAACTTGGCAGCACCGTCTTCGCCAAGCAACGGAATCAGGCGTGTTTTAGAAAAACCGGGAATCGGTGCCTTGGCCAGTATTGAAATGCCGATTTCACTTTCGTCCATCGCGAGTATCCCGATACAGTTTCGCCAGTCGATTCGGACTGCTCCCCAGAAAATACAAGAGCCGCAGCTTCCACATGAGTATTACCGTCTTGCAAAGGCCGTCCGTTTCCCACCGCCGCCCCGATGTCGTCACTCTGGCCTTTAAACATGCTGGCCTGCCAAGTTTTTTTAAACGCTTGGAAAGCTCGATATCTTCCATCAACGGAATCTCGGCAAAACCTCCGATTTGCTCAAATACGGACTTGCGCACGAATATCGCTTGATCGCCGGTCGCAATTCCGGTCAGCCGCGATCGGATGTTCATCAGTGTTGAAATGAGCTTTAGCCAGCGCAGCCTACCTACGATAGAAACATCGAATCTTCCCCATACCTTGCCATCCGACATGGCTACAATAATCAAGCTGTCTGCATGGTCTGGAAGCGCTGTATCAGCATGGAGAAAAAGCAACACGTCAGCGTCGGCGAGCTTCGCACCGGCATTCTGTTGCAACGCCCGACCTTTGCTGGAGCAAATCACCACATCAGCAAAAGGCGCCGACAATTCAGGCGTCGAATCGTTACTTCCGCCATCAACGACAATAATCCGGTGCCCCCTGGCGCGATAGCACGCAAGTGCCGATAGCGTCTTGATTACGCTATCGGCCTCGTTGTATACCGGCACGACAATGGCGATTCTGGGCAGCAATCGGCTAGTGATCATTTCACGTAAAAGTGGTGATTTACAGGAAGTCTGCCGGCAGAGAGAACAACGCATAAGCCTTCAGCTACGGCTCGGCATTCTGCGGCCAACAATCATAGTCCGCGTTTCTTCTGTAATGCTGATTTTTTCCAGAAAAGCCGAGCCACGTCGGCACTCTGGCCTACCCTCTGTCGCTTAAGCGCCCTTCCTGCGCGACACCTTCTCGATGCAATTATTCCGCGATCTCTGTGTCAATAGACCTGAGCAGCAACGCACTGAGCGAGCTAACGCAGTAGCCCATCACCCACCCATTCAACGAGCGACTCCATGCCAAAAAGAAAAGCAGCCCTTGTTCTGGCTCTCGGCATCTTCGTCGGCTTGTATTTTGCCTTTGACCTCGGGCAATTCCTCAACCTACAAACGTTCAAAGCGCAGCAGGAAAACATCGCCACCTTTCAGTCCGCCAAGCCCGCTTTAACCGTCCTCATCTTCTTTAGCATCTACGTGCTAAGCACCGCCGTTTCCCTGCCCGGTGCTGCGCTGCTGACACTGGCCAGCGGGGCGATCTTCGGGGTGTTCTGGGGAACACTGATCGCCTCTTTCGCCTCGTCGCTCGGCGCCACGCTGGCGCTGATCATGTCGCGCTTTCTCCTGCGCGACTGGGTCATGCAGCGCTTCGGCCAGCGTCTGGCCACGATCGACGAGGGAATCAAACACGAGGGCGCTTTCTATCTCTTTACCCTGCGGCTGGTTCCGGCCTTTCCCTTCTTTCTGGTCAACCTCTTGTTCGGGCTGACCGCGATGAAAGCGCGCACTTTCTACTGGGTCAGCCAACTTGGCATGTTCGCGGGAACGGCGGCTTATGTGAATGCCGGAACCCAGCTTGGCAAGATCGACTCGCTCTCCGGTGTTCTTTCCCCCGCCGTGCTCGGCTCGTTTCTGCTGCTCGGCACCTTGCCGCTGATCGCCCGAAAAATCGTCGAAATCGGGCGCGCCAACAAGGTCTTTGCCGGCTGGAAGAAACCGCGCCACTTCGATCGCAACCTCGTCGTCATCGGCGCCGGCAGCGCCGGTCTGGTCACGGCCTACATCGCGGCGGCGGTCAAGGCCAAAGTGACGCTGGTGGAAAAGCAGCGCATGGGCGGCGACTGCCTGAATACCGGCTGCGTGCCGTCCAAGGCGCTGATCCGCTCGGCCAGACTGCTCTCGCACATGGCCCGCTCACAGGAGTTCGGCATCGCTTCGGCGCGCGCCGAATTCGATTTCGCGACGGTCATGGAACGTGTTCAGTCCGTGATTCGCGCCGTCGAACCGCATGATTCGATCGAACGCTATTCAGCGCTGGGCGTCGATGTCGTCGAAGGCAGCGCGAGAATCGTTTCGCCGTGGGCAGTTGAAATCACGCACAAGGACGGCTCAATCCAACGACTGAGTACCCGCAGCATGGTTATCGCCACCGGTGCACGACCCTTTGTGCCGCCGATTCCGGGCATCGAAGAGGTCGGCTACCTGACTTCCGATACGGTATGGGCGCTGCGTGAATTGCCAAAGAGGCTGATCGTCCTCGGCGGCGGCCCGATCGGTTCGGAGCTGACGCAGGCCTTCGCCCGTTTTGGCGCACAGGTCATGCAGGTGGAAATGGCACCGCGCATTTTGATTCGCGAAGACCCTGAGGTTTCTGAAATCGTCACCCACCGCTTTATCAAAGAGGGAATCGCGGTACTCGTTAATCATAAAGCCAGGCAATTCGTGATCGAAAACGGCGAAAAGTTCCTGATCGCCGAACACCAGGGGCACGACGTGCACATCGCCTTCGACGCCGTGCTGGTGGCCGTTGGACGTGCAGCCAATCTCACTGGCTTCGGGCTGGAAGAAATGGGGATCACAGTAGGCAAAACGGTGGACACCAACGAGTTCCTGCAAACGCGCTTCCCGAACATCTACGCTGCGGGCGATGTGGCTGGTCCCTTCCAGTTCACCCATACGGCAGCGCATCAGGCGTGGTACGCGGCAGTCAATGCCTTGTTCGACCCGCTCAAGAAATTCAAGACCGATTACTCGGTGATCCCGTGGGCCACCTTTGTCGAACCCGAAGTCGCGCGTGTCGGCCTGAACGAGCAGGAGGCCAAGGAAAAAAGCGTCGCCTATGAAAGCAGCGTGTACGCCATCGATGAGCTTGACCGGGCGATTGCCGATAGTGAAGCACACGGTTTCATCAAGGTGCTCACCGTTCCCGGCAAGGACCGTATCCTCGGCGTCACCATCGTCGGCGAACATGCTGGCGATCTCATTGCCGAGTACGTTCTGGCGATGAAGCAAGGCATCGGCCTGAACAAGATTCTTGGCACCATCCATATCTATCCGACGCTGGCCGAAGCCAACAAGTACGTCGCCGGGGTATGGAAGAGGGCGCACGCGCCGCAGCGCCTGCTGGCCTGGGTCGAACGCTTCCACGCCTGGCGCCGGGGCTAGAAAACACTGGCTAGCTGAATTCTACGAGATGAACAAAGAAGCAAGCACTCACGTTGACGCTCCAATAGCGAGCGACCATACTGATATTTCCCTATGGGCGAAGTATCCAAGGTTCCATCACCAAATTCCTTCCGCGCAGGTGACCCAATGAAATCCATCGCCAAACGCCTCAACATCGTATTCGTTAGCGTCGTCACTGTTGTACTGGTCGGATCAGGCGCCCTTAACTACTTCACCGCCAAAAGCGAACTCGAAGCTCGCCGACAAGAACAGTCTGCTGCCCTCACTACGCGCCTCAAACTCGGCATCCCCACCATGGTGTGGAACTTCGACAAAAGGCAGATTGACATGACGCTCGAAGCCGAAATGATGGAACAGGACGTCATCGGCATTCTCATCAAGAACAAAGATGATGTCACCGCAGGTCGATTGCGCGACCCGGATGGCAAAATCCGGCCAGCCAGCAAAGAAGACAAATTGATCGGCACCATACAGACGGTGCCGCTCGAATTTGTCGACGGCGACACGACAAAACAGGTTGGCGACCTTGAGTTCGCCATTTCAAGCGCTCGTGGCGACGCCGCCCTGCGCAACCTGATCATCAAAATCCTCGCCCAGGTTGTCGTGCTCAACGCGCTCCTCATGTTCACCCTTTCGATGAGCTTGCACAGCATGGTATTCAAGCCGCTTGGCCGCATTCGAACGGCCCTGCAGGAAATCGCCAGTGGCGAAGCCGACCTCACCAAACGTCTTGATGTTGGTGAAAGAAACGAGATCGGCGATGTCGCCCACTGGTTCAATACCTTTGTCGAGCAACTGCAAAAAATTGTCCGTCACGTCGTTGAGAGCACCCAGGGATTGGCTGAGGCCGAACGAGTGATGTCCATCGGCATCGAGCAATCGGCCGGGCGTGCCACAGAGCAAAGCGAAATCATCACTTCGATGGCGGCAGCCATGGAACAGATGACCGTCGGCATTTCTCATGTTTCCGACCAAAGCTCGGAGGTTCGCACGGCCTCAGAGCAGAGCGGCGTGCTGGCGCGTAGCGGAAGTGCGGCAGTAACCGAACTCATCCATGAAATTCGGTTAATTTCTGAATCCGTCAAACGCTCCTCTGAAACTATCGAAGAACTCGGCAAAGAATCGGAAAAAATCAGCAAGGTAGCCAACGTCATCAAAGAAATTGCCGATCAGACCAATCTGCTGGCGCTCAACGCCGCCATCGAAGCCGCTCGTGCCGGAGAGCAGGGGCGTGGCTTCGCGGTGGTCGCCGATGAGGTGCGCAAACTGGCAGAACGGACCACCAAGTCGACCGTCGAAATCAGCGGCATCATCGGCGTGGTTCAAAACGGCATTGACGAGGCTGTCACCGGGATGCACAGCGGCGTAGCCGCAGTAGCCAACGGCAGCGCCCGTGCAGACGAAGCCGGAAGCGCCATTGAAGAACTGAACACATCCTCCGGCAAAGTTATTTTTTCGGTCAACGATATCTCGCTAGCCATCTCCGAGCAAAACAGTGCCAGCACCGAAATCGCCCAGCGCGTCGAAGCCATTGCCCAATTGGCCGAAGAGTCGAACGTCGCCATGAACAGGACCGCGGAGTCCTCGCGTACGGTCAAGGCTCTGGTCGAAACAATGTACAGCCTGGTCAGCGGCTTCAAGGTCTGATTGCACTATCATGCGCTCATCAAGACATGCCCTCGGGGGGATGTCTTGATTTCTGCCCGACTACCGTGGAGACAGACCAATGGACCAAGAGCCAGACACAGAAGGCACAGAATTTGTTGCTGACGCAGAACACGTAAAAACAGTCGAAACCGTACTCTCCGAGCTGGTCTCGACGGCGAGAGAAGCGCTGGGCGGCAATCTCATCTCCATCGTTCTCTTCGGCTCGGCGGCGGAAGGCCGTTTGCGCGCCAACTCCGACGTCAACGTTCTCATGCTGCTCAGGGCGTTCGATCCCGCACAGATTGATTTTCTGCGTGAGCCCTTGCGTCTGGCGCACTCGGCGGCGCGGGTCGAAGTCATGTTCCTGCTCGAGAATGAACTCTCGGTAGCTAGCGAGTTGTTCGCCGTCAAATTCAACGACATTTGCAATCGACACCGCGTGCTTTTTGGTAACGATCCGCTCATTGGTCTAAAGATCGACGAGGACGAATTGCGTCGGCGCCTGCGCGAAGTGCTGCTCAATCTGGCCATCCGTCTGCGCGAACGCTATGCGCTGGTCAGCCTGCGCGAAGAACAGCTGGCACGCGTGATCTCGGAAATGGCCGGGCCATTGCGCGCCGCCGCAGTAGCCTTGCTGCGTCTGCAGGGAAAGCCAACCCTCGCTCCCCGCGAGGCACTGGAGGCCATCACCGCAGCCATTGGTGACGAGGAGTTCATCACGGCCGTCGCTTTGCTGCCAATCGCCCGTCAGAAGCAATCCCTGCCGCCTGGTAGCGGTAGCTCGACTTTGCTTGCACTTTCCCGGCTGGCCGGACACCTGCGCATGGCGCTCGAGGATGTCGTGTCGTGAGCGGGCCGCTCTTCCTGCTGGTATACCTGCTTCTGGTGATCGCCGTTAACGTCTGGCTGCGACACGATCAGAAACAGCGGGAAATCGCCAGATCAGCTCGTTTTATGGAAATCGCCAAAGACCCCTATCAGCTCGCCTGCTTGCGCGAAGGGTGTAGCGAAGCCGTACGCCTTTGCGTGTTTTCCCTGATTGACCGTAGCCTGCTCGAAGAAGCCGGTGGCGCCGTACGCAGAACCCGTGAAGATGGCGATTCGGTTGCCCGTCGCCCACTGGAAAAAGCGATCCTTCTCTGCTGTACAACATGGACTGAAATAGCATCCATTCAACGGGCACGCGGCGTAAACGCGGCATGTCAGGCCTATCAACGCACGCTGGAGAAACAGGAACTGCTGGCGGGTGCCGGAACTCGTTCGGCACGCCTTCTGCCATTTCTCTGCGCCTTTTCCTTGCTCATCGGCGTGGCCATTGCCCGCATCCTGTGGGCCTTCGCGCACGGTCGTCACAATGTCGGCTTTCTGGTCATTCTGGCGATTGCTGGCTGCCTTGCGCTAATCCTTGCCTGGCGTCGGCGGCGTACCGCGCTCGGCGATGTCGCGCTGGTTCGTCTGAACTCTCTGTTTGCCGGTTTGAAAAATCGGGCGGCCGATTTAAGCCCCGGCGGACAAAGCCACGACGCCGTACTGACGGCAGCGCTGTACGGCTTTACCGCACTACCGAGTGAGCGTTTCCCCTATCTCGATCGCGTTTTTCCAAAACCCAAGAGTAGCGGTGATTCCAGCGGCGGCGACAGCGGCAGTTCAGACGGCGGCGGCTGTGGGGGCGGCTGCGGGGGCTGTGGCGGCTAATTGTGTATGCACGGGGACTGAAGTCAGCCAACAGCCAGGGTCAGCAACGTGCAGTTGCTCCGTCACGGCATAGGACAGACAACGCAAGCCGCCGCGACAAAGCCGCTCATAAACACAGGCTTCGCAGCCGCTGGCAACAGCCTCTGGGTTGCGTAACTGACGAAACAGCGCACCATCGTAGAGCGTCGCAAGCGGCGTTTGCAGTAGGTTCCCGGCACTGATCGGCAAGCGACGGCAGGGATAGAGCGTGCCATCAGGCATCACGGTAATCAGGGTATCGCCCGCAGTACACCGATAAGCCGGGCCACCGGCAAGAAACTGCAGAGCACGATGCATGGCGATTTCGGTGCCCTTGCGCAAACGGCCGCCCAGCTTTGACTCGACCTGTAACTTGCTCTGCCGCATCAGCTCAATGAAATCGCGCGTTTCTTCGAGCGACAGGCCGCGAAGTTTTCCGCCTTGTCCTTGTGGAATAAGTCGGTCGGCCCATACCCGTGACACTCCCAACGAACGGCCTAACCGAGCCACTTCCGGAAACTCACGATAATTGTCAGCATGTGCGGTGAAAGCGAGCAGGGTGCGCACGCCCGCGGCCACCAGTCGCTTGAGCCCAGCCACAACCGCCGCATGGTTGCCCTTGCCACGCAATGCGTCATGCGTCGCCGACGACCCTTCGATGCTCACTTGAACAAAACGTGGCCCCCAGACCGCCAATTTCCGAGCCATGGCCTCATCGATCAAGGTGCCGTTGCACAAGATGGCAAAGCTGAACTCCTTGCGTAACAGTGCCAAGCGTTCGAGCAAAGCAGGGAACTCTGGGTGGGTAAACGGCTCACCGCCGGTCACTGTGATATGTCCTTTGATAGGTGACGGCGCATCGCCAGATATCGGGTTTTGCACCCCGCCAAGAAAGGCCCGGAACTGTTCAAGGATGGGCAGCCAGTCAGCCATGCCACGGCCCTTATGCCGATAGTCATCCTGGTAGCAATGCGCGCAGCGCAGATTGCAACGATCGCTTACGTGCCACTGAAGTAGCAGGCGGGGCGGGCGATAAGGCAGCGGGGTCATCTCGCCCGAAAAAAGCGCATGGCGGGCGTTCACTGCGCCTTATTGATGATCTTCCATTGATGGACGCCATAGCGCTCGAGAATTGGCTGCACTTTACCATCCTTCTCCAGCGCTAGAATTCCGCTATCCAGCTCAGCTGCCAGTTGCCTGGCATCTTTGCGTTGCGGACTAATTAAATTGAATACCGCTTGCGGCTTATGACATCCAGCAATGCGCACCTTGCCTTCCAGTTTCTTCTGCATGATCAGGTAATCAATCACGGCACTGGTTTCCATCAAGCCATCGAGTCGCCCTAGTGACAAATGAATCAGGTTAGTCTCGCTGGCCGTTTCGCCACGCGCTATAAAATTTTTGCTCTTGTTTTCTGGGCGCTGCAACCACTCAGCCATCTGCTCGTAATACTGAAAATCGGCGACGGTTCCCACTTTCTTCAGGCTGTTAAGGTCGTCAGCCCGATTGTTGTACTTCAATGGATTATCGGCGCGCACATAGACGCAATCAATGCCATAGCCAATCGGCTGGCTCCCTTTGATCAGTCCATGCGGAACAGCCTCCTCCGGTGGCGAACCCAAGGCGATATCGGCTTGCCCCTCCTTGACCATTTTCAACGCGCGCGTCCAGGGCACCACTTTGTAACGGATCTCATAGCCCTTGGCTTCGAATACCGCACGCGTCAGATCGACGAGAATCCCTTCCGACTTCGCTCCCGCAGTACAGTTGTACGGACAATAGGTGTCCGCAACTAACGTCAAGACCTTGGGTTGTTCAGCATAGACGAGAAAGGGGGTTGTTAATACCACTAGCAAAAACTTGTTAATCAATCCTGAAAACATGCTACGCCCCCCTACGCTATTATTTTGAAACAAGAATTTCGGAGAATACTCTCTTTACAAGAGGCCGCAATACCTGAAAATAGCTTTCAGTAGACCTCCTGTCGTACGCAGCCATATTCGCAGCCAGTCAATTCGCGTGCGCCAGCAAAGCCAGCAGGGCTTCGCCGTAACGTTCAGCCTTGGCCAGCCCGATTCCCGGTATCTGCAGCAGCGCGTTCGGTGATTGCGGGCGCTGTATCGCAAGTTCAGTCAATGTTCTATCGTGCAAAATGACATAGGCTGGAACGCCCTGTTCACGGGCCTTTTCAGCACGCCATAGACGCAAGGCCTCAAAAAACGGGGCGTCGTCGCCGGCCATCGCCAAGCCACTATTGCTTTGCCAACTGCGCGGCGCTTTGCTTGTCTTGCTCTTGCTGCGCACACTGTGCCGTCGCAGCGTAAGCACCGTTTCACCTTTGAGAATGGGGCGTGCCGCATCGGTCAGCTTTAATGCGCCATAGGCGTGCGCGTCGGCCTCCATGAAAGTCGAGGCCAGCAGTTGGCGAAACACCGAACGCCAGGCCATCTCATCGAGATCGACACCGACGCCAAAGGTCGGCAAATCCTCATGGCCAAATTGCCGCACCTTGTCGGTCAGCTTACCGCGCAAGATATCAATCAGATGCCCCGCACCGAAGCGTTGTCCGGTGCGCAAGGCGGCGGATAAGGCTTTCTGCGCCGCCACCGTGCCATCCCAGACTTGCGGCGGATCGATGCAGACATCGCAGTTTCCGCAAGGCACTGCATCCTCACCAAAGTAGTTGAGCAGGACGACACGCCGGCATTGCGCCGATTCGCAATAGGCAAGCATGGCGTCGAGCTTTTGCCGCTCGACTCTTTTTTGCTCGATCGGAGACGGCGAATCTTCGATCATCTGCCGGTGGATCACTACGTCATTCAAGCCGTAGGTCATCCACGCTTCCGAAGGCTCACCATCACGACCGGCGCGACCGGTTTCCTGGTAATAAGCCTCTGGACTCTTGGGCAAGTCAAAGTGCGCGACGAAACGCACATCCGGTTTATCAATCCCCATGCCGAAAGCAATCGTCGCCACCATGACCACGCCGTCTTCACGCAAAAAGCGCTGCTGGTGGTTTTGTCGCATTTCAGACGAAAGGCCGGCGTGGTAAGGCAAGGCGCGCACACCCTGGGCATTAAGCCAGATCGCGGTCTCATCAACCTTGCGCCGTGACAGGCAATAGACGATACCGGCTTCGCCGCGATGATCGGCGAGAAACGCCAGCAACTGCTTGCGCGGATTATCCCGTTCGACAACGGTATAGCGGATATTCGGACGATCGAAGCTGGACACGAAGACTTCGGCTGTATCGAGCCCAAGCCGGGTAATGATTTCCTGCCGCGTCAGCTCGTCAGCAGTGGCCGTCAGCGCAATACGCGGAATGTGTGGATAGCGTTCATGCAAAGCCGAAAGCTGAATGTACTCCGGCCGGAAGTCGTGCCCCCACTGTGAAACGCAATGCGCCTCATCAATGGCAAACAGGGCAATCAAACCACGCTCATCGAGCTGATCCATCAGCCCAAGGAAACGCTCGGTCAGCAATCGTTCTGGCGCGACGTAAACGAGATCAAGATCGCCGCGCATCAAACGGCGCTCAACGTCAAGCATCGTTGCAAAATCAAGCGAGGAATTCAAAAAAGCGGCACGAACCCCTGCCTGCAACAAGGCGTCGACCTGATCCTGCATGAGTGCAATCAACGGCGAAACCACGATACCAACGCCTGGCCGTAACAATGCCGGAATCTGGAAGCAAAGCGACTTGCCGCCGCCCGTCGGCATCAGCACCAAGGCATCGCCGCCAGCACTGACATGATCGATCACGTCTGCCTGGTGCCCGCGGAATTCGGGGTAGCCGAAGACGCGATTCAAAAGTTCGAGAGCAGTCGGCGTCATCTCATCTATTTTTGATGGTGTAAAGAACGAAGAGGCCTTAACGGCCTCCTCGTGTGGTTTTTACTCGTTCAGACGCGTCAAACGTCGATGTTGCGTGCTGCCAAAGCGTTCGATTCAATGAAGTTACGGCGCGGCTCAACAAGCTCGCCCATCAGCGTCGTAAATATTTCATCGGCACCAATGGCGTCTTCGATCTGCACTTTGAGCAAGCGGCGAACCTTGGGATCCATCGTTGTTTCCCAAAGTTGCTCGGGATTCATTTCGCCCAAGCCTTTGTAGCGCTGTTTGCTGATCCCGCGCTCGACTTCGTTAAGCAGCCAGCGCATCGTTTCTGCAAAGCTGCTTACCGGTTGCTTCTTCTCGCCACGGGCAACAAAACCGCCGGGGCCGTAAAGCCCGGCGAGAATCTCAGCCGTTTTTCGCAACTGCACATAGTCACCACTAACCAGCAGATCTTCATCAATAACGCTAACCTTGAGGTTGCCGTGATGCATTTTCTCAAGACGCAATTGCCAACGCTCTTGGGCATCGCTATAACGGGCGAAAATCTGAATCCCGATTTTCTTGCCGATAGCGTTCATCAGGGCATCAGCGCTGGTTTGTGCCGACGCTTCATCACTCAGTTCGATGGTCAGATTGGCATCGATCAACGCATGCAATACCTGCGGGTTGATCATGTGTGAAAGCCGATTGATGACCGTTTCCGCCAGCAGATACTCACGTGCCAGTTCCTCAAGCGCGGAACCGGAAATCTCCGGCGCACCAGCTTTTGGTGTTAAAACCGAATCCTCCAGCGCCAGTCCAAGCAAGAATTGACTCAGCGCCTGATCGTCCTTGATATAACGCTCGGTCTTGCCGTGCTTGACTTTATACAGCGGTGGCTGCGCGATGTAGATATGCCCGCCTTCAACCAGTTCCGGCATTTGCCGGTAAAAGAAAGTGAGCAGCAAGGTTCGAATGTGAGCACCATCGACGTCGGCATCGGTCATGATGATCAGGCGGTGGTAACGCAGCTTTTCCGGCTTGTATTCGTCCTTGCCGATACCCGTGCCGAGCGCGGTAATCAGAGTGGCAATTTCCTGCGACGAAATCAGTTTGTCGAAACGGGCTTTTTCTACGTTGAGAATCTTTCCCTTGAGCGGCAAAATCGCCTGGAACTTGCGGTCACGTCCTTGTTTGGCAGAACCACCGGCGGAATCGCCCTCGACCAGATAGAGTTCGCACAAAGCTGGGTCTTTTTCCTGACAATCCGCCAGCTTTCCTGGCAGACCAACGCCATCGAGCAGGCCTTTGCGGCGCGTCATTTCACGGGCTTTACGCGCAGCGTCGCGTGCTCTGGCCGCTTCGACGATCTTGCCGGTAATCACCTTGGCGTCAAGCGGGCGTTCTTGTAAAAACTCGGTCAAGCGGGCAGCAACGACTTCCTCTACCGCCGGACGGGCTTCTGATGAAACAAGCTTCATCTTGGTCTGCGAAGCAAATTTCGGATCAGGCATTTTTACCGACAACACGCAGGCCAAGCCTTCACGCATATCGTCGCCGGTAATGTCGACCTTGGCCTTTTTGGCAATCTCGTTTTCTTCAATGTATTTGTTCAACACCCGCGTCATCGCCGCACGCAAGCCGGTCATGTGCGTACCACCATCCGATTGCGGAATGTTGTTGGTGAAGCACAGAACCTGCTCAGCGTAGGTGTCGTTCCACTGCATTGCGACTTCAACACTGATAACACCGTTGACGGTGGTCGATTCGCCGCTTGAACTGAAAATATTCGGGTGCAAAATCGATTTCGAACGATTGATGTACTCGACGAATCCTTTTACACCACCGAGGAACGCAAAATCTTCTTCCTTGCCAGAACGCTGATCGATCAGGCGAATTTTGACGCCGTTATTCAGAAACGAGAGTTCGCGCAAGCGCTTGGCGATAATTTCATAGTGAAACTCGATTTGCCCCTGACCGAAAATTTCCTCGTCTGCCATGAAATGCACTTCGGTTCCACGCTTTTCGGTATCGCCAACAACTCTAAGCGGCGAGACTTCTACGCCTTTTTGAACTTCGATCTGCCGATTGACTGTCGCTCCTCGATTGAACTCAAGAAGATACTTCTTTCCATCACGCCGTATGGTCAGGCGCAACCACTTGGAAAGCGCGTTTACGCAAGAAACACCAACACCATGCAATCCGCCGGAAACCTTGTACGAGTTCTGATTGAACTTACCGCCTGCATGTAGCACGCACATGACGATTTCGGCCGCAGAACGTTTAGGTTCATGCTTATCATCAAACTTGATGCCCGTGGGAATACCACGACCGTTGTCCGTCACCGAAATCGAATTGTCGGCATGAATGGTTATCACGATGTCATCGCAATGCCCGGCTAGCGCTTCATCAATAGCATTGTCGACGACCTCAAACACCATATGGTGCAAACCGGTTCCATCTGAGGTATCACCGATGTACATTCCTGGCCGTTTGCGTACTGCTTCGAGGCCTTCAAGCTGTTGAATGCTTGATTCGTCGTAATTCGATTGGTCGTTCTCTTCGATCATGCTATTTCCATTGTCTGTTTCATGTGAAACGTATACCGGCTTACTGATACCAGCTGTTATTCATTAAATGCGCATTGGCATCACAACGTACTTGAAACGGTCGTTTCCGGGAATCGTTAGCAATGCGCTCGAACCGGCATCGTTGAAACCCCACTCGACGGCTTCAACGGAGGTGTTGTTCAAAACATCGAGCAAATAGCTCACGTTAAAACCAACGTCAATTGAATCACCGCTATAGTCGATTTCTATTTCTTCCTGCGCTTCTTCTTGTTCAGCATTGGCAGCCATGATTTTCATGCTGCCCGGTGTGAGAATCAAACGCACACCGCGGAATTTTTCATTAGTCAGAATTGCCGCACGAACCATTGACTGGAGAAGCGCAGCACGATTTAAGGTAACAATGTTCTTAAGCGTTGCCGGGATGACGCGCTCGTAATCAGGAAACTTTCCATCAATCAATTTGGAAACAAGACTGATGCTACCGAACTGAAAACGTATCTGATTTACCGCGAACTCGATAAAAAGCGGCTCATCGCTATCCGCCAGAAGTCGATTGAGTTCAAGAACCGTCTTGCGCGGCAGGATAACTTCCTGACGCGGCGAACTACTCTCATGCGATTCATCCAGAGGCATACTGGCATAGGCTAAACGGTGCCCGTCTGTGGCTACAGCACGCAGTTCCTTGCCATCGACAATCAACAACAAACCATTCAAATAGTAACGGACATCTTGTGCTGCCATCGAAAATTGGGTTTGCGACAATAATTTACGAAACTGTTTTTGCGTAACCGACAACTTGTTCACAACACCATCTGATAGTGCCATGTGCGGAAATTCTTCCGCAGGCAAAGTTTGAAGCGTGAAACGGCTTTTCCCAGCGCGTACCAGCAAGCGCTTGTCTTCAAGATTCAAACTGACGTCAGTACCGTCCGGTAAAGAGCGGAGGATGTCCTGCAATTTGCGTGCGCCAACGGTTACTGCGCAATCGCCGTCATCAGAAGTTCCGCTCGTTGATGTCGTAATCTGTATCTCGATGTCCGTTGCTACACAGGTAACGATATCGGCCTTCTTTTCGAGCAAAACATTGGAAAGGATTGGCAACGTATGTTTTTTTTCAACGATTCCAGACACGGACTGTAAAGGAGCCAACAGCATGTCTCGTTTGGTTTTAATAAAAAGCATATATATAAATCCTATAAAGATAATCTAAAGGCTAACTCTGTGGATAAACAAAAAATAGCTTTACGTTTCAATACTTTATGCAAAACAAGACGTACTGTAAAAGCTCTGTATTGTCGTGTGGATAAGATCTAACAACTTATCCACACGTAACGAAAATCGATGTTATCAACGTTTTGTCCACTACTTATCCGTTGACTTATACATACGCTATTCAGCCTTTCAATACCTGTAATAAAACGTGAACGTCGTGATTCAGTTCATTGTCCTTGGAACGCAGGGTTTCAATGGCGCGTACGGCATGCAATACGGTCGTGTGGTCACGACCGCCAAAGGCTTCCCCTATAGAAGGATAGCTCTGGGAAGTCAGATTTTTGGCTAGCCACATTGCGATTTGTCGAGGGCGAACAATCTGCCGCGTACGTTTTTTAGAAAAAAGATCAGCGACTTTCAACTTAAAGTAGTCGGCGACTGTTTTCTGGATGCCTTCCACCGTAATCTGACGGTTAACTGCGCCAATTAAGTCCTTGAGCGAAATCTTGGCTAGATCAAGATCAATGGCCTTGCCATGAAATGATGCGTAGGCCAACACTTTTTTCAAGGCACCTTCAAGTTCGCGGACGTTTGATCTGAGGTGTTTGGCAATGTAGAACGCCACTTCAGCATCAAGTACGATTTTTTCAGCTTCAGCCTTCTTTTTAAGAATGGCAACCCGCATTTCGATTTCCGGCGGCTCGATCTGAACGGTCAAACCCCAGTCAAAACGGGTGATAAGACGATCTTCGAGACCTGAAATGTCTTTCGGATAGGTATCGCAACTGATTACAATCTGCTTCTTTGATTCAATTAGCGCATTGAAAACATAGAAAAATTCTTCTTGTGTTCGATTTTTTCCATTAAAAAATTGAACATCGTCAAGCAATAACACATCAAGAGAACGATAGTAGCGCTTGAAAGTGTCGAAGGACTTTGTTTGGTAAGCACGTACCACGTCAGAATAGTAGTCCTCGGCATGAACGTATCGAACGACCTTGTCCGGGTTATGTTCGAGAATATGATTGCCGATAGCATGAATGAGGTGGGTCTTGCCCAGACCAGCTCCGCCGTATATGAACATCGGGTTATAAGCGGAGCCACCCGGATTGATGGCAACTTGCATTGAAGCGGCTCGAGCCAGGTCGTTGGCTTTTCCGACGATCAGGTTCTCAAAAGTAAAGCCGGGGATAAGACGTGTTTTTTCGTAAAGGGAGCGCGTTTTTTCAAGAGGCCTTTCATTAGAGAAGGCAAAATTGCTTTGAATCTTCTCAGGCTTTTCCTTCGCTGCTGTTGGACTTGTTGCCGCCGCAGGTGCAGATGGCGTTGGTGCTGATCGTTCACCAAGCAACAGTGAAACAGCAACGGGCACAGAGAAATAAGAGCAGGCCAGCTCTTCTATGCGTGATAAATAACGTTCTTTCACCCACTTCAGGATAAAACCGTTGGGTGCGATCAGGCGTAAACCATTCGTGATATCGTCTTCGCCTTCAAGACGAAGCGGACGAATCCATGTGTTGAATTGCTGAGGCGGGAGTTCTTGTTCAAACTGGCTCAGACAGGAGATCCAGAAGTTACTCATGAGTTATGATTCAACACGATTCCTATCTGCTGCATAATGTGAGGGGGCGGTGAATACCGGTATTACGATTAGTTATTTTCGCGTCAGGTGGCTGAAGCAAGCGATCTAAGTAGCAACTGTCGGTGACAATGGAACGGTATTACTGCGCCAGCTATTACTAATTGATTGGCGTTCATCTGCAGGTCGCAAGAGCGAGATTCTAACCTGTCGGGAGATAGTTATCCACAGCCTGATGAAAAATATAGGCTTGACAAGAGTGAGTGTCACACTGTCTAATTACGCGTTTACTTCGCAATGTCTTCAAGGGTTTAATAATGAAACGTACCTATCAACCGTCGGTTATTCGTCGCAAACGTACCCACGGCTTTCTCGTTCGTATGGCTACCCGTGGTGGTCGCGCTGTGATTCGTGCCCGTCGTGCCAAGGGGCGTCATCGTTTGGCCGTTTAAGCGACTAACAGGTAGTGGGGGAATGCGCGTTTGACTTTTGCTTTCCCAAAGGCTTACCGACTGACAAAAACGGATGAATTTTCATCCGTTTTTGGTTTCAGGAAGGCGCTAAGAAGCCCTCATTTCCTGTTACATTACCGCCTTCGCGGGGCTGATGACGTACTTGGCGCACGCTTGGGTCTGGTGGTTGCCAAGCGGTTTTTGCGTCGATCGGTGGATCGAAATCTGATTCGGCGACTCGGCCGCGAGCATTTTCGATTGTTGCGAGATCAATTGCCTTCACGTGACTTCATTTTGCGCTTGGCAGTAAAACCGAAAACACTTGATCGGCAAGCCTTGGCGGAAGAAATCCGGGGCTTGTTGGTTAAACAGATATCACCTAAACGATGAAGCCATGAAACCGTTGCTGCTGGCACTGATTCGCATCTATCAATACGCGATCAGCCCGATTCTCGGGCCACGGTGCCGGTTTTTCCCCAGTTGTTCGGCGTATTTTGCTGAAGCCGTTGAAAAACATGGGGCGTACAAAGGCATTCGTCTCGGCTTAAAACGCTTATCTCGATGCCATCCGTGGAATCCGGGTGGATTTGATCCTGTCCCTTGAACTTTAAACTCTATATAGGTCGTTAATGGATAATCGACGCCTGATGCCTCTGCTGCTGTTTTTCTTCTCGCTTTTCATGCTCTGGAATGAATGGCAGAAGTACAACCAACCCAAGGTGGCGATGCAGGCAACCGCCAGCAGCGCTACTGTTGGCGGTTCGTCAGTTCCGCCTCCTTCGGCCATGCAGCCAGCAGGCATACCTTCTGTGCCTTCTGTTGCGCCTATGCCATCGGCGGCAAAGGGCGAGCTGATCAGCATTTCTACGGACGTTTTTGTCGTTCAGGTTTCGACCCAGGGCGGCGATATTGTCGGTCTTGAGTTCAATGACTACAAATCGACCGTAGATCAAACGAAACCTTTATGGCTTTTTGAAGCGAAGCACCAGTATGCTGCGCAGAGCGGCTTGATCGGTACGGGATTACCCAATCACAAGACCCTGTTCAACGTTGTTGCCGGAAGCCGGGAGCTTGGGCCAGATGACAAGACACTGACCTTGCGGTTAGAAGCGCCTGTCGCCGATGGCGTCAAGGTAACCAAGATTTATACCTTCACGCGCGGCAGTTATCTGATCAATGTGGCACATGAAATTGTCAATGGCAGTAAGAGTGAGGTTGCAGCGCAAGCTTACTATCAACTTCAGCGTGACACGACTGCACCCGAAGGCGAGTCCCGAATGGTCAGTACTTATACTGGTCCGGCGGAATACACTGAACAGGACAAATATCAGAAAATCTCATTCTCGGATATTGAAAAAGGGAAAGCGAAGTTTAACGCCCTGGCCGATAACGGCTGGATGGCCATGGTGCAGCACTATTTCGTTTCGGCTTGGATTCCAGAAGAGAAGGTGCAGCGGGAGTTTTATGCAGAAAAGCTCGATGCTGGGAGTAATCCAACGGTTCGGGTGGGCATTAAGACCATCGTGCCAGTTGCCGCCCCAGGTAGCACAGTAAACAATTCCGTTTCGCTTTATGCAGGGCCGCAGATCCAGTCTGTGCTTGATCAGTTGGCGAAGCCAGCTGCCGAGGGCGGTATCGGCGCTCAGGGATTGCCATTAGTCGTTGATTACGGCTGGCTGACCATTGTTGCCGCGCCGATTTTCTGGTGCCTTGAATTCATTCACAATATCGTCGGCAACTGGGGTTGGGCTATTGTTCTTCTGACCATTTGTATCAAAGCGTTGTTCTTCCCGCTTTCGGCCGCCAGTTACAAGTCGATGGCCAAGATGAAGGCGATTACCCCGCGTATGACGGCCTTGCGAGAGCGCTGTGGCGACGACAAACAGAAACTGAACATGGAGATGATGAATCTCTACAAGACTGAGAAAATCAACCCGTTGGGCGGTTGTTTGCCGATTCTGGTTCAAATTCCCGTGTTTATCGCTTTGTATTGGGCTTTGCTTGGTGCTGTCGAGATGCGCGGCGCGCCTTGGGTTTTGTGGATTAAGGATCTGTCGTCGCAGGATCCGTACTATGTTTTG
>RRZT012611604.1_pt1 | contig 22930 bp, 34 predicted proteins | sample 2165551 | NCBI WGS metagenome assembly RRZT01 (sample SAMN10456910, study PRJNA506462) | wastewater metagenome | biome: wastewater; feature: sludge; material: wastewater sludge; isolation source: wastewater sludge with Escherichia coli K12::gfp cells carrying plasmid... | place: USA: Moscow, Idaho... | reverse complement strand
GCTCGGCTAGCGTGCCGTACGGGGCGGCCTGCGACTCGATCTGCTTGGCGCGGGTGGAGGTGCGATACGTCGCATAGCCGGACACGCCGAGGCCGAGCAGCGTCAGGATCCCCAGCCCGATTTGCAGCCAGATGGGGCCTGTCACTGGTCACCGCCGTAGCGTCGCTCAACGACACGCTCGGGCCATCCGGCGATCAGGTAGATGAGGGCGGCGAGGGAGGACCAGGCCACGATGTAGCCGGGCGCGTCGAGCGCGCCGGGTGGCGAGCCGGGGACGAGGACCATGGCCAGGGACCAGATGTGGGACGCGACGCGCTGCACGGGCATGAGCATGGCGATGAGCCACGCGGCGCGCTCGTATCGGGTGCGGGCCAGGGCGATGATGAGCAGCCCGGCGAGTAGCCACGCACCGCCCCGCCACAGCGGCGGGATCAGCTCATGGAGCACGGCATCACCGGGGTCGGCGACCAGGTGATCGAGGCTGGTCGCGATGCCCCACCCGATCTGGTGTGCGCCGACGATATAGAGCGCGGCGAGCTTGCGGCGCCCGGCGAACCGCGATGGACGGACGCCAGTCACGTCACACCTCCTCGCCGACGACGCGGGCGACGTCGCGGGCGGTGGCGGTGAGGATCTCCATGCCCTCAAGGAGGAGCCGGATCGCGAGCCCTGCGTGCTGTTGGAGGGCGGCGTCCGGGTAGAGCCGCATCTCGCGGATGGAGCCCTGCCCTGCCGCGGAGGGCTGGTCGGGGCCGAGTAGTGCGGTCAGGGAGTCGACGGCCTGCGCGATCCGTTGTCTGTGCTGCTGGTCGCTGAGCGCGTCGGACACCTCGCGGGCACGGTAGGCCTCGGAGGCCTCGGTGAGGATCTGGCTGATCTCGGAGAGGGTCAGGGCTGAGTAGTCGATGCTCATGGTGTGCTCCTAGGGTCGGCGGACCGAGGCGGTCCAGTTGATGGCGACGCTGCCGGTGGTGGTGGAGCCGTCGCCGGAGTAGAGGCCGACTGTCATGCCCGTCGCGGAGATTACGGTGGCATACGGGACGTACTTGGCGAGCCCTCCCGACAGTTTGGTCAGGCTGATGTCGAGCGTGTCGGCCGACATGAAAAGGCCGGCGGGGAAGGCGACAGTGGCCGACCCGCCCGCAGATGCGTTGACGCTCACCGTCACCGCGCCGGAGGCCTTGCGCTCGAGGGTGGCGATTCGGGTCTGCAGCGCGGCTACCTGTTGCGGCGCCGACACGATGGTGATGCGCCGCCCCTGCAGCTCGACGCGTACCCGCCAGCCGGCTTGCAGTGCGCCCGCTGCGTTCGCGGACACAGGGCGCGGAACTTGCGCCTCGTCGTCGTCGAGGATGACTGTCGGCACCGTGCCCGCAGTGCTCACCGTGGCCCATGCGGGGCGCGGAGTCTCCGCCCTCGTCGGGGCACGCTTCACCGTGGCGGCGATCCTGCGCAGGCCTTCTAGTGGATTGCCCACGGCAACTCGCCCCCCGTGTAGATATGTCGGATCACGTCGGCAACTACCGCGCCCTGCCCGAGTGTGACGGTGCGCTCAACAATGGCCGCGTCCAAGCCGAGCGGGCGGTGATGCACGACGTCGTTGAGCTGTGACGCGTCGACCGGATGGGCCACCGTGACCCGCTGAGTCACCTGCAGCGACTCGTCCAGCCGGCGGGCCGCGATCTGATTGGCGACCTCGAGTGACGCCGCCTCGCCCTGCTCGACTAGCAGGCGGTGATCCGGTGCGTCGACCGAGCTACGCGAGACAGCCGACAGCGGGTGCGAGTCAGGCAGGTCGGCCTTGCCGATGAAACCTGCTGTCGTTTCCGTGCCGGGGACGTAGATTCGTGCACCGGTTGGGAGTTGCGACAGGTCAGCGTCGCTCGTCCAGTCAGCCCGCATCTTGAGGTCGCCCGGCTCGCCGCCGTAGGTGAAAGTCACCGGACGATCAGCGGGCGCGACATACGGCTCGACCCGCAGCCTGCCGTCCATGTCGGCCCACAGCGAGCCGTAGTTGATCGACGCCAGCAAGTCGTTGGTGACCGTCAGCCACGTCACCTCCGGCTCCCACGACATGGCTGCGCGCAGCGTCGCCGTCGAAGGAGCGACAGAGATGCTCGTCTCGCCCCGCGCATGGATGATCGCGACCACCTGCGTGGTGACGACCGTCCCGGCGGCGTAGGTGAGCCATGACCCAATCGGCGTGTTGAGCGCCTCGCACTTGTCGAGCAGGGCCAGCGTGGTCCGCGTCACTGGACCTTCGGTTTCCCAGCCCGGCATCGAGATCAGCCAGACACCCATCGGGGTTCGTCGCGCGCCGTTGACGTGCGTGACGCGTACCCGATCCGTCAGCCACGAGATAGGCACCTCTGGGTCGTGGGTCAGCTCGATGCTGCCCGACCCGGCCACCGCCTTGAAGATCGACCACGACAGCGAGCCGCCGCGAGCGCGGGGAAGGTGTGCCTTGACCCTTTCCTTCCGGTCGAGGAGGCCCACCTCCCACACGTCGCTTCTAGCCATGAGCCACCGCCTCCAGACTGAGACTGATCTGTCGATAGCTGCCGCGCGTCTGCGGCAGGCTCGGCCCGCTGTCGTCGATCGACGCCCAGAAGGCGAGCCGTGACGGGGTGCGAAGAAACACATCCTGCCCGAGCAGCCTGCGCACGTCCATGTCGAGGCCCTCGCCTGGTGCTTGGACGGCGGACAGCGACACCGAGATCGGACGCGGCTCGCCGTAGTGCGCGGTCGGCACGACATCGCCGAAGTACTGCTCCACGACCCTGCTGTGCCCGAACTGCGGCGAGATAGACAGGTCGAGGTACAGGCTGAGCGCCGCCCCATCCTCACCCACCAGCCATGCCCGACCGGTCGGCGTCTCCACACTGACAGGCTCCGAGATGGCTTCCACGCCAAGCGCGGTGATCGCGACGGCCCGGTACAGGGTCGTGGTGTTGAGGATGACGGTCTGATCGTCCCAGCTCGGATCAAGCCCGAGCCCGTCGACCAGCACCACCCACCGCCCAGCCTCGTCATCGAACCGCTCGATGCGATGCGCAACGGTGTCGTCAGTCGCGGGCGGCTCGCCCGGCATGGTGGTCACCGTGAGACGCACAATCCCGGCAGGCTCATCCCAATCGGCCGCAATGTATGGCGCGACAGGCAGTAGGAACCCGGCCGTGACCGTGACGGCCGCGGTAGCCGACCGCAGCCCGGCCCCAGAAACCGCCTCCCATTCCGCAATATAGGCGGTCTGGTCCTGCAGCCGATAGTCAAAAACAGTCGCCTGCGCCGGCCCGCTGCCCAACTCTTCTTCGAGCACCTCGCCGCTGTCAGCATCCCGCAGCCGCCGCGTCCAGCCGACCATCGCCGCGCCCTGCGCATCGCCGTAGAACGTCTCCAGGGTGAGCCGGTTCGTGGTCAGCGTGGCACCGTCGAGCGGGGAAAGGATCGTCACCGACGGAGGTTCAGCGACCGTGAATGTCGAGATCGCCGACCACGCCGACCAGGACGCATGAGCACCCTTGGTGCGCGCCTGCCACTCGATGACACCGATCGGCAGCGGCCCGATGGTCGCCTCCGGGGCCGTCGTCGTCGAGTGCCCAACCCACGCCCCGCCGTCGACCCGATACCGCAGCTCGCCAGCCGTCTGATCGGAGCCGTCGACCGGATTGTGCCGCCACTGGAAGGTGGTCAAATCCTCAGACGACTGCACCTGCATCGGAGCCAATAGCGTCGGAGCCGACGGGGGCGCAAGCACCTGCACAATCGCCGATGCCGCACTCGTCGAGGTGAGCGCCGGCGAGTTCACGCCCGTCACGATGCGGAACCGCCACACGTATGCGGCGTTCAGCCCGGAAATCGTGCGCGACGTGATCGTCATGCCGAGGCTCGTGTGCCCGCTGACCGACGCCCAACTGGACCACGTGCCCCCGCCGTCAGAGGACGACTGTGCTTGGATGGTCTGGTAGTCGCCAGCCCGAGCCTTGGGGGTCCATGACACCGCCACATTGGTCGCGCCCGAGCGGACCGCCTTGACGTTGATTGCGACAGCCGGGGTGGTCGACAAGAACGCCGAGTAAGCCCACGCCGACGACCCCGCCGCATTCACGGCGCGGATGCGCCAGCGGGCCTGATCGTCACCCAGCGCCGCAGTGTCGGCCCACGACCGCGAAGGCGATCCGGGGCTAGCAACGGTCACATATGAGCCGGTAGTCTTCCGCCAGCGGTCGATCTCAAAGTGGAGGACCGGCTGATTGGCCGGGCTTGATGCCGACCATGCGGCATCGTGCCGCGAGTCCGACGAGCGAGCCACGGTGAAGGCAGTGGGTGCGGGCGGCGCATCGAACATCCGCGCCGAGTTCCCCGAGTAGCCCCAATCGGACCACATGCCATCCGAGGTGCGACGGACGCGCGCCTGCCAGTCGTATCCGGCCTCCACAGAGAACAGCGCCCCGGACGCATACGTCGCCGCCCCGCCGACCGTCTGCCACGCGGCCCAAGCTGCCGTGCCGGAGCCGCGAGTCGTCCGGGCACGCACCTGCACCTGGTCCACGACGCCACCAGCCCACGAGACGCGGAGTTGCTCACCGGAGCGAGCGACAGAAACGCCCGTCGGCGTCGCGGGGGCCGTCCAGATCTGCACGACATTGGAGTAGCCGTACGCAGACCAGATCGTGCCAGAGCGGCGACGGACGGCGAACTGCCACTCATACCCGGTCGCGACCGTGACGCCCGTGCCCGACGCATACGTCGAGCCGGAAGCGATCGTCTCATAGGCGTTCCAAGCGGCCGTCGACGAACCCTTCACGGAGCGACGACGCCCGAGAATCTCGTGCACGGGGCCGCCGCCCCACGTCAACACTGCCGACGTGGCCGACGACTTCGACGCCTTCACAGAGGTAGGCGCAGTGACCGACACGGCAGCCGGAATCGACAGCGTGGTCGACACCGATGCAGCCGCGCCCACATAGTCCACGCCCGACAGCGAGAAGGCCACCGACTTCCCCTGCGCCGACGACGTGAGCGCCACCGACTGCGAAAACGTGTGCAAGGTTTGCGACCCGCCCGACGGCACATTGATACTCTTCGACACCGGGCCACCCGAGCCGAGCAGCGACCCCGACCAAGCGAACTCGTTCGACGAGTCGTTGAAACTGTTGTCAGCCTCAAGGATCACCGAACCGGTCACCGTGACCGACGACTGCCCGGCCGCCGGGGACGGCACGTCCCACAGCAGCACGAGCCGCATCCGCTGATTACCGGACCCGGCCCACGCGCCCGTCACCGAACCAGAAGCCATAACAGATCACCCCTTAATCAGAGAGAGAGAAACGAGAAGGGGTGTCAGGAGGCGTGCGCGTGGCGATCAAAGTCGGCCAAGAACGCCACCATGTCGTCAAAGCCGCGCACCCAGTTCGGGAGTTGCAGCGTCACGTTGTACGTGTTGCCACCACCCGACGAGCCGAGAGCATGGTTTGGGATCACCTGCTCGCCGCCACGGAAGCGGACCAGTTCAGGGCCGCGCTCACCCACCCAGGCCAGGCCGGGGGAGGCGTGCGAGGTGCCCGACGCGTAGCCGACACCGAGCTTGTCCTTGACCCACTTCGTCAGCTCGTCCTTCAACTTCGTCGCGACGCTCTTGACGAGATCCCCGAGAGGACCGCCCGCCACGCCCGACGTGAACGACTTGAAGGGGCCGGTGATCTTTTCGACGATCTTGTCGAACCACTCCTTGACCGAGTTGAACCCCGCCTTAATGGCCTCCATGAGGCCCTTCACGGCCTGCATGATGACGCCGCCACGAGGGCCGTTGTCACGACCACCCAGACCGTCGCCACCGCGCAGGTAGTCCTGCGCCTGCCACACGGCAGACCCCGCAGCCGACCCGAAGCCCGGCAGAGGCACGCCGTGCGCGTGGTCGACCCACTTACCCTTACCCGCGCGATCCCACGTGGGGATGCCGACGGAGCGCAGCGGAGCGATGAACTTCCGGTAGTTGCCAGTGATATCCACCGCGTCACCCTGATGGGACGTGCCCGAGTAGGACGTGCGCGGCCGGAAGCCACCCTGCGAGATGTGCATCCCGCCGCCCGCCATCTCGTTGGCCTTGCGCAGCAGCGCCGCAAAGATCGCCGTGAAACGCTTGCCCTGATAGGTGACCAGACCGCCACCCGCATAGCCGGGCGCGCCCGCATGTGACAGCCAGTCGGCCACGCCACTAGGGCCGCCCATGGCGCGAACCTGGGCCTTGGTGAGCACATACTCGTCGGCGTGGACAATGCCCGCAGGCTTGTACTTCCCGCCGGGGCCCGTCCAGCCGCCATCCGCATAGCCGGGGATCTTCGCCAGGTCGCTCATCTTCTTGAGGCCGAACTCGTCAGCCACCCAGTTGTAACCGCCGACGATACCCTTGTTGATGAACCCGATAACGGCGTTGATCGGGGTTGCGAAAACCTCCCTGATCCCGCCCCAGATGGTTTCCAGGCCGGTCTTCAGCTTTCCGATGGTCGTTTCGACCTTGGTTTTCAGCGTGTCGAAAGCCGTCGACGCCGTGTCGCGAATCCAATTCCAGGCGGTCTCGCCGATGGTCTTGATGCCGCCCCACGCCGTGTCCCAGGCGCTCTTGATCTTGCCCATGATATCCACGATCACATCGCGGACCGCGCCGATGTGATCGGAGACGACCTTCTTGATCGTTCCCCACACGCCAGACGCGAAGTCCCGGATGCCACCCCAGACCGTCTCCCAGCCCTTCTTGATGGTGCCGGTCACCGACTCGATAACCGACCGGACCATGCCAACGTGATCCGTGACGATCTTCTTGATGCCAGCCCAGAGCCCGGAGAAGAACGACGAAATGCCGCCCCACACTATCTCCCAGCCCTTCTTGACCGTGGTCCAAACGAAGGAGATGACACTGCTAACAGCATTCACATGATCGGTCGCGACCTTCAGGATTCCGGTCCACAGGCCGGAGAAGAAGCTGCTGATGCCGTTCCAGACCGCCTCCCACGCTGTCTTCACAGCGCCCCAGACAGCGGCAATGGTGTCCCGCACCGCCGTCACATGATCCGAGACGACCTGCACAATCGACGCCCACAAGCCGACGAAGAAATCCTTGATGCCGCCCCAAATTGCAGACCATTGAGCCGCGAGCCAGTCGAGGCCAGCCTTCACGTCCTTCACGGCGCCGTCCCAGACGTCCTTGAGCCAAGCCACCACCGTGTCCCAGTTCGCGACCAGGGCGACGATGGCTGCGATCAGCGCGACGATCCCGACGACCACCCACGTCATCGGGTTCGCCAGAAGTGCCACGGTAGACGCCCACACCGAGGCGGTCCACGCCACAAACGCCGCAACCAGGGCGCCGCCGATGACACCCGCAACCACGCCAAGAACGACCTGATTCTCCGCCAGCCAGTTGAACGCCTTCGCGCCATTCTCGGCCAGCCATAGCAAAGCGGGCATCGCGGCCTGCATGATCGTCTCGCCGAGCGTGCCGACCGCGTGCCCCACTAGCTCCATCTGGCCTGCATAGGTGCTCGCGTACGCCTCGCCCGAACCGCCAAACTGGGCGTTCAGCTCGGCCAGCATGAGGGCCTGCGCGCCCGCAGTGTCGCCCGCATTGGCCATGGCCTTGATCTGCTCTTGCTGCTGCTCAGTGAACGTGACGCCCGCGCGGCTCAGCTTCGACAGACCCGTCGCCGGATCGTTCAGGGCCTTGCCGAGCATCATTGACGCCGACTTCACGTCGGTGCCCATCGCTCGAGCCATGTCCGTTGCCGCCACAACCGTCTGGTCGAAGATGCCGCCGGTCTTGCCGCCCTCGTTCTGAATGTTCTTGAACGTCAACAGCATGTTGGCGCCCTCTTGGATGCTCTCTGCCTCAGTGGCAGTGAGCCCCTCCAATCGGCCCGCGAGATCCTCGACCTGCTTGGCCGTGACCTGCGCCGCCCCACCGGTCGAAGCGATCACCGATTCGGTCTGGGTGTTGATCGTCTCGACCCGACCCAGCGACTCAATCGACTCGCGGGCAAAATCGACCACGCCGCTAATCAACTTCGTGACAACAGCGCCGCCCAGGAACCCGGCCATGCCCGCCTTGAACGAGGCGCCGAACCGCTTACCGCCCTTCGCGCCAGCCTGATCGCCAGCCTTCTCCGCAATGGAAGACAACTCAGCGGCGATCGTCTTCTGCGCCCCGGCCATCGAGGGGATGAGCTGCAAATAGACGTTTGCCAGCGATGCGCCATCGGTCATGGTGACCCCCTCGGGTAGATGTGGCTAGGAGGCTCGCCCCTCGGCTTTCGCCAGCCATGCGTCGAAATCGGACGGGGCCATAGATGTGCCGCGCCCAAACGTGCGAGCCTCACCCTTCGAACGGGTCGACGGCCTGGGGATCGGCTTAGGCCGTGGCCCCCTCTTGCCCGCGTCGACGTAGCGGTGCCACTGCGTCATTTCGATCAGCGACGCCAGCAGTTCATTAGTGAGATCCCAGTCGGCGTCGGCACCGAGCCGCTTACGGGCATACGCGGAAGTGCGGGGGGCGCCCCGCATTACCGTGTAGACGTCCGCCCATGAGCAGCGGCCCGTGCCGATATCGTCGAGGCGTAGACCTACGACAAGCAGGTCATAGGCGATTGCATCCCCGTGCTTGTCTAGCTCTCCGAGGATGCCGAGGATTCCCCCACGCCAACCCCCGAGTCCTCCGTCCACGCCTGCTGGAACGCGCCGAACTCCTCGCTCGACAACTTGTCGAACACGGCCAGAGACTTGGCATCGAGCGCGTGCTCAACCATCTCGAACATGATGTCGGACATGTCGTCGCCCTTGGTGCGCCGGATCTTGCGGACGAAGCCGATCGGGAGATCCTTGAACTTGGTCGCGGTGATCTTGCCGTGGGGGGAGTTGTAGTGGAACTTTTCGAGCGCCATGGTTGCTGGGGCCTTTCATGTGATGGTGATGCACTGGAGCTTGCGAAGGTGGCCGGGCGTGGGCGCTCCAGCAATGATTCCCACGCCCGGCAGTCAGAGGGTCAGGTGCTCAGCACGCCGTCATCGGTGAGGATGTAGATCGAGGTGCCGGTGCCGTCGGGGTAGCAGCTCAACTCCGTGCCGAACTTGATCGCGTCGTTCGCGACGAGCGGGATCTCGTTGACGCTGGTCGGCTGCGCGTTCGGAGCGACCACCTTGATGAGGTTGTCGCCGTCCTTCATCGAGAAAACCCACACGCCGGCCGGGGGCAGGTGTGCGCCGAGCGCGATCTTGAGCTGCTCGCCAGAAGTCGGGGTCGCGGCCGTCCGGGTCACATGGTCCTCGCCGAAGATCAGCACGGCCTCGTCGTAGGACGACTGGATGAACTCGAAGCTGATCGTGCCGGTGAACGACTCGAGCAGCTTGCGAACCTCGGCGCCGGACCAGTCGTTGATTCCGGTCGTCGACAGATCGGGGGTGACGGTCACACCGTCAGACGAGACGTAGCCGCCCCGCACATAGGTCACCGCGTCGAGAGTGTCGCGCGCGCTTCCCGGTACAGCCGTCCCCAGCGGTGCACGTGCAACCGCTCCCGCGACGCCCGACTGCTCGGGCGCACCGACGAGGACCTTCTTGGCATCAATTCCTGCCATGTGTTTGCCCCTTCCAGGCGTCTGCTGGAGCCTTTAGGAGGGTGCGGAGGGTCAGCCGACGAGTTCGGCCTTGACGATCAGCTCCGCGCTGACCGTGACCCGGTGGAGCGACGGATGCCGCGGGTCCGGGTTGATGTAGGGCAGGCTCATCACGGCCACTCGAGTGACAGTCATTGACCCTGCGGATTGGGTGCGGCCCAGCTCGTCGAGCAGGCCAGCAGTGATGCGTCCGAGGCGGACAGCCTCGGACTCGCGCGCGGCACGGCAGTCCACCGAGACGGTCATGCGGTACATCGCCACGTTGATTTGGGGGCCGCCTGTCGCGACGAAGGTCACGGAGCGGCCAGAGAGTTCGGCGGGCGTCGAGCCCGCATAGGTGGCTGCGGTCGGCTCGCCAGCGGCGACCAGAGCGCCGGGCAGCCACTTCCGCAGCTCGTCCTCGATATCGGGAGGGATCGTCTGCATGGTCACCTCCCAGCGTCGATCGCGCGCGAGAGCGCCTTGTCTTCCGCCTCGGCGAGGCGTGACTCGTGGTCAGTCGTACGCACCGAGGCGACGTGACGGCCACCGCCGAAAGAGCCCTGATAGACGTTCGCCTCAAAGCCCGGCCCAGCGGCATTCGCGATGCGCTGCGCACGCCGCAGAAGCTCGGCCTCAACCTCAGGTGAGTTGAGTACCTCGCGGAACCCTTCGGACAGGAACTCGATGCGGACCTTGGTCCCCATTTCGGCACCCCCTTCGGTACGATTAGCCCATGACAATTTCCGCCAAGGGGCAGACGGGCACCCTGAGTTTCGACGGCCAGTTCGTGACCATCTCTCGGTCCGGTTTCCTCGCCGCTACCACGCAGGGAAAGGGCGAGAAGCGCATCCCTGTTTCGTCGATCACTGCCGTGCAGTTCAAGCTCGCCGGGGCCGTAACCCAGGGGTTCATCTCGTTCACCATCAGCGGAGGCGGCGAGCAGAAGTCGCGGGCGGGCCGACAGGCGCGAGACGCATTCAACGACGAGAACTCGCTGACTTTCCTCAAGAAGGGCAACGCCGACATGGAGGCGGTGCGCGACGCAGTTGAGGCTGCGATCGCGGCGGGACACGCACCCGCAGCTCCCGCCTCAGACGCCGCCGACCAGATCGCCAAGCTCGCCACGCTACATCAGCAGGGCATCCTCAGCGATGACGAGTTCGCAGCTGCGAAGGCTAAGGCCCTCGGGCTCTAGCCCTCCCAGCGGACGAGCGGCAGGACGATGTGATCCAGGCTGCCGAGCGGCGACTTCCACACCTGTGGCGCGCCGTCGATCTGATAGTGCTCGCCCTGCCACGTCACGCGCGCATGGCGAGTGACAGGCACGGCGGGCGGCAAGAACGCGGTCCACAAAATCTGCGCGTTGTCGCGCATCTGCAGGTCGGTCGTGGCCGCGCCGGGTTGCACTGAGCATCCCGACACGACCACACCCGGACCGGGGTACGTCTCCACCTGATCGCCCCGGTCATCCACCCACACTGGCTCCGTCAAGACCACCTCATCAGAGGCCCACCCGGGGAGCATCACGCACCCCCGGGAAGTCGATACATGTTCAGCACGGCCAGGTCGCGGTCGAGCAGCGACAGGCCACCAGATACCCCGGGGGCTGTCGTCGACCACGACACGGCAAGCTGACCGGCCTGCTCACTCGTCGCCCCAAGAGGGGATGAGATCGCATTACCGACGACCTGCTGTAGCACCTGCTTCACATCTGCGTAGTCATCAAACCCGTGGCTGATCCCGATGACGACAGAGCGCCAGCGAGTCGGCCAGCACGCGCGGCGCACCTCGCCATTCGCGGACCACTCCAAGTCGGCAACCTCCACCGACTCGCCCAGCACCGTCAGCGACTCCACGTTGACGAGACGCAGCGTGGGGAGCACGAGAACGTCGCCGCCCGGCCCGTCGAGGGTCAGAGGCTCGGAGATCACCGGACCGATATGCCAACCACAGTAGCGCCGGATCGCCTGCGACGCCCCAGCCAGGAGAGGCGCCACGCGGGGATCATCCTCTCGGATCTTGCCGTTGGTTGCGGCAGCGAACTCGACAGGAGTCAGAAGCGGGTCCATGACACCTCCTCAGATGCTTACAGGGTCGCTGCCCTTCTTGGCATCGGGGCGCTTGTTCGGCGCAGTGCGCGCCTTGTTCGGGGCCGCCGGAGCGGCCTTCACGACCAGCTCGGCGCCTAGTCGGCGAGCGTCGCTTTCGTTCAGCAAATAGGTCGCGCCAGCGACCGAGTATTCCTTGAGTTCCACAGCACCTCCCGTGCGCAGGGAGGGGCGGGGCCGAAGCCCCACCCCTCGTCAGACTCAGAGCAGGGTGACCTTCACGAAGCCCGGCGGACGACGCACCGCGAGCGCCAGGCGCTCCTCAGCACGGATCGTCACACGGTTGTTCGTGAAGTCGTCCTCATCCGAGTTGGTCGACTCGACGCGCACGCCGCCCTTGCGGATGACCGAGCCGGCCTGCGCGAACGCGCCAACCAGAGAGGTGCCCGCAGCGATAGCCGGCGTGACCACGGTACGCAGACCCCACAGCGGGGGCTGCTCCTGAATGCCACCGTTGCCGTACTGCCCGGCGAAGAACCCACCGCCGAAGTACTGCCCATTGGCATCCTTCGACAGGCGCAGCGCCTGGTAGTCGGTCGGGTTGATGACGATGCCGTCGGCGTCGAGGCCCGAGTTCAGCGCGGTCTTGGTGATCGCGCGGAACAGGGCGTCCGCGTTGTCGCCAGCGTTGGCCGAAGTCTCAGTCTGGATGCCCGAGCGGTTCAGGATGCCAGCCAGATTCGCACCCGTGCCGGACCCGGCGAGCAGCTGGTTCTCCTCGAACAGGCCGAGGTTGTACAGCAGGCGACCGTTGATCGCCGACACGAACCACGGCAGGTCCTCGATGATCTCGTCCGACTCCTTGATGAAGCCAGCGATCTTCTTGAGCGCCTCAGTGACCGGGGTCGGGTCGGCGTAGTGCAGCTGCGGCTTCTGCCCGTTCTCGCCCACGATTGCGAAGGCGCCCTCGAGTGCGCCCTCCACGAAGTAGGTGATCGCGGTGCCGCTGATCGACTCCGAGCCGAGCAGGTCGGCCACGGTGAGCCGACGGCGAACGCCGGTCACGATGTTGGTGTCGATGGTCGTCAGCGCCGGAGCGAGTGCGCCAGGCGTCACCTGGACGTCGGTCGCCGCCTTGAACTCGGGCGTGCTCAGGGTGAACTTCGACCCCTTCGACGCCTTGAGCCGAGCACCGATCTGCTTCGCGGCGAACTCGCCCAGAGACTTGGCATCCGACGGAGCCGGAGTCTCCTCGTGATCCTGCAGGCCACCGATCGCCTGAATCAGCGCGGCACCCTTCTTCTGACGCTCGATCTTCTCGTCGAACGACTTCACCTCAGCCATCAGGGCCTCGGCCTTCTCGACTGCGGACTCGTCGCCCGCCTTCACGTCTTCGATCAGCGCCTGAGCGGACTTGTATGCCGTCTCGCGCTGCTCCATGAGAGTGGGCATGCCACCCTCCTTCCTGGGTCAGAGACCCCTCAGTTGCATTTCCAGCGCCAGGGCTCGTGCGGACGGGCTGACCCTCGACTCCTCCGACTTGGCCCCGGCGGGCTCCTCGTCGTTGGTCTCGGTATGACCGCTGGCCTTCTCTCCCTGGTCTTGGGTTGCCTCGGCCGCCGCAATCACGACGCCGATGGCCTCCTGCGCGTTGCGCAGGGAGTCGATGTGCTTCTGGGCCAGCACGCGGCCGGCCTTCTCGCCCATGACCACAGCGGACTTCACGGCGAGGATCTCGGTGTCCTGGTTCGCGCCGATCGGCACGACGGACACCTCGTAGAGCTTGAGCTTGCGCAGCTCGTTCGCCTTACGGCCGTCCTCGAGTTCGACACTGCCCTCGTCGAGCGTGTCGAACGCGAACGACATCTGCCCGATGCGCTTCGCCTTCATCAGGCGATGCACCTGAGCGGCCTTCGGGGAGTCGAGATCGAGCTGTCCACGGATCTTCAACCCGTGGTCATCCTCCGACGCCTCCACGACGCCGCCGATGTTGTAGTCGGGGTCATCGAAGCGGTGGCCGAACAGCACGGGAAGCACCTGCCCCGACTCGGCCCACTCCTTGAGTGAGTCACCGAACGCACCCTTCGCCACCACGTCCCCGTAGCTGTCCGGCTCGCGGGTGAACGTCGATGCGTACGCCTCGAACTCACCCTCGGCCAGGCCGTTGTCTGTGCTGCCGTCGCCGACCTTGAGTGCGACCTTCACTTCCTTGACCTGCATGTCGCCCTCCTACGGGATCGTCATTTCGCTGATGCACGAGCAGTTGGCGATCTCTGCGGCGTCGCCACCGGCCCCCGACAGGTCGCCGGGCCACTCCATGCCGTTGCTGTACTTCTCGTCGAGGCCGACCGTCTCGCCATCCATGCGCTTATGCGCGGGACGTGGGTTCGCCGAGGTAGTGATCCACGTCTTCGTCACGCCGGGCCGCCCGGTCTGGCGCAGCGCCTCGGTCATCACGACGCCGGCCAGCGTGGTCGCGAGCGTCACGCCGGCCTGCTCCGAGCGCGTACCCTCCGCTTCGTCAAACACGCCCTCAGGGGTCGCCTTCACCGAGTCCTCGGCGAGGTCACCCGACAGGGCCGCCTCGATCTGCTGCAGCGTGGTCGTGTTCACCAGCTGCGCGCGGGTCGCCATGATCGCCTTGAGGAACTCGTGCGCCCGGTCGACGTCGAAGCCCTGGTCGAATCCCAGTTCCGTCAGGGTCTCCGCGCCGAGCGTGTCGGCAACATCCATCGCCAGCCCGAGCAAGTCCTCGCCTAGCTCGCGATCCCAGCGCTCCGCATCCCACCAGTCGGGGCTCTTCGCGCCGAGCTGCGACAGGACCGCCGCACGCTGCCTCTTGAAGAACTGCCGCAGCACCTGCTCGGCGGCCTTCGCGTCCTCGTCGCGACCCGCCGCCTTCGCCTTGAGCGGCGACGACTGCGTTTCGCGAGTCAGCACCTCAGCCTTCGACCGCAGGTTCTGCGTTCCCGAGTCCCGCGGCGACGACTGCCCACCAATCAGGACATTGAGCGGCGTCACGAGCGCATCGCCACCGTCGATCCTCGGCAGGTTCAGCCGCGCCCGAGCCTCATTGCGAGACATCCACGGGGCGCCCACCGACGACGACATGACCGTCGCCTGCTCCTCGAAACTGCCAGCCATCTTCGCCGCGATCGCGAACTCGACATAATGACTTTCGGGGGCACCCATACGGGGAAGCAGGAAGCCATTGATCCGCTGCTCGAACATCGCCAGGTCAGGACCGAGCGTGTCCGTGTACAGCATCCGGGCAAACTCCTTGACGTTGGAGAAGTTCGCGTTGTCGAGGATGCCGACCATCGTCGGGTTCGTGTGATAGACGCTGGCCACCGTGGCGAGAGACAGCTTCGCAACCTCGGACCACTCATCCTCGCGGGCAGAGAAGCCGACCCGGGAGAGCTCCATGCCATCCTCGAGGATCGGCGTCCCACCAGCCTTCGGACCGTCGTTGCCGGTCCACTTCGCAGCCCAGTCGCGCGAGAACTTGGTGCGCGCCTCGTTCGACCACGGCGAGTCCTTCGGGCGCGTGATGACCGTCCCGACTCGTCCGCCGCGCTGCCAAATCTGCTGACGATAGGACCATGCCTGGATCTGCTCAGCGAGGATCTCGCGCAGCGAGTCGATCGGAGAAGCACCCTTCGACGGCTCACCCGGCCGGTAGCCATGGAACAGCAAGAAGTCGTCCCGCTTGAGCACCAGCGGCTCACCACCGGGACGCGCGACCTGAATCCACTTCGGAGCCCACGCGTCGCCGCCGCCCGTGCTGGTGATCCACGACGACGGGATCAGGCGTACATCCCAACCCGACGGCGTGTCAGCCTCGGCCACGGACCAGACGGCCACGTCGTAGAGCTTCAACTCCGAGACGGTCGAGTACATCAGCTCGAACCACGTTTGATGCTCGTTCGGGCGCTTCACGACCAGGGCGACGCCCTCGCCAGTGACACGGCGCCGGTCCTCATCGCTCACGCGGTCGAACACGTGGACCGGCAACTGCGCGATGTTGCGGGCCAGGAAGCTCACCACTGTGCGTAGGTGCGGCTGCGTGCGATACAGATCCGCAACGCCCATGCCCATCACCTGATGCACCGACGGCCAATAGACCGTCACGTCAGCGGTAGGCCGACCGAACCAGCTACGGAAAGACTCGATAAGGGACACCCCGGACTCCTTCCGTCACACGACCACCAAGTCGCCGTCCTCATATGCCGACCGGAACGCCGTTTCAGTCGGCTGCAGGAGGAACCACAGGGCGCCGGTCGCGGCCACCAAGGGAGCAATGTCAACGGGGGAGCGGCGGCGATCCCATGCCATGCCGCCGTCGCTCAGGATGCGCGGCACGGCCGAAGCAGCGGCCACGTCCAGCACAGGCTGAGGGAGATGCGCCAAAGCGCCGTCTCGCACCAAGTCGAACAGACGGGCGGTAGCATTCCCGAGATCAGCGCCACCCCAGGGCAGCACCGACACGTGGTCTAGCTGCCGAAGCTCGTCGATCAGCGACGACGCAGGAGCGCCGCGCTCCTGCACCACAACCTGCATCGGACTCTCAGCCGACGCACGATCACGAATCCAGTCGACGACCCACGCCGTCCCGACACGTGAGGCAGCTACCTCGACCTGCGGGCGGCCATCGGCGCGGAGACCAGCGACCGCGATGTGCGACGTGCGACGGTCGCCCGACACGTCCACGCACCACATGAGCCGAGAGTCGGCAGCGATCGTCGACGACGCGTCGATCCCGCCCTCCCATGAGCCAGCAGGGAATGGACCGAGCTTTGAGCGCGACAGCCACTGGCCGAGCCGCTCGCGGCAGAACCCTTCCGGGCTCATCGCCTTCATCTCGTCCTCGACCGTCGTGATGTTCAGACGGACGCCGAGCGCGGGGTTCGTCGCGGCCGCGAGCTCGCGCCAGCGACGCACACCCTCGTGCGGGTCCATGTCGTCAGCGATCGACCACTCCTCCCAGCAGAGGCGGCGGTCCTTGCCCTCCACGCCAGTGGCGCGGATACGGCGGAACACCTCGCCCGCCATCGCCTCCGACGGCGGCGTGCCGAGGAAGTACTGCTGCGGGTCACCGGTAGGCGCGGCCGAGATCGTCGGCAGCAGCGCCTCGAGCTGCTCATCCGTCAGCTCCTGCGCCTCGTCGCAGAACAGGTCATCGACCGTGAAGCCGCGAGCAGCGCCACGGGATCGGGCCGAGAACTCACACGAGCCGCCATTGCTGAGCAGGATCGCTTCCTGCCCGTTCGCCTTGCGGATCTCCACGACCAGCGCGGCAAGTTCGGGGTGGCGGCGCGGGTTCTCGAAGAACGACGCCAGCCGGCGGAAGGCCTTGCGGGCGGTCTTCACCTCGTGCGCCGTATGCAGGATCTTCCGACCCTGCATCACCATCTTGTGCAGCTGGACGATCTCGATGTTCGCATTCTTGCCGTTCTGGCGCGGCACCGACTGCCCGCACCGACCAGCAGCCAGACGCCCATCGGCGCGACGCGCAAGCCAGTTGCGAACCGTCGTCCCCTGCCACACGTCCGGCGGCAGGCCGTAGCCGCGCGCCAGGTCGACCGCCTCGTCGCCGTCGAGGAAGTCGACTGCGTTCGCGGCGTAGCAGCTAACCCGCGGTACCTGTACGCCGAGCAGCGCGCCGGGCCGTGAGTTCATCGAGCACCGATCCCTTCTGCTCGCCCGCCGCGGCTTCCAGTTCGTCAATCTCGGCGATGGTGCGGCGAAGCTCTAGCGACACCGCAGCGCGCTTGTCAGGGGGCACTTCGCCCAAGGTGGAAACCAGCAGGGAGCGCAAGGCATGGAGGTCGTCTAGGCGCGGCATTTCGGCTCCACCCGCTTTCAAAAGTTCCGGAGGGGGATGGACACTTGCCGGACCATGTGACCAGCTGGAAAGTTCCCAGCGATCCGAACGGCCCCTACCACCTGCGCGAGGTCTGCCCGAGTTGAAAGTCGTTGCCGTCGTCCATGCCGGCTGACTTGTTGCAGCTCGCGTGCTCTTGCTGCAGGTTGCCCGGGTCTTCGCGTAGTTCGGGGTGTCGTTCGTAGCTCTTGATGTGCCCGAGGTTGAAGCTGTTGGGGTCGTCGGGTGGCGCGTCGTAGTTGATGGGCTGCCCGCATCGCATGCACGGCTGGGGTCGGTCGCGCCGGTATTGGGCGCGGATGTTGCGGATGCGCCGCGTGTTGCGGCTCATCGCCAGGGTCGCGCATCGTCGCGGTCACAGCGCGTGCCGACGTGCCACGAGAGCACCTCACGGTGAAGGTAGATCATCCGGCCTCGGTCGCTCATGACCGCATAGCCGTGCTCCCGCGGCAAGCCGGGCTCGGGCTCAGGCTCGGGCTCGTCGTCCCACCGGCCGTGGTCAGGCGTCGCGCTTGGGCTCGTGGTGGAACCTGAGTAGGTCGCAGTCGGGGCAGACCCAGACGCGACGTCTCATGACCATGGGTCGCTGGCACACGTCGCACCACTGCTCGGCCATGCTTCGGCATCCTTCCGTGGAGTGGCTAAGGCGGAGGGAGTCGAACCCTCGCCCCCGGTTTTGGAGACCGGGGTGCATCACCAGATGCCCGCCCCATAGGTGCCGGTCTGCCTCCGGCCGTTCAGTTGTCCGCCGCCCTGAGCTTGCCGGTGCATGGCCGGGTCGCGGGGGGTCACAAGCGTGCGGTGGGGCAGGCAGTCCCGGAGGACGCCTGCCAGCTAGAAGCCCGCCGCCAGCATGACCAGTTGCCTGGGTATCTCGCGATGGCTGGCGGTCGGGCGGGAAGCGCCTACCCCGGTCAGTGGACCGGCTCAGCGCTTACGTCCTCGGGGGCGATCCCTTGCGGGCAGAGGTGACAGCACCTCGGCTGATCCCGAGCGACGGTTACCACAGCCTGTACACGCAAGAAAGCCCCGGGGCGAGATCACTCCGGGGCTTCTGCGCTACCTGTTTTGGGTGCACTGGTTACGTCGTTTGTCAGGATAGCACATGAATCACATGCATGTGGTTTCACGACGCGAGGCGCGCGAGTGCGGCCTCGTATCGCCTGGCCGCGTCGGGGTGCAGCACGGCGAAGACATCCCACGGTCGCCACAGCATCGGCCTGGCATGCGGGTCGACAGGTGCCACCTTGCCGCGTTTCTTGGCCTGCCAGAGCCATGCCTCCGTGATCCCGAACCGCTGACAGATCTGGCCCGTCTCCTCCGCTGGTGCGAGGTAGAGCATGGCTGCCTCATCCTCGCCGGCGGTGATCTTGCCTCGCCACGGGCAGACTGCGTGTGCTGCGCTGCGTAGCTCGACGAGGTGGTCGATGCTGTCGAGGATGGGCTCCCACGCGGCGAGGCTGGTGAGCCATGGTCCGAGGCGGCCGGACACGATGGCGGGCGTGGTGTCGGTGAGTGGCTTCATGCCTCGGTCTGCGAGGAACTCGGCGGCCATCTCGTACCAGCTGATCTGCAGGTCGGAGAGCGCGGCCATGACGGTGACGAACTGCTCACCCGGGGTGGCTGAGCGTGTTCTCTCGCCGGTGCTGGTGCGGATGTGCTGGCCAAGGTTGTCGGCGAGCCATGTGCACACGGCCGCCACGGATTCAGGCTCGTTGACGTCGGCGAGGAGCTGCTCGAGGCGTGCGAGGCAGCGATCGCAGAGCAAGCCTGCCTGGCCGAATCGGGGTTCGCATCCGCTGCACCGGTCTGGGTTGCAGCCGTCGCAGTCCTGGTCGACGCAGCCGGGCGTGTGGTAGTCGCTTTGGGTGCAGTCGGGCAGGTGGCGGTCCCAGCGGACGCAGCCGCGGGCGCAGTAGGTGATCTCGTCTGTCACTTGGCCTCCTTGGGCATAGAAAAGCCCCCGTCGCTGCGGGGGCTGTGGGTAGTGGTCGGGCGGGTCATAGGTCGCACCCCAGCACCGCCAGGGTGGCGCAGCCGGCCGCAACCCACAGCACGGTCACTGTGAGCCATGAAGCGCGGCGCCAGAACCGCGCATACCGAGACCCCTCGGGGCGATGTATCGCCCCGTCGACGCCGACCATCGTGCAAATTACCCACACGACAAAGAGGGCGGTGGCGGCGAGAATGAGCAGGGCTTGCCCGAAGGCGGTCCAGAACTCGCTCATCGGTCCTTCTCTTCGGTCGGATATTCGCGGCCGTACTCGTCGACGATCCCCAGGTGGCAGCGAGGGTGCGCGGCTAGGAAGTCGGCCGTGTTGCGCCGGTAGCTGCTGTCGCAGGGGTAGAGGTCGAGCTCTTGCATGGCGTGGACGATGGCGTCGCGGTCCGCGATGTCTTGGCGAAGTTGCGGCAGGTCGTAGAGGTGCTGGCCTGACTCGTCGTCGGCTCGGATGGCTGGGCTGTGGTCGCGACAGAGCAGGTAGATGTAGGTGCTCATCGGTCCTCCTTGGTCTTGGTGGCGGGTGGCTGGTAGCCGTCGCAGGTGCACCACTTGGTGATGGTCGAGATCCCCATGAAGGTCTGGCCCTTCGTCTGCCACGTGTGGCGGCATTCGCGGGTGCGGTGGCGCGACTTCAGGTGGTGGCACTTGGCGCACAGCGGCGCGCGTGTCATCGGTCCTCCTTGGTCTGCTCGGTCACCCCGAGGCGCGCCAGCGTTTCGCGTCGCTTCTCCTCAGCGGCTCGGGGGTTGTAGGACACCCCGACCACCGCGCCAGGGAAGTCCCTGCGGTAGATGCCTGCGGCGATGAGTGCCAACTCGAGGGCGCGCTCGCCGGTATGGACCTCGGGTTCGTAGTCGTCGACGTGGACGCGGGCGATCGCTTCGTCTCGCCTGGGCTGCGGCATGGGTATGTCCTTGAGGATCGTGTCGGCGTTGCGGGCCGTGTCGGCCCAGTCGCGGAGCATTTCCGGCAGGGTCGGGTAGGGGTCAGGGCTGTAGGTCATGACTGCTCCTCACGGTCGAGCACGGCTTGGATGTCGGCGACGGCCCGTTTCCAGCCGCACTTGATGGGGTCGTCGTCGGGGCGGATGTCGCAGCGCGGGTGGTGGGCCAGTGCTGCGCGGATGGGCGCAAGTGCTTGTGCGCGGACCTCGGCGTCGTGGGCCCTCAACCATCGGTCGAACTCGACCACCTCCTCGGCGCGTGCAGCCTCCTGCTCTGCGTAGGTCATCTCCCATGCCTCGACGCGACCCGCATACTCGGCTCGGATGGTCGCCGTCGTCGGCTTGTAGGTCATGGCTGCTCCTGTCGTGCGATGCGGGCGGCGAGATTGAGGGCCTCGTCGTAGGCGTGCGATGCGGAGGTGGCACAGGCGCGTGCGTCGGTCAGGTGGTCAGTCATGGTGGTCCTTTCGGTTTGCTCGGTCGAGGTAGGCGTGGGCGCGGGTCATGCGTAGCTCCCGTCGTCTCCGTAGTCACTGTCTTCGAGCACCCAGAGTTCGCGGGTCGTGCGGTCCTCCACCTCGTCGGTGTGGCAATCGGGGCAGCGGTAGGCAATGAGCCACTGCGCGGCGTGGTCGCCGCCGCTCTGAGTGCCTCGTGCGTCCCAGCACCGCTTCGCAGGGAAGGGGATTAGCCCCACGGGCGCGGCCCACACCACGCCGAAGCTCATCGCCACGGGCGCGGTGGATGCACAGTGCGTGCAGCAGTCGGCGTGGACGCCGTGGAGGTCGAGCGTGGTAGGTGGAGGGGTTCGCCAGCCGCCCCATTCGACGCGGTGCCCGTCCCACTTTGGGGGCAGGTCGTGGAGTCGAGGCCCGGTGGGCAGGGTCGGCTGGATGCTCATCGGTCCTCCTTGGCGGTGTTGGTGTTGGGCGGCTGGTAGCCGTCGCAGGTGCACCACTTGGTGATGGTCGAGATGCCCGTGAAGGTCTGCCCGCGCGTCTGCCAGGTCTGACGGCATTCGTGCGTGCGGTGGCGGCTCTTGGGGTGGTGGCATCGTGCGCACGGCTTCACCCGGGGCATCACTCGCCCCTCTCGATCCGGTCGGCTCGAGCACGGAGCCATTGGCGCAGCCCGTTGTTCCGTGTGTTCAGCGCGGCGCGAGGGATTGGGGCGCTTGCCGCCTCCCTGAGTGCTTGTGCGCGAACCTCGACATCGTGGGCGGCGAGCCAGCGCCGGAAAGCGCGGTGGTCCGCCTCGCAGTCCATCGAGTACAGCTCGTCGTAGGCGTAGCGGTGCTCCACCTCGTCGGTGGTCGGCGTGTAGGTCATGGCTGCTCCTTCTCTGGCTTGGTGGTCGGGCTCTCGGTCGACTCGACCTCGGGATGTCGCAGCGCGGGCACCCGGGCCATTGCGCGGAACTCGGCGCGCACGGGGTAGTACCACTCGTGCGCGCTCCAGCCGGTTTGCGCGTTCAAATTCTGCCTAGCAGCCTCGCCCCCGCCTCCGTGTCCGCTGTCGTCCTGCTGGAGCTCGCGGGCGACCTGCTCGCGGACCTCGCGCTCATGCGCCGCGAGGTAGCCCGCGAGCACCTCGGGATCGGACAGGCGGCGCGCCACCCAGCCCGTGAAGTCGCTCCCGCCCAGTTGGTCGGGTTCGGGCTGGGCGAAGCTCCCGAGGTCGACGGTGCGCCCTGCGGTGATGTCGGCGAGGCCGCGCCGCAGGGACGCCTCGGTCTGCTGGGCTTCGAGGTGGTCGATGATCTGCTCGCAGGTAGCGGTCAGCCAAGTGGCGGCGCTGAAATGGGTGGCGGCCTGATCGACTCGGGAGAGGCAGGCGCGTGCTTCGGCCAGGTGGTCAGTCATGGTGGTCCTTTCAGGTTCGTGGGAGCTTGGCGAGCAGGGAGGCGACGACAGGCTCGCTGGCGCGGGTGCCTTCGATCGCCGCGGGTGGGGTCCAGTCGCGGCGCTGGATGGCGCGGTCGGTGTCCACCAGCCATGCCCGGTACTCGGCCGGGTCGAGACCGGAGGGTGGCTGCACGAGGTGGCGACGCTCGGCGAGGCGCTTGGATCGCTGAGCGCAGACCTCGGTCACGATGTCGCGCAGCTCGACGAGCCACGGGACACCCTGGCGGCGGGCGTCCATGCAGAGCTTACGGATCGCGTCGCGGGCGTCCTCGAACTCGAAGTCCCTGAGTTCGTAAGCCCACACGTCGGATGCCACTTCGGGGTTGTCGGGCTTCGGGGTGTTGGGCTGGTAGTAGGTGAGCATCTCCATCAGCCTCACGGCGTTGGCGGCGTTCATTGCGAGTTCCTTTCGGCGCGAGCCATCAGGTGCTCCCAGTCGGAGCGGGTGAAGCGTTTGGGGTCGGTGGTTTGCAGGTCGGCGGGTTCGTCGCGCCAGCGTTC